>Ga0114996_10000815_pt1 | contig 43288 bp, 43 predicted proteins | sample ArcticOcean_MG_C_4_FD_87039 | JGI IMG/M metagenome (GOLD analysis project Ga0114996, IMG submission 87039) | Marine microbial communities from western Arctic Ocean - ArcticOcean_MG_CB4_134 | ecosystem: Environmental > Aquatic > Marine > Oceanic | place: Arctic Ocean: Canada Basin | collected... | reverse complement strand
GCGGTTGGAGTGGTTCTGGTTGTTGTCCAGCCAGTGGATCATCGCCGGGTCTTTGGAGAGATCAAGGAGGATGTCGCTGAAGTTGCCGAGGCCGTTTTGTCGGAACAGCTCGATCTGACGAATAATGGTGGGCGAGTGCTCAGTCTTGTGCCATGCGGTGGCGAAGACGTGATGCCAGAAGAGGGCGATCTTCTCCTGCAAGTGGCGATCTGAGTTGACCATTCGGTAGTACCAGCGACCGGCGCCACCACCGTTGTAGTTTTCCAGCGTGCCGTAGTGCGGGTAGTATCGGATCAACCTGTTTTCATCAATCTCAGGCTGATCCTGTGGGTTGAGCAGCTCTTCCACGACCTCTTCATAGGGTCGTTTGGCGTATGCCTCAATCTGCGCACGGGTGGCTGAGAAGCCTGCTCTTCTGAGCAGATGTGCGTAAAGCGCGATGCCGGTCGCTACTTCACCACGGGATTCAGAAAGTGTCGTCACTGTGTGGCCTCCGGAAAACCATCATTCCTGATGTGGTTTCTTTGTGTTCGTGACATTCTAGGGTGACCCATTTAAGGGGTCAATCTCAGGATGACTATTCTGACCTGTTTATGTCGACTTTCGCAGGCTCGCATATCGGCATTGCTGAGAGGGTTTAATCTGGAGAAAGTCTGTGCGCGCCGGGACCTTTTGCGGCCAGTTCATCTCCGGCGTTGAACAGGCTGCACTTTTCCAGCGAGAGGCACCCGCAGCCGATGCACCCGGCGAGCTTGTCCCGCAATGCCACAAGTGACAGTATGCGGAGGTTGAGGTCATCACGCCACGCTGACGATAGGTCTTCCCAATCGGCGAGCGATGGGGTCCGCTCGTTGGGTAGCGCGGCCAGCGCGACTTCGATCTCGTCCAGGGTGAGTCCCAGCGTCTGGGCCACTTTGATTACCGCCAGCCGCCGCAACGTCTCTCGAGGGAATCGGCGCTGGTTGCCGCTGGTTCGAATGGACTTGATGAGGCCACGTTCCTCGTAGAAGCGGATTGCTGACGTCGCGATGCCGCTCCGGTCCGAAAGGGCACCAATCGTTATTCGCTGCTCTACTGTTGCCATGAGATTAGAACCTGTCTGCTTTCCAAGCCTTGAGTTCAAGTTAACTTGAAGTTTGTATAGTCCCGTTTATGAGTACTACAAGTCAAACCCAAACGTACGATTATCCTGATCTCCCTGCTTTGATGACTCGAATGACGGGGGATGAGAAGCATTCATTCAGCGCCACATCAACGCTTGATGTTTTGTGGACTCTTTACGATCGAGTACTGAATATCGATTCTGACGCTCCGGAAGCGCCCGGCCGAGACAGGTTCTTGTTGTCCAAAGGGCACGGGCCAATGGCTTACTACGCAGTACTGGCCGCAAAAGGCTTCGTGCCGGTTGACGAACTTGATCGGTTTCTAGAGCACGATTCCATTTTTGGCGGGCACCCCGACAGGACCCTGGTTGGTGGGGTGGAGATTAGCAGCGGGTCTCTGGGCCACGGATTCCCTATCGCCACTGGGCTGGCGCACGGGCTGCGAATTAGCGAGCCGTCCAGCCGGGTATTCAGCCTGGTTGGAGACGCTGAGTTTGATGAAGGTAGCAACTACGAAGCAATCGCGGTGGCGGCCCGATTGGGGCTTGGCAATCTGACGGTGATCGTCATTGATAACTCATCTGCATCACATGGCTGGCCGGGCGGTATTGCTGCTCGATTCGAGGTTGAGGGCTGGACTTCAGCAACGGTGGATGGACGGGATCACGAGGAGATTGAGACGGGCCTTCTTGACCGAAAGCCTGATCTGCCTCATGTGCTGGTAGCGACGGTGGAGAGCAAATAGCCATGCGCCAACGATTCATAGATGTGACCGCAGACTTGCTGGATCAGAACGATAGGGTTGCCCTTGTGCTGGCCGATATCGGCAACGCGAATTTTTGTGATACCGGTGTGATTGATAGGCACCCGGACCGCGTGATCAACATGGGTATCCGAGAGCAGATGATGATTGGTTTCGCCGCTGGAATGGCGGCCGCAGGATATCGTCCAATCGCCCATAGCTACACGCCGTTCTTGATCGAGCGGCCGTTTGAGCAGATTAAGATTGATTTCAGTCATCAGGATCTGGGCGGGATTCTTGTGTCGGTTGGCGCCTCATATGATGCCGCAACTTCAGGCAGGACTCACCAATCACCCGGTGACGTTGCTCTGATGGCGACGCTGCCGGACTGGCACATCGGTGTGCCCGGCCACGCAGACGAGGTGGAGCAGATGCACCGTGACGCGGCTATGTCAGACGGGCGCAACTACATTCGCCTGTCGGACGAAACGAATGCTTCAGCTATCACCACTCCCGGTATCTCCGTGGTGCGGGCGGGCAGCCAAGGTGCACCCACCTTGCTCGCCATCGGACCAACTCTGACGCCCGTGCTGGAGGCTACGTCCGACATGGACGTCACTGTGCTTTACACCAGCCGGCCACGGCCATTCGATGCAGCCGGGCTTGCGGCAAACGTCACAGGGCAGGAGGTTGTGCTGGTTGAGCCGTACTTAGCTGGTACGTCGTCGGCAGAAGTGTCTGCTGCGCTGAACGCTAAGCCCCATCGATTGCTTTCGTTGGGTGTGGGGCATGATGAGTTCAGAAAGTATGGGACGGGTGAAGATCACCGAGCGGGACACGGGTTGGACGCCGCTGGGATCAGGCGTTCTCTGGAGTCATTTGTGCCGTGGGAGTCTGAGCGGAGCGTAGAATTCGGGCCGTCGAACTCCTCGCCTATGCTCCGACGTTTGTTCCACAAAAAGTGCCCTTCGAGGACCTCAGGAAACTTTTCATGGAACAAACACCACGATCCCTGTAACATCGGAACCTAATCTTATTGCGCCCACAAGACCTGATTAGGCCGTCCAAGGCCAACTGGCTGACCGTGGTCATACTGATGCTTGCCCCGATGATTGGCACGCATCATGCGACGAGCATGGCACCATTTCTGAATGAGATGGGCGATGATCTGGGCGTTTCAGACGCGACCATGGGTCAGCTTGGAACGGTGACGTTCGCGGGGGCTGCGATAGCGGCGTTGCTGCTCGCACCTTTCATTTCCAGATACCAGTTGCGGGGTGTGCTGTGGGTGTCGATGACCGTCGTCGGGATCACCACAATCGCAACTGCCGTGGTTGATGATTTCGCTGTGATGGTGCCGGTGCGAATCGTGTCAGGGTTGGCGGGAGGCCCGGTATTTGCCGGGGCGATCGCAGCGGTGGGTCGAGCCTGGCCCGACCCTGTAGTCCGACGCACCCGACAGGGCTTCGTCATTGGAGCTGCTGCGGGTGGTCCCGGGATCATGACGCCGATCTTGAGGCTTGTTGGGTCTGACGGGAACTGGGAGCGCGGCCTCTTCGTGTTCGGCGTGTTCTGCCTTGTAGCCGCAGCGCTGGTCTTTATCGCTCTACCCAAACTGGGGGGCACACAAGACGATGGCGCTGGCATCCGAGGGCAGCTATCGGGGCTGGCTGGCGTGTTCGTAATGCCTATCGTGGGTAGTGCGTTGCTGATGCGCGTTGTCGCCAACGCAATGATGATTGGCACGTTCGTCTTCACCGCCGGGTTCTACAATCATGAATACCCGGGGTCTGACGACTGGATTGGTCCGGCGTTTGCAGCAGCCGCGGTTGGTTTTATGATCTCCGCATTTCTTTCCGCCAGAGTCACGAAGGCACTTGGCGGCCCAGCCAATGCCACTGTGGTCGGCACGATCGCGATGACGATCGCAATTTCCTGCTATGTATGGATTACGGTTTCTCCGGCTGTCAGCACGGTGCTGTTCCTGTTATTTGGAATGGTGGTTGGGATTTTCTTCAACGGCCTTGTATCGCTGATCTATGAGCACTCAGGCAAGCAGCAATCGACCGCGGTGTTTCTTGACGGTGCGCTGGGGCCTATCGGGGCTACGCTTGGTGCGGCGTTGGGTGGTCTGGCGCTTGGTTTTGGCTCCGGCTATGAGGGCTGGAAAATCTACAGCACGATAGGCGCAGCGATTCTCCTGCTGCCGATGCTGGATCTCATGCGGCGGATCGGGAAGCAGGAGCGTGAGAAGACTTAGTCGCTCTCATGGACTCGACGCTTCGCGGCTCTCGCGTCGAGTTCGTCTTCGATAATCTTTCTGGATTCGCCGACCGCTGCTTCGACCAGCCGCTCAGGCGCCGAGTATTCTCGTCCGTCCCGGCTTCGATTCAAATACAGATCATCGACCAGTCTCCGGCGAATATTCACGTGATCAATCTCAACTCGGCGGCCTACTTCTCGCTTCCACTGCATGATGATCGAATCAATTGATGCCTCGTTGTAGATTCGACCTGACTCGAACTCATGAGCGAGCGACTGCAGCAGTATTTCTACGTCCCGAGGTTTATTTGGGAAGTTCACCAGCGGTGAGCCAGGGCTGAGTTGTGCGAGGCGTTTGGCGAAGTCACTCATCTCATCAGATGCGGGCTACAGGTCCAGCCGCTGTTCGGGGACAAGTTCTTCCGGGAGGAGCTCAATGGTTAGCCCATTGGGGTCCGGCACGTACACGGAGCCACCAGCTTCTGCGTACTCCGCACCTGCTGCATCGAGACGCGATTTGATGATTGCTAGGTTCTTGCGAGTGATCGGCGTCGCAATGTGCATCGCATTTCCGCCACCCTCTGGAGCAACTTTGGTCAGGCGGTCTACATGCGGAAAGTCGAAGAACGAGATGGCTGACCCGTTTCCGATATCGATGGTCATGTGGGTGGATCCCAGTTCATCCCGATTTGGTGCTATGCCCAACACTGGCATGCCTAGAATCTCCGTGTAAAACCGGGCCGTCTCTTCAAGATCAAGCGCGAACACAGCGGTATGGTTGATACCCTGCGTCAGCGGCTTATACGGCCGCTCGGGCACCCATCGTTTCAGGGCTTCTCGTCGAGCCTCAAGCTCATCCTGTGACTGTGTTGTCATATCGATTCCTTCCAAGAGACTCGAACGTCGATTCCGCTACGCCCGATTCCGCACATATTCCGACAGCGCTTCTAGATGCTCATCGTAGTCAAAGACCGGGTTGAGCATTAGGTGCTGTGCGCCTGCTTCGGCTACTTCATCCAGTTGTTGGTAGACCGTCTCGGCAGAACCCCACAGGGACACTTCAGCGGCCATCTGGGGTCTGCCGTAGTGGTGGGCGAACCATGCTTCAAGACGTTTGAGTGCTCGATCTGCATCATCGTCAATCGCTATATAGATGCGCTTGGATATGGCGAATGTGTCTGGGTCACGCCCTTCGGCGTCCAGAAGCTCTTGGACGTACTGCGCGTTCTTGGCAAATAACTCTGTGCTGGCGGAGCCTTGCCCCATCCAGCCATCGCCATACTTCACCGCGCGCCTCACGGCCGCGGGCACGCGTGCGCCGATCCAAACAGGAGGGCGTGGCGACTGCACGGGCTTGGGCTGCATGCTGAGATCTTCAACGGTGAAGTGATCACCTTTGAGCGTAGTTGAGTCGTTCTTCCAGAAGGAGTCCATTAGCTGGATGGACTCCACGAACCGGCGGACGCGTTTTTCGCCGACACCAAACGCTGCGTCGTTGCTATCACTGCCAAGGCCAACACCTAACGTGACACGGCCGTTGCTGAGTTGATCAAGCGTTGCGACTGTTTTCGCCAGCCATATTGGCTCACGCTGAGGCAGAACGAGTACGGAGACACCCAGCCTGATGCGATCTGTAATCGCCGCCAGGTAGCTGAGGAGAGTAAGCGGCTCAAGCGAGTTGCTGCTTCCAACCACCTGCTCCTGCGTCCAGAGATCGTCGAATCCCAATGATTCTGCTTTGAGTGAGATCGTGCGGATCTCATCCAGGTCTACCGGGCCGTCTGTGAAGACCTGCGGCACCGCGAATCCGGCCTTCATAACTCCCGTTTTCATAATTCCATTCGGGAAACCACAAAGTCCAGAACTTCGTTAGCGATCTGAACGGCACGTATGCCCTCTGAATCATCAAACGCATCGGCCGGAATTCCACCGGGAAGTCCGGTTGGGTACCGAGTCATTTCAAAGTACTTGTCCAAAAGCGCTGCGGTGGTCTTCAGGGCGTCAAAACCGGGATCAAAGGCCATCGCATCTTCGCAAAGGTCGCTGAGAGAGTGGCCCCAAACATCGTCTGCACCACGGAAGTAGAGGTACGACGTCACAATCTTCTCACCGGCCTGCTGGGCCAGGAAGCAGCCAACTGAGTACCTGCCGCCTTCAACGTTGAATTTGGCGTCCTCAATATCCCGTTTGGCCTGGTTCAACCAGCGTTGGGGGTCATCTCCAGATCGATCAGGCGGCATAGATTTCCTCTCCGTAGCTCATCGCACGTGAAACCGCGCTGTCTTGACTACTAAGTGACTCAAACTCTTCCGGTGTGTAGACGTACCAGGTGCATCCGGCCCGGGGTAGGACGTGGCTGGTGAAGAAGTCAGCGCGTGAGACATAGGGAGCGTCTGTTTTGTGGACCACCAAGAATTCCAGCCCAGTCGTAGGCTTCACCTGTCCTTTGGCGAATTCGCCAATCAGATATGCCCTTTCAATGCCAAGAGTTGGCATTTCTGCTTTGATGCGCTCAACTTCAGACTCAAGGAGCTGTCGCCTGTGCTCACCAAAGCCGTAGATCATCGGCATTGTTTCCTCGCATTCAAATAATGTGCGAGGCGCAGGTTATCTAAGGTCGAGCAAACGTGCCGAGCTGCGCTGGGTACCTAGAGACGGATCAAGGCGTCATACTTCGCCCGGCCCTCTGCAAAAAGATCCAGTACTTCCTTGCGCTGTGCGTTGGTGTAGAACTTTGCACCAGTGTTGATCCACGATAGGGATTGGTCGATTTGTTCTACGAAGTAGCGGGCGGAATCTGCTGACTGGCCAGATTTGATCGCGTCTACTTCAACATAAACAGGGCTTGTGTGTGCCCACATGGCCTGCGCAAAGCTGTCGCGAGCACTGCTGCCGAGGCGCGCTGCTATCCAGCCGTCGGAGTTCACTGAAACGCTGGTTTCAAGCTTCCCCTCTGTGGAACCAGCGGGCAGATCTTGAGATTTCACAACGTTTCCGTTCTGCACTAATTCCACGCGATCGATTGCGTAGTGGGAGTTCCACGTCACTTCCACCGCGAGCTTTTCTCCGCTGTTTGCCTGGATCGTGGCGCCGGGCGCTTCACCGTTTACGCTCATGCCGATGGCCGCGCCATTCGTGATGAATGTGTTGCCGTCTCGAAGACCCTGAAGCCAATCGGCATATTCAAACTCCGGGCTTGAGTGGGTGTAGACGCGGTTGGCTGAGGAGACGAACCAGTCGGAGCCAGTTGATGCTGGCAGTTTAATTCCGCAGTTGAGCATGTGATACCAGAGGTCATATTCCACATCGCTCCACCATGGGTCGAAGAGGTTCATGGCGTCGACCTTGCCGAGCGCGGCGGCGACTGGCGCTTCCATCCCCTGCCCGTTGTGGCACCAGATGACGATGCCGCCCTGAGTCTTCGTGTTATCACAGGCGTACGAAAGCGGCGGGTAGTCAGGTGCGAATGCGTCGATAAGTAATCCACGGCTCATCGGCTCGACCAAGTTCTTGATATTGAGAAGCATCACATGGCCGTAGCCGATGCCGTGCGGAGTTCCAGCGTTGTGGCGTGTCTCTTCGCCGTTCTGAACGTAGTGGTGCGTGTCCGTGAACTGGGTGAGCATCCCTGGCGGGTACTTGTTGGTGGCGTACTCAAGTTCCCACCGCTTCAGGACGCTGATCGCCGTCATCCGTAGGTCTTCAACGCGCGAATCGTAGGCCAGCCGACGATCTGGATCGCCTTCGTTCTCATCGTAGTGAATATGAGTATTACCGGGATGCCAGCCCTGCTCTGGGAGCGCGCTCCACCGCGATAGGTCAACATCGATAGCGATGGTGCCGTTCTTGTCAGCCTCAACAGTGTGCGTCCACGGCGTGAACTCCGTGCCGCGCTCCACCACGATCTGCGATCGGCCACGCGGAATATCCAGTGCGAACTCGCCGTCGGAGTAGAAGAACGGATCGCCGGGCCCAACTTTGAACATCGCGTCAGCCGGCGCCAAAATCTGACCACCAGGACCAATTACTTGAACCCGAGCTTCGACATGATCTCCGGTCGCTGAGTCAGTGATCTTCCCTGTGAGCTTTGCCATTCTTGCGCCGTTCCTTGACTTGAACTTCTCGCGAACCAGATCCATCACGATGGGTGCGAACGATGATGATCCTACTCCGACTGAGTTTTCTTGCCACGCCTGACCCCGAACCTCACCACGATTTCATCACGAAAACGCCGCCACGGGGCATTAATATCACCGCTGCCTGTGGTAAATTCCCGCGTACTTAGAAATACACAGGAGCTACTCATGCAAGAACTACACATTGATGATCAAGTGGAAGGCCCAATGCCGCCCCGCGTGGTCAACGCCGCTTCCCCCAATATGCTGCGCACACGCGTGTCTGAAGTCTGCGAGGAGATGGGTGAACCAAACTGGTCGAAACTGCTCATCGCTGACGAACGGAATTTTGTGACGCTGATTGCCAACAAGCCCGGCACTGGCAATCGGCCTCACTGGCACCGCGAATTTGACGAGTACTGGGTGGTGATGGAGGGGACGCTTCAGTGGGAACTCACCGGGGGAACGACTATCGTGGCTGAGAAGGACGATATCGTCTTTGTGCCTCGTGGCTCAGTTCACTACATCCAGAATATTGGCGAGGGACGATCACTCAGACTCGCATTTGCGCTCCCACCGGCAGAACATGTGTGGACTGACTGCGCAGAGTGCGGATTCAAGGCCTGAGTTCCGCAATCCCAGGCGCCTATTAAGGAACGATAGCAATTCATGAGGTTCCAACGTGGCTAACTCAAGCCGTATAACTCAGATAGAAACGCTCACGCACCCGGACTATCCGAAGCTGGTGTGGATCAACCTGACGTCTGATGATGGCGTAACCGGGCACGGTGAAACGTCATTTGGACCTGAGGCGGTTGAGGCGTTCATCCACAATGACGTTGCTCCCTATCTGCTGGGCAGGAACCCTGACCAGTTAGACCGTCACTGGCGGGAGATTAACCGACTGGGAATGACTCATCGCTCACGCGGTGTGGAGATGCGGGCGCTTTCCGGCGTGGATATGGCGTTGTGGGATCTGTTTGCTCGGCGCAATCGGATGCCGCTCTACCAGGTTCTCGGTGGCCTCACACGGGAGAAGATCCGGGTCTACAACACGTGTGCGGGCTACTCATACGGCGTGAAGCGGTCGGGACTCGGCGAGCCTGGATCGATCGATTACCGGCCAGAACAGCCTTACGAAGACCAGCACGCCTTCATGACGGATGCTGGCAAGCTTGCTGAAGACCTTCTCAATGAGGGCATAACGGCGATGAAGATTTGGCCGTTCGATCAGTTTGTTGGCAAGACCAACGGCCAGTACATCTCGCTGGAAGAAGTGGACGAGGGCGTGGAGCCTTTCCGGAAGATCAGAGCTGCTGTTGGAGACCAGATGGACATCGCTCTGGAGATGCACTCTCTCTGGAATCTTCCAAGCGCGATTCGGATAGCCAAAGCCGTGGAGCCGTATCAACCCATGTGGTACGAAGACCCGGTCAGGATGGACAACATCGACACCCTCGCGGACTTCAGAAAACAGATGCGCGAGCCGGTCACGGCCTCCGAGATGGTGTCTACCCGGTGGCAGTTCCGAGAGATGTTCGAGCGCAAAGGCATGGACATCTGCATGTTCGATATTTGCTGGGTCGGCGGAATTTCAGAAGCCAAACGTGTGGCGTCGATGGCGGAGGCGTACAACCTGCCAGCAGCCCCTCACGACTGCGTTGGTCCAATCACATTGATGTTCAGCATTCACCTGAGTCTAAACATGCCAAACGCGTTCCTGCAGGAGACCGTGCGAGCGTACAACGCAACGTGGTATTCCGAGATTGTGCAGAGACTGGCGCCAATGGAAGATGGCTACTTTTTGCCGCCGGAAGGCGACGGGATCGGCACGGAGTTCCAGCCATCTTTCCTGACAGATAGCAACTTGATCAGAGAGGTGTCAGCGCTGTGAAGATCACCTCAATTGATACGATCCTGAACTCCGAATACCCCGGTCTGATCTGGGTGCAGATCCACACCGATAAGGGGATCACAGGACTTGGCGAGACCGCCTTTGGCGTGGAAGCGGTCGAGGCGCTGATACATCATGAAATGGCCCCGTACCTAATCGGCAAAGACCCGCTGCACATCGACGCCCACTGGACCAACCTGCGCAACAGCACTCGCGCCGATCTGACCCCTAGTGCTGAGATGCGCGCGATATCAGCCATCGACGTCGCACTGTGGGACATCTTCGGCCAGGAAACGGGGCAGCCGATTCACCAGCTGCTTGGCGGTCCGTCACGTGAGCGCGTAATGATCTACAACACCTGTGCTGGCTACCGGCATGGGGTACGTCGCTCTGAGGCGGGCGAGGACTACACCGCTAGCTCTGGCGACACCGTCTTGAACCTATCTGGAAACATCGGCCAAGTAGGTGACGAAGGTCCGTATGAGGACATGCGGGCATTCCTGAACAACGCAGACGACCTCGCAGAGAGCCTTCTGTCAGAGGGCATCACTGCGATGAAGATCTGGCCATTCGACCAGTTCTATGAGGAGTCCGATGGCCAGCGCATATCGCTGGAGAATCTTAAGAAGGGCCTTGAGCCATTCGACAAGATTCGCAAGCGCGTCGGAAACAAGATTCAGATAGCGGCTGAGATGAACTCGCTATGGTCAACGCCCGCGATATTGCGGATCGCACACGCCCTGGAAGATTACGATCTGATGTGGATTGAAGACGCCATCCCCATGAATAACATGGATGCGCTAGCGGACTTCCGGTCTAAGGTCAATATCCCTATCTGCGCCAGTGAAACCATCGCCACCCGTGAGGCGTTTAGGGAGATGTTTGAGCGCCGTGCAACCGACATCTGCATGCTGGATGTCACGTGGTGTGGTGGTATATCCGAAGCGAAGAAGATTGCCACCATGGCGGAGTCGTACAAGCTCCCGGCAGCCCCGCACGACTGCACCGGCCCGGTGACGTTGATGGCGGGCGTGCACCTGGCCATCAACCTGCCCAATGCCTTCATTCAGGAGACCGTGCGTGCATACAACTCCGGCTGGTACCCAACCATCGTAGACCGTATGCCAGACATCGAATTCGGCGAAGTAGCAGCGCCGACGGAACCCGGACTGGGTATGGCGCTGAGGCCGGAAGTGTTCACGGACCCACGGACCACGCTCAGGAAGTCGGACGCGAAGACGATCGCGTAGTCGGCTGTTCCTGCCTGTCCCTTCTCCCGGGGGCGAGGAAGTTAGAACCGCAGATCCAGGGCGGTGAGTCTGGTGGTTAGCAGCTTCATTAGCTCGTCTTCTTCTGCTTCGCCGTCGGCGTCGTAGGTTGCGGAGAAGCGGAGGAATGCTCCTGCGTCGTCCCATGGGACTGTGAGGATTCCGGCTTCGCCAATGAGGTAATCCGTGGCCTCTTCGGCTGATGCGAATTTGACTGAGTCACCTGCGCCAACGGGGTTTGCAGCGTACAGGAAGTACGTTCCGCCGGGGACTTTGCAGCTGAATCCGACGTCGTTCAACACTGTGACGAGTTTCTCGAGACGGCGGTGGTATTTAACCTGCACGTCCCGGTAGATGGAGAAGTCACCAAGGGCGACTGCAGCGGCTTTCTGGATGGGTATGAACTGACCCGAGTCTGTGTTGTCTTTGATATCAGCGAACGCGCTGACCACGGTTTCGTTTCCGCAGACCCAGCCAATTCTCCAACCGATCATGTTGAAGCCTTTGGAGAGCGAGTGAACTTCGACACCCACCTCTTTGGCTCCATCGACGGCAAGGAAACTCAGCGGCTCCTGCTCGTAGCTCAGGAGGCCGTGCGCTGCATCGTGAACAATGGTGATGTTGTTCCGCAGCGCGAATTCGATGACGTCTTTGAACCAGCCTTCGGTGGCGATTGCGCCTGTCGGGCTGTTCGGGTAGTTGAGGACCATCATCTTGGCGCGCTTGAGGACGTCGGCGGGGATCGCTTCCAGGTCGGGCAGGAAGTCGTTCTCGGCGAGTAGCGGCATTTTGTGGACTTCGCCACCGAGGTATGCAGTGTAGGTACCGGCCACCGGGTAGCCGGGCACGGTCATCAGAGTCACGTCACCGGGGTTGATGAATGCCATTGGCAGCATGGCCAGCGCGGGCTTCGAGCCGATGGAGTGGTTGACCTCTGAGTCCTGATCGATATCCACCCCGTACGCATCGCCCATGAAACGAGCCGCAGCTTCCTTGAACTCGTCGATGCCGTTGTCGGCATATCCGCGGTTCTCGGACTGGTTGGCTTCGAGCGCTAGCGCGGCGCGAACGGTTGGCGCTGCCATCTCGTCGTTTTCACCGACGCCAAGGTTGATCAGAAGCCGGTCAGGCTGATCTCGTTCAGCGGCCTGGCGAGCGCGCTTGATCTTCTCGAACTTATAGATCTCGTCGGACAGGCCGTACTCTTCGCCGCCAATGCGATCGGCGAAAAGACTGCGCACGTGGGAATCATTAATGTTTGACATCACAGGATTTTAGCGCAGAGATTACGGACAGATAAGGGGCAGCGCGTGTGGGCCCGACATTGTTCGCCAATGCCGAGCCCAAACAAGCGGTTACGCGCTGATCACGCCAGCGCAGGAATCAACACCGCTGATTCGATGTCTGATGCGATGTCCCTCAGCGTGGTCTGCACTTCTGAGCTGGTGAGGCTTCCAGTGTCATCGAATAGTTCAGTTGCAGGGCCAACCGGATGCACGTCGCCTAGGGACCTGCGCCTTGATGGCGTTCAACACGGCCACCAGCTGCTCCTGTGACCGCTGCGCACCGTACGGGGACGGGCTAGCGCCAAGCACCGCGGTCGGCTTGCCGGCGAATGGAGACGCACCGTAGGGGCGAGATGCCCAGTCGATGAGGTTCTTCAGAACTCCGGGGATGCTGCCGCTGTACTCTGGGGTCGAAATGACCACAGCATCGGCATTTCGAATTGCGTCGGTCAGCGCCAGTACGCTGGCGGGGATGTTTTCGCCCTCTAGGTCCTGATCGAAGAAAGGCAGTTCTGCCGTACCTCGGTAGATCGTTACATTAAGCTCATCGTGAGACGCTGCCTGGAATGCTGTGATCAAGCCGCTGTTGTATGAGCCTGAGCGCAGGCTTCCACTTATTGCCAGTACTTTTATTTTTGAGTGTGTCATTGTTCTTCTTTTGTTTGGTCTATGTGATGTTTGACGTACAGGATATCATTAAGATGCATGCGCATGCATATAGATTTTGTTCAGATCAGGACCACAGCTAGAATGTCAGTAGATAACCATGCCAGAAATCAGTAAACGCGCCACCGACGCCGAACTCTGGGGACGCCTGCTCTCAACGCAGCAGATCGTCTCGAAAGAGCTTACGGACGCGCTTGAACGCAACGCGGGAATCCCTCTCGTCTGGTATGAGGTGCTGTTGATCCTCGCCAAGTCCCCTGGCGGCAAATTACGCCTCCGGGAGATTGAGCGAATGATGTTCCACAGCCAGAGCGGGCTAACTCGGCTGATCGACCGGATGCAGGTCGCAGGTCACCTAGTAAAAGAGAAGGCCACAGAAGACGGCCGCGGAATCTACGCTCGCCTCACGCCTGAGGGAATGCACATATTCCGGCGTGCCGCCTCAACGTACGTCGACGGCATCCACAAGAACTTCCTTCATCACATGGATGAGGAAGAACGAGCGGTTGTGGCGCGTGTGTTTGAGCGTGTGCGGGAATCGCTGTTGGATGAAGGCGAGGATAACCTCTCCTCCATCCAGAAACTCAGGCCACCGGAGTGACTCCTTCGTATGCGACGCCTGAGAGGTACGCCATGTCGCGCTTCCAGGTGGCGAGGTCGTCCACATTCAACTCACGCAGGTGACTGTGCCCTGTTGCGCGGGCGAGTAGCTTCATGAGATCGACTGACGATTTGAAGAACTGACCGAGCTGTTTTGCTGACTCGTTAATCATGATTCGGGATCGCAGGTCTTCTCATTGCGTCGCTATGCCGACGGGGCAGTTGTTGGTGTTGCAGGCGCGCATGCCGAGACAGCCGATTGCCTGCAATGCGGAGTTGGAAATGGCGACTCCATCAGCACCCATCGCCAATGCCTTTGCGAAGTCTGCTGGCGTGCGCAGTCCGCCGGTGATGATCAGCGTCACATCGCTTCTGTCCTGATCGTCCAGGTGCTTCCTGGCGCGGGCGAGCGCGGGGATAGTTGGTACCGATATGTTGTCTCGAACAATTAGTGGAGCAGCCCCGGTGGCACCGCCGCGTCCGTCAAGAATGATGTAGTCGACACCGACTTCAAGTGCCGCATCGATATCGTCTTCAATATGCTGCGCGGAGAGTTTGTAGCCGATGGCAATACCACCGGTGGACTCACGCACTTCGTCGGCGAACTCTTTGATCTGTGCCGGCGTGTCCTATTCCGGGAATCGTGAGGGTGAAACGGCTGACTGGCCTTCTCGCAGTCCACGCACGGCGGCGATTTTGCCTTGAACCTTGGCGCCCGGCAGGTGCCCTCCGGTGCCTGTCTTCGCTCCCTGTCCGCCTTTGAAGTGGAACGCCTGTACATCGGCGAGTAGATCCATCGAGAAGCCGAATCGGGCTGACGTCAGCTCATAAAAGTATCGACTGTTCTCCGCCTGCTCTTCTGGCAGCATGCCGCCTTCGCCAGAGCAGATACCCGTTCCGGCAAGATCCGCACCTCGGGCGAGCGCAACTTTGGCTTCTTCAGACAATGCTCCATAGCTCATGTCTGATACGAACAACGGTATGTTCAACTTCAACGGCTTCTTGGCGTTGGGGCCGATTACCAGTTCTGTGCCTACTTAAACGTCATCAAGAAGCGGTGGGGACGCTAGTTGACCGGTGATGAACTGGATGTCATCCCAGGTAGGCAACTGGTCACGCGGAACACCCATTGCTGCCATGGGGCCGTGTTCACCCAGCCCTTTAAGCCCCTGCTTTGCAAGATTCTGGATTAGCTGAGTGTGGGGCTCTTCGGCGGCCGGGTGAGTATCTGCGTACTGACCAAGGTAGGCGTCGCGCTGAAATGGTTGTGGGTTGTCCGCGTGCCATGCGCTGATCTCATCTGCATCGACCAGAACATCGCCGCCCTCAATCCATGACTCGAATGTCGGCAGGCGCTCATCGTTGTTGTACTCGGAGATTCCCGTTTGGATGCGATAGTCCCAGAAATGCACACCGCACATGAGGTTGTCGCCGTCTACGTATCCGTCGGCAAGCATCGCCCCTCGATGCAGGCAACGCCCGTACATCACCGAAACGCTGCCTCCGTATCGAATTATGGCGAGATCAACGTTTTCGATAAGCGCACCGGTAGGCGTGCGATCTGCGAGGTCATCAAAACGGGCAACAGCAACTTTTTTCACGAACAACTCCAGAATTTGGGGTTCACGAGATGAACTTCTCGTCAAATGAGATGCTCAAATTCTAGACGCGCTGTAACAATGAAGTCGGCGGTGACTGAACAGGTGCCCTTCGACGGGCTCAGGAAACCTATTCAGAAACCGCTCGTTGTGTGATTTCCTAATCGAAGAAGTCGGCGTCCTCCGGGCGGAGGTACTGCTTTGTTGCGTCCACGTCGAAGTGGATGCCGAGGCCGGGGGTGTCCCAGACTTCGATGTGTGAGTCCGTGACGATGGGGTCTGGCAGGCCGACGATGATGTCGTACCACCACGATGGGTTGCCGGTTGGCATTTCGAATGCTATGTAGTTGTCGGGCATGGTTGCTGCAACTTGCACGAGCGCTGCGAGGCCGATGAGTCCGTCGCCTGTGCCGTGTGGTGCCATGAGAATTCCGTGCAGGTCTGCGTACTCTGCAATCCACTTGAGTTCAGCGATTCCGCCAACATCGAAAGGATCAGGCCCAAGCACGTCGACTGCGTGCTGCTCGACCAGTTCCTTGAAGTTGTTGCGGAGGTAGATCTGCTCGCCGGTGTGGATTGGGGTGGACGTGTTTGGGGTGACCTGCAGGAACAATTCTGGCGTGACGTACGGCGTATAGTCGCCGGTCATCGTGTCCTCCATCCACATCAGGTTGAACGGCTCCAGCGCCTGCGCAAGCTTGAGCGTGTCCGGCACCGTGAGGCCGGGGCCGCAGTCGAGCGCGAGGCCGACTTCATCGCCCAGTACCTCTTTCATCGCGATCACTGACTCAATTGTGTTGTTGAGTCCCCGTTCGGTGAGTTTGCCACGGTTCGGGTAGCGGCCTTCGAACTCGTACTGGCCGGTGTTCTCCCGCTCCTGGTACTCGCCGTAGTAGTAGTTCGGAATGTCTCGAGGCATGCGGCTGTGGAACGTGATGCCTTGTTTGATGATGGAGAAGTTTTCCGGCTGGTCCTTCATCCACTGCATGTTTTCAGCGAATGACTCCGGCGAGTAGCTAGTCATATCTTTGCGCTTGTTGCCGTTGTAGATCTGGACGCGATCGCGAATCTTGCCGCCCAGCAGCTTGTGGATGGGTAGTTCGGCGGCTTTGCCGGCGATGTCCCACAGTGCAACTTCAATGGCGCTGACTGCGGAGCCCCATGGCTTGAACGCACCCATGCGCCGAATGTTGAGCATCACTCGTTCGACGTTGGTTGGGTCCATGCCGATGATAGCGCCCTTATAGAACTCGATATGCCACTTGAGGTAGTGCTTGGCGGTCTCAGCGCCGCCGATTCCGTCGATACCCTCGTCGGTGATGATTCGAACCACCGGGTTCTGCCCGATGATTGCGACTTTCATATCGGTGATTTTCATTGTTTCGGCTCCGGGGACTGCGCTGTTAACTCTATGTATTGGGGTAGGCGAAATGATGAGCGCGTGGGGGAGGATTAGCAAGTGTTAGCGCGTAGCGTTCTGTACACTCGCCACTACTTGGACGGATGTCTCCGTTCCCGCTGGCGCAACCATTATTTGGAAAACCATACGCAGTGAAAAGCATCAAAGGCGACAGTGAGCAGCCATTCCGACTAATGCTGGACCGCATGATTCCCATGCGGGATGGCGTGGGGTTGTCAGCAGACCTGTATCTGCCAAACGGTGATGGGCCACACGGCGATGGTTCGTTTCCAATGACGCTGTTGCGGACGATCTACGGTAAGCAAGAGCCTCGCTACATCGCCTGGACCCGAGCGTTCATGGAGCGCGGGTACGCTATGGTGCTGCAGGATTGCCGGGATCGGTACGACTCCGATGGCGACTGGGTGCCGTACGTGTGCGAAATTCCGGATGGCTACGATACGCATGAGTGGATTGGCGAGCAGGCTTGGTGTGACGGCAACATAGGTACGTTCGGTCTCTCTTACCCTGGGTTCACGCAGAGCGCGCCTGCCACGCTCAGGAGCAAGTACCTGAAGGGCCTGGTGCCCATTGCGTCGCAGCAGGACAACTACGGTCACCATCGCGTTGACGGTGTGATTGCGCTGGCCACGAGCATGTTTTTCGTAGCTATTCTGCGGAAGTCACTGCAGACAGAAGCCCTCGCTCAGCTCGATCTGAATGCGTTGTTGCGTCAGTTGCCACTGAACACGGCGCTGGAGGAGCTTGGTGACAGTCCGTACTACCGTGACGTCATCGCACATGAGAAGTACGACGATTTCTGGTCGTCGTACAGCCTGCGGGACAAGTACGACGAAGTTGAGGTTCCGAGTTATTTCATCACGGGCTGGTACGACTCGCTGCTGCACGAGACGATCACCGTGTTCAACGGCTGGCAGGCGAATGCTCGCAATGTTGAGGCGCGTGAGAAGACGAAGCTGCTGATTGGTCCGTGGAGCCACCAGGTATCGCCGTGGGGCAAGGCGCAGCTTGGATCAAATGGTGAGTTCGAGGATCGGGCGTTTGGTCCGGACGCGCCCGGTGACGCGGTTGCCGAGCACCTGCGTTGGTACGACACTCGCCTGAAGGGCATCGATAACGGCATGGACGACGAGCCGCCGATCAAGCTCTTCGTGATGGGCGCGAACGAGTGGCGGTTCGAGAACGAGTGGCCGCTGGCTCGTACGCAGTGGACGAATTTCCATATGGGCGCTGATGGCGGATTGAGCGCCGAGGCGTCTGACGCAGAAGGTGCGATCTCCTTCGACTACGACCCCAATGATCCTGTGCCAAGCTGGGGCGCGCAGTATCAGTCGATGGACCTCACTGGCCCTCGAGATCGCAGCGAGATTAGACGCGTGATGACGTGCTGGTCTTCGAGACTGATGTACTGGAAGAAGGCATCGAAGTAACGGGGCCGATCAAGGCCACAATCTTCGGCTCATCCGACCGCCTGGACACCGATTTCACGGCAGCGCTGATCGACGTCGAGCCAGACGGTAAGGCCATCATCCTCTGCGAAGGCATCTGCCGCGCCCGGTTCCGCAACGGCACAGAAGACCCGCAGATGATGACGCCTGGCGATGTCTATGAACTGGAAATTCGCATGTGGGACACCAGCAACCGCTTCCAACCCGGCCACCGCATCCGCATGGAACTCTCCTCCAGCAACTTCCCTCGCTACGACCGCAATCTCAACTCCGGCGGACCGATTGGATATGAAGGCCCGGAAGCGATTAAGGTTGCGCGCAATACGGTGCCTCTGGGCGGTGTGACGCCGAGTCGGCTGGTATTGCCGGTGGTTCCTGCGGGTTAGGCATTCACGCCGTCCGCTACCATTAGCTGACTATGCCTATCCAGATTCCTATCTACCAGGTTGATGCGTTCACGGATCGCGTATTCGCGGGCAACCCTGCCGCAATCTGTCCGCTTGAGGAGTGGTTGCCGGATGAGGTGATGCAATCGATTGCTGCGGAGAACAATCTGTCGGAGACGGCGTTCTTTGTGCGGCGGCCTGATGGTGAGTACGATTTGCGATGGTTCACGCCAACTATTGAGTTCGATATGTGCGGGCACGCTACTTTGGCGTCTGGGCATATGTTGCTTACGAAGCTGACGCCGGATGAGGAGTTGGTGGCGTTCCACACCCGGAGTGGTCGGCTGACTGTGTTGCGTGATGGTGATCGGCTTGAGATGGATTTTCCTGCGCAGGATGCGCCGCTGAACATCGACCCGGTGCTGCTGGCGGCCGTTGCGAGCGCCCTTGGCAAGACTCCGAATGCGCTGCGGGTTACGCACACGATCATGGCGGTGTTCGATCACCACAGCCAGGTTGCGTCGCTCAAGCCTGACTTTGCGGCGATCAATCAGCTTGATATTCCGTACATCATCGCTACCGCACCCGGCGATGAGACCGACTTTGTCTCCCGTTTTTTCGCTCCCGGCGGCGGCATTGATGAAGATCCGGTCACTGGCTCAAGCCACACCATAATGACGCCATACTGGGTCAGTCGCCTCAGCAAGAACCCTCTGACGGCGCGGCAACTCTCGAAGCGCGGTGGCAATCTTTGGTGCAGACTTGCTGGCGACCGTGTAATCATCTCTGGATACGCCCGTGACTACATGCAGGGCCAAATTGAAATATAACGAGTTGGAATATAGCGCGTGAAAATCCCAATAAAAGTCCTCAAACAAGTTCCTTTCGCGGCAGCGATAGTCCTTCTGATCATGGGCTACAACAACCCTGCTGTCGCCATGTTCCTCATAGGACTCGCGATCTCCATCTGGCAGGCTGTGAAGCAGGTCAAGCGAGAGGACGAATAGCACCTATTAGCATCGCTGGTGCTACGATTTCCTCTCGGTACACAATCGAGAGGGGACTGAAATGCCGTTTTTCATGGTACAAGCGAGCTACACATCTGAAGCCTGGGCAGCCCAGATCAAGAATCCACAAGATCGATTTGCAGCAATAGCTGCGATGGCGAAAGCCAACGGGTCTGAGGTCCATAGCGCGTTTTATGCGTTTGGCGAATACGATGTAGTGATTATCTTCGATTCTCCAAATAACGTTGATGCCGCGGGATTCCTGATTGCCGCTGCTGGGGGAGGCGCTCTTACCGATCTCAAGACTACGGTCCTGCTCGCGGGCGAAGAAGGGCAGAGCGCCATCGCGGCCGCAGGTGGGCAGGGATACGCTCCGCCGGCGTAGACTGCCGATTCGCTCACAAGAATTCACGAGTACCACCCCCATCCGGGTGGTACTCTCGCGTTGAAACCATCCTGAGCCCCTCTGAGCGCCGGAGACCACAATAACGAACCAGACCGAAGCGACAACGGCAGAACCCGGCAAACCGGGCATTTACCGTGGCTGGCCTATCGCCGTCGTTGCGTTTCTGACTCTCGCCGCGTCAATCGGCATGGGGCAGTTCGCGTTTGGGGTCTTTGTCAGGCCGCTTGAAGAAGAGTTTGGGTGGAGTCGCACCCAGATCAACATCTCGCTGACCCTGGGCGTGATCACGGCGTTCATCTCGCCGTTTACTGGCCGACTGCTCGATAAGTACGGTTCGCGTTGGATCATGGCGATCTCGCTGGCGTCGATCGCACTTGGATTCTTCTTGCGGGCGATCATGACGGACCTGTGGCAGTTCTACGCGTTCTCAATCCTCATCGTACTTGGCGTGCCGGGGACCACGATGATGCCGGTCGGACGCCTGGTTGGCCTGTGGTTCCCTACCACTCGCGGTCGGATGATGGGCATCGTCACAGCGGGCAACAATTTTGGTGGAATGGTGACGATCCCTCTCGCCGCGGGAATGATTGCACTTACCGGGTGGCGATGGAGTTTCGCTGCGATGGGGTTCTTAGTCTTGGCGGTGCTCGTGCTGATCGTACTGGTCATACGTGATGATCCAGATGAAATAGATCAGGAAGCCGGAAAGAAGTGGGCGCCAAAGGGGCAATCTGGGCGTCAGGCCCGATCACTGCTATCGGGATTTGCAACCAATCAGGCGTTCCGCATGCGGACGTTCTGGTTCCTGATGATTGCCATGGGACTTCAGCAGTTCGCCCGAACGGCCGTATCTACCCAGTTGTTCCCGCATCTGGAACAGAAGGGGTTTGGGATTGGCACCACGGCCGCAATGGTCTCAGTGGTTTCGTTCTTCGCCATCGCAAGCAAGGTGATTTCAGGTCGCGTTAGCGAGAACCTGACGGCACGCTATACGTACGTAATTATCATCGCACTACAGATGATGAGCATGGGGCTGCTGATCCTCCTTGGCGGCTCTTGGGCGGTGTGGATTGCGTTGGTCATATTTGGGCTTGGTATGGGCGGTGTTGGAACACTGGGGCCGCTGGTTATTATCGAGAACTTTGGGCTTCGTAACTTCGGCGGTATTCTGGGGCTCACTCGCCCGATGCAGATCCTTCCGGAAGTTGCTGGCCCTTTGCTCGCGGGGATTACGTTCGACATCACAGATGAGTATGACCTGGCATTTGGGATTGTCATTGGCATACTGGCTCTGTCGATACTGAGTTTCCTGCTGGCGAAGCCGGTGGATATGAGTAAGGTGCCGGGCGCCGAGAATTCCTAGCCTCAGTCATCAGCTGATCCTGGTAGACGAGGGGCTTGCCCCCCCCCACGCGCGGCATCAACGCACAGCGACTAATCGAAGCGTACGAGCACATCCTACGTGGGGCCGGGCAAGCCCGGCGGCTACCGGGGAGATTCACAGGTGCCACGTGGTTCTGGTAGCCGGGGATCAGCAGGCGCTGATCATTTAGCCGTGCCGTGAGCGATGTTCGGACACCCGTTGATTCTCCACTATGGTTGGTAGCGGTCTGCCGTCGCCGCTGGACTGCCATTCGGTGAGCCATGGTCGGCCGCCGGGCAGGATCCATCGTGCGCGCATTGGGGTATAGCGATCACGTTCTCGCATTGCGCCGGACCGCCTGACGCGGTCGACTTCGAACTCTGTGACGCCGTGGTGACAATGGCATGGAACACCATGGCCGCGGCGAACTCCAACGGGAGTTCAACCGCAGGTCCCGGCAGGCAGAGTGTGCATAGTCGCCCATATGCTGAGCATATGGGCGACTATGGCAACCTCGTCCACCCCCAAATGTCAGACCGAAGGTCTCACTGAATGAAATCCAACAGCCAGGAGTCGAACGTGAATATAGATCGACCGGTGATGCCAGTGTCGTATGGCGTTGTGGCTGGTGCTCCGGAGTACGTGCCGATGGAGTGGCCGTGGGTTGTTGAGCAGGTCTCGGAGGCACGCAACTACTGGGTTGCGACGGTTGATGGTCGCGGCAGGCCACAGGTGACGCCCATATGGGGTGTTTGGCTGGACGATGCGGTGTGTTTCGGGACAGATGCCGAGTCTGCGAAAGGCCGCAATATCGCACGTGATCCGGAGATCGCGGTTCATCTGGAGAGTGGCGATGATGTGGTCATCATGTACGGCATAGCCGCTGCCCTTACGGATGACGCCACACTAACGGCACTCGTGTCAGCCTACGACGCCAAGTACAGCATCAAACTGGCTCCGTCAGACGCGGGCACAGGGCTGTTCGCATTCCGACCAGGCAAAGTCCTGGCGTGGCGCGAGTCAGATTTTCCGAGCACCGCCACCCGCTGGCGAATGTAGCGAACTCGCTTACGCCATTACCCGGTGCTCATTCGGCGCGAAGCTGGCTTCGTAGAAGTTCGCTACATGGGCGCCGGGTGGGTTGAGATCGTCGATCACGACGCGGTCTTCATCGGTGATCTCGATGTCGATTGCGTCGAGGTTGTCTTCTAGCTGCTCCAAGGTGCGCGGGCCGACCAGTGGCGCCGTCACACCGGGCTGCTGCATCACCCAGGCCAGCGATAGCTGAGCCACTGTGCAGCCTTTCGCCTCGGCCATGGGGCGCAGGCCATCGACTATGTCTAATACGCCGTCGCTGAATCGGGACAGCTTTCCGGCGTCGGTTTCATCGCCGAAACGTGTGCCTGACGCCTGTTTTTCTGTTCGCTGGTACTTGCCGGTGAGTCCTCCGCCTGCCATGGGACTCCATGGGATCACTGCCAGCCCGTAGGTCTGGCACATGGGGATCTGCTCCCGCTCCATGCGGCGATCGGCCATGTTGTACGGCGACTGATCCGACACGAATCTGTTGAGTCCAAGCTCTTTGGACGCCCAGAGCGACTCGACTACTTGCCACGATCCGAAATTGCTTGTGCCGATGTAGTTCACTTTGCCTGAGGTGATCAGATCATCGAACGCCCGCAGCGTTTCGTCGATGGCGATATGTGGATCGGGGCGGTGGAGTTGGTAGAGATCGATGCGGTCGGTCTGGAGTCGGCGAAGGCTTGCTTCGCACTGCTGGATGATGTGGAGCCGGGAATTGCCCACGGCGTTGGGGTCGTCGCCCATTCGGCCATGAACTTTGGTCGCCAGGAACACGGAGTCACGTGAACCGTTGCGAACCAGCGCTTCACCCACGGTTTCTTCACTGCGACCGCCGTTGTAGACGTTGGCTGTGTCCAGGAAGTTGAGACCAGCGTCCAGCGCTCGGTCGATGATCGTGTATGAATCCTCGGCAGATGTGCGCCCGCCAAACATCATGCACCCCAGCACCAGCGGACTTACGTTCACACCGGTTCGACCAAAACTCTTGTAGTTCACTACTGCGCCCTTCCAATTCCAAAACGACCGCTGATGTCTGCTGTTTTATCAGGAAATGGCACTCCCATACGGACTCTGGTGCGGTAGGCTTGCGGATCATGCTGATCGACCACTCCGATATAGTCGCACAACACGCCTCATGTTGAAGCGCCGATTCAACATCCACCCCGGCTGGATTGTTGTCATCGGAGTTGCAGTGATCCTGTTTGGCACGGCGGGTAGTCGGTTCTCATTTGGCGTATTCCTGAAGCCGCTCACTGATGACTTTGGCTGGTCCCGCGGCTCGCTTTCTGGTGCTCTCGCCATAGCCGGGCTATCGACTGGTCTACTGCGGCCATTTGCTGGCTGGTTCGCCGACCGATTTGATCCCGTTCGGGTGGCACTTGCAGGTGTGGCGCTTGGCGGCGTCGCACTTCTGGGTCTGTCGAGGGTCCAATCCCTCTGGCAGTTGTACGCGCTCTTCATGATCATGGGCATTGGCTTCACACTGGCATCGCCAGCTACGCTCACCAAGCTTGTCAGTGCTCGATTTACCCGACGACGCGGCCTGGCACTCTCACTTGCAGGGAGTGGCTCGGCGGTAGGAGAGACGGCGCTGGTGCCGTTATCGGCCGTCATTCTGGTGCTCAGTGGCTGGCGTTCTGCGTACATGGTGCTGGCAGCAATCCTGATATTGGTGATCGTCCCCCTTGCATTCATGCTGCTTCGGGCGCGGCCGGGTATCGAGGAAGGCGAAGCGCCCGCTGAGGTGAGTAAGACAAAGACCACATCCGCGTGCGCCTGGGCACCCGACGATGGTATGTCTCTCAGGGAGGCGGTGAAGACGCCGATATTCTGGGCGCTGACCGCCGGGTTCTTCACCTGAGGCTACACAATGGGCTTCGTGAATGCCCACTTTGTGGCCTACGCCACCGGCCTCGGCGCCTCAGCAATCGCTGCAGCGGGCGGACTGGCTACTGTTGGCGCGATGAGCATCGCTGGCGCTCTCATATTCGGCACCATGGCTGATCGGCACGGAACTCGCCCCATACTCGCAATCGCATATGGCTTTAGGGGTATTGGATACGGCGTATTACTGATGGCCAACTCGCTGCCGATGGCGATTGCTGGCGTGATGCTCATTGGTGTGGCGTGGACGTCTGTTATCTCACTTACCGGTGCGGTCAGTGCCGACCAATTTGGTTTGCGACGACTGGGCACGGTATACGGCGCGCTCTTCGGTGTGATGCCGCTGGGAGCTTCACTGGGCGTATGGATCGCAGGTCGAGTCTTCGACAACAGCGGCTCCTACGATGTGGCACTGCAGATCAGCATGGCGCTGGGCATCGGCGCGGCGTTGCTGATTGGCCTGCCGCGCTACAAACAGCTAGCGCCAGAAGTGGCGCAAGAGGCGTCGTCGGCAGCCGATTAGCCGCCAGCGGTCACTTCACGCAACAATTCCAACTTCTCCTGGCCCAGATAGGCGTAGCGGTTGACCCACATGCCGTGGTCGCCGCCTTCCCAGCCCATTCGCCAGCGGCGCTCGACGTCATCGAGAGGGCCGTAGCCGTGTACCGAAGGCAATATCGGCATGTCGCCGGCCGCCAGCGTGGCCTGTTTTACTTTGCGTAGCTGCGCCTGCGTTCCCGCTTGATGCGGCGCGTCGGGTTCGGGGTAGGCGTAGTGATCGATGTTGCTGGACGGCTCGTCCTCCATATCGAAGAGCGTGGAGACGGCACGGGCAACGAGACCAGCGTCGAGCGACGGATTGAGTGCCACAATCGACTGACTCCAGTACGTCACGATCATGGGCCAGTGCATGGTGAAGTACTTGATCATCACGGCGTCGACGTGCCGGGCGTACTTCTTGAAGTCGACTCCTGTGAGCAACGACATAGGGGGCGGGAACGTGATTGGAACTAACTCCACACCGGGACGGACGCTGTCCGCTGCCTCCCTGAAGCGCTTCAAATAACCCTCGGTCACTAACGAACGGAACTCGAGAATGTTTGCGCTTTCCGGGTTGTCTCGAAACGCCGATGCCATGGCGAATGGGACGTCACGGCCGTCTGCAAACTCAGTCAGGTGGGCGTTCGTGAGAGAACTGAACCCGTCCAGTATCGCTTGCATTGCAGACCGCATCGCTTCGAAGTCAAAACCGGCGTCAGCCGCGGCTCGTTCGGCGTGGGGGCCGAAGTCTACGAACGCATCAGGAAACGAGTAGAAGCTCTGCTCCATGCGGTCGAGCAGCAACCCGTCCGCCAGCGGATATGCGGTCAGCACGTCCCTGGCATATGCAGCGTAGTAAGCCTGCACGTCGGGACTTGCGATTGCGGCAAAGTTCACCATGCGCTCGCCCGGCAACGATCCGTCAGGCATGCGCGGCATATCGTCGATCAGCTCCGACTCATCCAGTCCCGCACGCAGTTTCGGCAGAGCAGGTAGGGCCATCTGAACGTAGGTCTTCATCCCTCGACGATGCGCTTCTTCGATGAAGTTATCGACGACTTCGCCCTGACTTGCGGTTAGCTCGTCCGGCTCTGACGGGGCGTACTTCATATCTTTGTACAACTCAGCGTTTGACGCGAAACTCGGGGAGTTACGGAGGTACTGCTCTCGCTTGCCCCAGAGTGGGCGATCAATAATCCGAACCGCTTCCTTGTCAGTACGCCCCTCATCCGGCGGCTCACGGCGGTCAGCATTGGCTCGATCGGTAGGTTCTGCCACGTAGGTCGCGATCGAAACCGTGTTAACTCCTGCTTGCTGAAGGTTGTCCAGGACGGCGTTGACGCCCTCGGCCTGAACGTGTGGAGGCCAACAGTAGACGGCCAGAGTTTTCTTACTCAATTTCACTCTCTTGCCCACCCGGGAATTGATACACCGTGCGGCAAACGTGACGCTTGATGAACACGAGACGGACGATACACCCCCAATTCGTACAATACTTGCGCACGGTTGCGCCAGTGACACTATCTGCAGGCTAAATGAAGTGGGGAAACTGCCTTGAATCCAGGTCAAGTTCGTGAGTGGCTGAGAGGCCCAATGGTGGCTGTGGCCACTCCGTTTACAGAAGATTTCAAGCTGGATCTGGATGCGCTCAAGAGTAATATCCGGGTGATGATCGATCGCGGCGTCACAACCGGCAACGGCACTCTGCTGGTAGGAGGCGCGGGCGGTGAGCACCCCACGCTGAGCATTCAGGAGCGCAAGGACGTTATGTCGGCATCACTTGAGGCTGCGAACGGCGAGGCTCCGGTACTTAGCAGCATTCAGCACACCGACTACCGCCAAATCATCGATATGGCGCAGCATGCGGAGTCGATTGGACTCGCGGGCGCTCAGCTTGGCCCGACGTACTACTACGAGCCAACGGAAGACGACGCATACAGGCTCTTCGAGCTGGTCGCGAAGGAGTCCAACATCACGCTGATGCTCTACCACACGTGGTGGGAGGGCCTCGTGATGAGTCAGGAGCTCGTCGAGAAAATTATTGAGATCCCAACTGTGAAGTCCGTTAAGTGGTCGTCACCTGATCCAACGCACTACCGCAGGGTCATCCAGGCACTCGCTGATAAAGCAGCGTTTATCGATAACTCCAACGCCCACATCCAGAGCCACATCTATGGCGCTCTTGGATTCATCACGCACCTCTCCGGTTTCTGGCCGGAGTACCCGCTCAAGATATGGAAGCAACTCGAGGCTCACGACTACAACGGCACAGAAGAGACGCTTGCGGCGTTCAAGTGGAAGTGGACAAAGTGGCGCTCAGAAGTGACTGCCCTGACCGGCGGTGAGGGGCCGTTCATCAAGGCTGCGATGGAAGAAGTGGGCCTACCGGCTGGCCCGCCGCGTCCGCCTTCGATTCGGCCGCCAGCGCATCTATTGAAGTCGCTCAAAGAGCTTATCGACGAGTCTGGAGTGCCTCGGGTCTGAGTTTTGACGTCGGAGCGCTGCTGTAATCTGTGCGGCGTTCCCTCTCGCCTTCACTAGGATTAAAACACTGTCTGACGCAGCGATCCAAGAACGCGGCTCAATGCCGAAACGGCCGGGTGCGCTCCAGAACACTCTGGATCACAGGCGGGGCGCCGCATGCTGATGGGTTGGTTGCTCGCGGCCATAGCGATTCCTACCGTGGGCGGACTGCTTGCACTTCTTGTAGCCGATCGAGCGCGCGCCAGCACGGTGGTTGGCGCTGGAACCGCCATCGTCGGGAGCGCAGTTGGGTTGATCGCAGTCGCGTACGCGTTGATCAACGATTCGACTGCGGAGAAACGATGGCCGTGGGAAGTGCCATTTGGCGAGTTTCACATTGCCATCGACCCGCTATCGTCAGTATTCCTTTTGCTGGTATTTGGGCTTGGTTTGCTGGGTGCGATTTACGGCGCACAGTACCTGTATGCATACCGTTCGACCAAATCCCTAGGCGTGCCGTGGTTCTTCTACAACCTGTTGCTGGCCAGCATGGCGGTGGTGCTGATTTCGCGGAACGGCATGCTGTTCCTAACGGCGTGGGAAATCATGGCAATCACCTCATTCTTCCTGGTCGGATTCGAGCACGAAAAAGCGGAAGTACGCCGCGCAGCCAGGAACTATCTGGTCGCGATGCACATCGGAACAGCATTCTTGCTGGCGTTTTTTGCGATTCTTGCCCATGAGACGGGAACTCTCGATTTCGATGAGCTCTCATCTTTCGCGCCCAGTAGTGCGCTGGCGTCCGTGCTATTTCTGCTCGCCCTCATCGGATTCGGAACCAAAGCCGGACTAATTCCGCTTCACACATGGCTCCCGGAAGCTCACCCTGCCGCGCCAAGCCACGTATCGGCGCTGATGTCTGGCGTCATGGTGAAGACCGGGATCTACGGAATCTTGCGTTCTACGGAGTTTCTGGGCGACCCGCTGGAGTGGTGGGGGATCCTGCTGATTGGAGTCGGGATGACATCCGGCATTCTGGCGGTATTGTTCGCACTGGCCCAGCGCGATATCAAGCGGATGCTCGCCTACAGCACGGTTGAAAACATCGGCATAATCACGATAGCGATCGGTATCGGCCTGTGGGGCATGAGTCATGACCACAGTGCGGTGGCATTTCTGGGATTCACGGCGGCGCTGCTTCATACCGTCAACCATGGGCTGTTCAAGGGCATGCTCTTTCTGAGCGCAGGCGCAGTGCTCCAGGCCACTCACACGCGGTCATTGGACGACCTTGGTGGGCTGCTCAAGACGATGCCAGTTACCGGAATCGCGTTCATTGTGGGCGGCGCTGCAATCGCCGGGCTGCCGCTGCTAAGCGGCTTCGTCAGCGAGTTCACTATCGTCACAGCATCTTTACGTAGCATCGAACTGCCCGGTCCAACGGTGTCACCGGTGCTCGCGGTTATTCCTGTCCTGGGCTTGATTGGGGCTCTCGCACTTGCCTCGTTTGCCCGCGCGATTGGCATCGCATTTCTTGGAACTCCCCGCACTTCAACCGCTGAAGCGGCGACGGAAGCAGGGGTAGGCCTGAAAGTGTCGATGGTGATTCTCGCGCTGCTGACCGTCGTGATTGGCATCGTACCGATCCTCGCCATCCACGTTGTGATCCCTGCGGCAACAAGTTTGAGTGGCATCAGTCCGACAGCGGCCGGGGTTGAGACGGATGCGCTCGAAACGCTGCTCTGGCGGGTGACTGTCGCGGCACTGGTGGTTGCAGGAACCATCGTTGCACTTCTGCTGTTACGAGCTGCGCTCCTGCGAGGTCGATCAATCGGTTCTGGGCTGACATGGGGATGCGGGTACGACCTGCCCACGCCAAGGATGCAGTACACGTCGACGTCGTTTGCCGAGCCGCTTGTGAGGCTGTTCCAGCAGATCATTCGTCCTCGCCAACGTTTGTCGCCACCTCGTGGGCCGTTTCCATCACGCGCAGGATTCGCATCAGATGCGCCCGACCTGCTGACGGAACGGGTCATCCGGCCGGCGTGGCTCATACTGCTGTCGCTCAACGCCAAATTGCGGTGGCTGCAGCAGGGAAGCGTGAATCTGTATCTCCTCTACCCGGTCATCGCACTGGCCGTGCTACTCGTCTGGCGATTTGGAATCAGCGAATGACCGCAGGCGTCTCATCAATCAGCTTCGTGATCGCAGGGTTCATACTTGCGCCGCTGATGATTGGGATCATCAACAAGACCAAAGCCTTCATTGGAGGTCGCACGGGCGCGCCGTTCCTTCAGCTGTATTTCGACCTGATGAAACTGCTGCAAAAAGGCGGCGTATACAGCGTGACCACGGGTTGGATTTTCAGAGGCGCGCCATCGGTGGTGCTAGCCTCGGTGGGCGTTGTGTTGCTGCTTGTGCCTATCACCACATCGGGCGCTGTATTTAGCTTCAACGGCGACATATTCCTCTTCGCCGGGTTACTCGCGCTTGCGCGATTGGCCATGATTCTGGCGGCGATGGACACGGGTTCTGCTTTCGAGGGCATGGGCGCCAGTCGAGAGGCGATGATCTCTGCAATCTCCGAGCCAAGCCTTCTGCTCATGTGGGTGGCGCTGGCCGTCATAACGGGCGAGCTCTCGATCGCGGGAATGCTTGGCGACGGGCTAAATCCGGCGTGGACCAGTGCTTCTGGTCCGGCCATCGTGCTGCTGCTGGTCGCACTCTTCCTGTTGATGCTGGCAGAGAACGCCCGCATCCCGGTGGACGACCCCACCACGCACCTTGAACTCACCATGATCCACGAGGTGATGATCCTGGACCACAGCGGCCCGGATCTGGGATTCCTCACGTACGCTGCAGCGCTGAAGCTCTGGATCTTTGCGGCGCTGCTGGTGAACATTGTGCTCTCCCTCTACGCTGGCCCGCTGTGGGCGGCGGCGTTGCTGTTTGGCGTGGGCATGATTGCTACAGCCGTTGTGATTGCGCTGGTTGAGTCGACTATGGCGCGCCTCCGGATGATCCAGGTACCGGAGTTGCTGACGATTGCCGTTGGCCTGAGCGCGTTGAGCGCTGCGATTGCAGTGGGAGTGCGATGAGCTGATGGAATATCTCATCGACTTCATGCTGATTCTGGCTCTGGTACTCGGGCTCGCCTGCCTGGGCCTACGGCGCGTCTCTCAGTGCGTTTGGGCGGCGGCGTTGCAGGGAATCGTCACGGGTATCCTGCTGCTGATTGTTCACGATGAGGTGGAGATTGGCCTCATCGTGGTCGTCGCATCCAGTATCGTCGTGAAGGGCTTACTCGTTCCGTGGTTCCTCACCCGCACCATCAAAACGGGGCGGGTGGAAGTTGAAGTTGAGCCGTACATCGGCTTCAACCTGTCGCTGGTCATCGGCGGACTGGCCTTCGGCGCGGCGTTGTGGCTCGCCATTGCGCTCACGCTGCCATTCGAAATCGAATCCGAGTTGATCATCCCGGTTTCACTCGCGACCGCGTTCATCGGTCTGTTGACTATCGTGAGCCGGCGCAAGGCGATCACGCAGGTGGCGGGATTCCTGATACTTGAGAACGGCATCTTCATGTTTGGTCTCGTGCTCGTTGCCGCGCTCCCGACGCTGGTGGAGATGGGCGTGCTGCTGGACCTGTTTGCAGCCGTGTTCGTGATGGGCGTGACGATTCACAACATCAACCGTGCGTTCGACCACATCGACACCAGCCGCCTGAATCAGTTGCACGATAAGTTACCGTCACGACGCTGGCGCATGCCACGCAACGGCGCACGCCAGCGTGAGGCAGTGCAGAACGATCAGGCCGACTCATGATCGTTGCACTCCTCGCCGTTCCGCTCATAGGCGCCGTTCTGGCGTTCGTAATGCCATGGGAGCGCCCGCAGCGAGCGATTCTTGTCGCCGCGGCCAGCGCGCATCTGGCATTGGTAATCGCGAGCATCATCGAGCCGCCGGGTTCGCTGCTCGATGGCTGGCTTCGTGCTGACGATCTTGGCCTCTATGTCCTGCTCATCACCAGCGTTCTGTTCTGGGTGGCCGCCGTGTACGCCGTGGGTTATCTACAACGCGAGGCGAGCGACCCACGATCGGACTGGGTTGATGGCGGGCTATTCTCTAACGCGCCGCAGGGTGTGTTCACGGGGTATTTGCTGCTGTTCCTGGCTGCGATGACTCTGGTGACGGTGGTTCATCATCTGGGGCTACTGTGGGTTGGCGTGGAGGCCACAACGCTGACCAGCGCGCCTCTGATCTACTTCCATCGGCATCATCGGTCACTAGAGGCGACGTGGAAGTACTTGCTGGTCGGCTCTGTTGGCATTGCACTGGCTCTTCTGGGGACGTTCTTCATCGCCGTGTCCGCCACATCTGGCGATGGCACCGCGGTGCCGATGGTCCTTGAGGATCTGATTGCCGCTGCCGATAGCCTGGACACCACCTGGCTGCACGCCGGATTCCTGTTCTTGCTAGTGGGCTACGGCACAAAGATGGGGCTGGCTCCGCTGCACACCTGGCTGCCGGATGCGCACAGCGAGGCACCATCGTTGGTATCTGCGTTGATGTCCGGCGCGCTGCTCAACACGGCGTTCCTGGGCATTCTCCGGGCCTACCAGATAGTGGGAGCGACGGGCGACTCCGCGTTCGCCAGCCAGTTGTTAATTGCTTTCGGGTTGATCTCGATGTTCGTGGCTACCGTGTTCATGCTGCTGCAGAACGATTTCAAGCGTATTTTGGCCTACTCCAGCGTCGAGCATATGGGTATCGTCGCACTGGCCGTCGGTATCGGCGGGAGCGCCAGTTCGGGTGCCATGTTCCACGTGATGAACCACTCGCTCGCCAAGGGCCTGCTCTTCCTGATCGCCGGAAACGCGCTGGCGTTTTACCGCTCGACGTCTGTTCGTGGAGCGCGTGGCATGCTGAAGGTTTTACCCGTGTCGGCAACGCTGTGGCTGATCGGTTTTCTGGCGATCACGGGTACGCCGCCGTTTGGGACGTTTTTCAGCGAGTTCATCGTGTTGCAGGCGATATTTGAGTCCGGCCGCAACGTGGTTGCGGTGGCTTACTTGCTGATGCTGGCGCTCATATTCACCGCAATGACGGCGGTGGTCTTGCGCATGGTGCAAGGCACGCCGTTGATCGCCACCACCAGCCGAGTTCGAGAGCCGCTGTCGTCGGTTGTGCCGCCGGCTCTGCTTGCGATTGGCGTGCTGGTATCTGGGTTCTATCTGCCTCCGACGATTCGGACGCTGATGGACAATGCAGCGGTCTTGATTGAGATTGGCGGCTAAGGCACCAGTGCATATTTTGAAGAATGGCCAATCCATGCTATCGGCAGAGATTCCCGAACGACCGTTCGAGGAGTTTCGAGCGACGCTGGTCGGGGCGACGCAGCATGGCTCACGGATAGTCAGCCTCACAGCAGGGCCACTTAGCGACGGTGGAGCCACGCTGACGGCTGTCGTAGCGGACGATATCAACGGGACTCTTCACGTCCTCAAAACGCAGGTTGACGACTCGTATCCTTCTCTCACGCCTATGCTCCCGTCTGTGCACCTGTTTGAACGTGAGATTCGAGAGAATCTGGGCCTCACGCCCATCGGACACCCGTGGCTCAAGAGCGTGCGCAGCCATGAAGACCCGGATGAACATCCCTTCTTCACGATGGCTGGCAAGGATGTGCACGAAGTGGCCGTGGGGCCGGTACACGCAGGCGTCATCGAACCGGGGCACTTCCGATTTCAATGCACCGGTGAAGTGGTGCAGCATCTGGAAGTGCAGTTGGGCTACCAGCATCGCGGTGTGGAAGTTGAGTTGGCGGGTGGACCGCACAGACGCACGATGTCTCAGATCGAGACCGTGGCGGGAGACACCACTATTGGCCACGCCATTGCATATTGTGAAGTGCTTGAGGCGTTGTCGGGTGCCGTGGTGCCGGAACGAGCGCAGGCATTGCGTGCTCTCGCGTTAGAGCTTGAACGATTGGCGAACCACGTTGGTGATATTGGTGCGATTGCGAACGATATCGGGTACCTGCCGACTGCGGCATTCTGCGGACGATTGCGTGGTGATCTGCTGAACATAACTACCACGCTCACCGGTAGTCGTATGGGCCGGAGTTTTACTCGCCCCGGAGGCGTGACGCTGGATGTAGACGCGGCGATGGTCAAAGCGCTTCAGGCGACATTAGAAGCGGCGCGGGCTGAGTGTGCCGATGCCACGAGCCTGCTGTTCGCCTCCCGCTCGTCTGTGGCCAGGATGACCGGCACTGGCATCGTCACCGAAGACGAGAGCCGGGAGCTGGGTGTTGTGGGTGTGGCGGCGCGGGCGAGCGGAGTGGCGATTGACGTGCGAACTCATCATCCCACGGGCTGGTACGCGTCAGCAGGTCTGCCGCCAGCGACGCAGTCAGACGGCGACGTTCTGGCGCGAGTCAACGTTCGACAGTCCGAGATTGATCAGTCGTTTGAGGCAGTGAAAAACATTCTTGAATCGCTGCCAGATGGCTCGATACGAGTGGAGTCATCGGGTCTCAAGAGCGACAGCTTTGCTGTGAGCATGGTGGAGGGTTGGCGGGGCGAAATTGTTCACGTCGCTTCAACCGATTCCGATGGTCGATTCGCCACGTACAAGATCATCGATCCCTCGTTCCACAACTGGGCGGGGCTGATGACTGCCATGCGAGGTGAGGGGATTTCCGACTTCCCGCTCTGCAACAAATCATTCAACCTTTCGTACTGCGGATTCGACCTGTGATGCGGAGTCACTCAGATGTTTAAACCGCTTCGTACCCGGCAACGTCAGGGCCACCAGACCACGGGCTTCCCGAATGAACTGCCGCAACTTCCGGCGCGCTTCCGCGGGAGGCCGATTATCGACAGCTCAAAGTGCCCCAACGGCTGCACAGAGTGCGTCGACTCATGCCCCACGGGCGCAATCGAGATATCCGAGGGTAAGCCGCAGTTGGATCTGGGCAAGTGCACGTTCTGTCTGGAATGTACCGAGGCATGCCCTGAAGACGCCATCTCATTCACGCCGAATTTCCAGCTCGCCACCTCAAAACGAGATGACCTGATCATTGGCGATGACACCATGCGATTGGCAGATGCGCTCGATAAGAAGAGCCGTGCGCTGTTTGGGCGCTCACTTGCATTCCGTCAGGTCAGCGCCGGCGGATGCAATGGCTGCGAGGCGGAGATCAACGCCCTCAGCAACGTGGTGTTCGACCTGAGCCGCTTCGGCATCTCGATGGTCGCCTCACCGCGCCACGCAGACGGGCTGATTATCACCGGCCCGGTAACGCACAACATGCGCGGCGCACTGGAAACGACCTATAACGCCGTGCCTGATCCAAAGCTTGTCGTTGCGGTCGGCGGCTGCGCCATCTCCGGCGGCCCATTCAGGGACATGTCCGCCGTCAACAACGGCGCTGAGTCAGTGGTTCCCGTCGACCTCTACGTCCCCGGCTGCCCGCCACATCCGCTGACGATTCTGGATGGATTGCTGCGACTACTTGGGCGGATTGAAGACGGCGAACGCTTCTCGAAGTAACCGCCTATTCGCAATCTGGGCTGTCATCGGACTGGCCGACCGGCCAGTCCGATGACGTTTTTTTTGGCTTGGGATCTGCAGGTTCCGAAGGTTCATGCAGTCGGAGCGGATGCAGTTTCGTCGCTTCCGCAGGCTGCAGAAAGAGCCATGACGAAAAGTGTCAGTGCGATAAAGACTTGCTTCATCACGCCTTCAACACATCCCGCTGCGCCAGCACCCGCTCCAGAAACGAGTTCATGCCGATCCTGCGGGCGATGTCTATCGCTTCGTCGTGAAGTTCGCTGGCTTTCTCAGCATCACCAGGCGCGCCTCGTTCGTTGAGCAAGTTCCCGTAGTCAAACGCGCTGATTGCCTGAGATGGGAGATATTCCACTTGAGTCGATTCCTGATGCGCACGAATCACAATCTCAATCGCCTCATCATTTCGGCCCAGCGCGTGCAGCGCCCGACTTTCTCCCAAAGATGAATGAATCCCCGCATTCCCAAAAAGTTCTTCCTCTTGTTGAAGCCGTTTCAAGCAACGCTCCAGGGAAGTCAGGTCCTGGGCTGCAATTACGTACGGCAAAACAAATATTCGTGGCACATCGAATGATCCGGGCGACCGAGCGCTTTCAAAACGCATCAACCCTCTGTCCTCATACGCAGAGATAATCCAATCTGGACGCTCCAGCGCCTGACCTGTAATCCACCAACGGGCCAGGGACGCCCAATTGAACCCCACCATGTCAAACTGCGTATTTTCGCCCGGAATTAGATCAAGGCGCTAAAGGAAGTCGCCAATAGCCCGGTCCCCTTCTTCCACATTTCCCGCTGTGTACATCGCAGCGCAAACAGCTCCAATCAGACGAGTGTCGTCTTGATCGACTTCCAGTCCAAGGGCGGCCGATTCAAGGGACGCTGCAATGTCGCCGATGGCTACCATCGCCCAGGTCATCGCCGAGAGCGCCCCGACGATGCGATTCCGGTCTCCAATGATCTGCGCAGGCCGAAGTGATCTCTCCGCAGACAGGCGGCCTTCGCTCCCTCGACCTCGGCGCAAATAAGCAGGTGCGAGTGTGAATGCGACCTGCGAAGTGAGTTTGTGGTCCTCTGGGTCGTGATTCAGAGAAAGAGCCGTCTCTCCCTCGGCGATAATCGAGTCGCTATCTGCCGTAAAGATAATCACTCTGGATCTACCGGCAGCAATTCTGGCCTTCACAGACCTGCTCCCAAGTGACTCAGCCAACTCAGATGCCTCTTTAAATGCATCCTCTGCACCGGCATAGTCTGAGAGTTCAGCGCCGCGGAATCTTCCGAGTTTGCTCCACAGCATCGCCGTCTCCAGCGATGACGGATCCTGCAACTTCAACGCACGCTCTATAAGTTGAATTCCTCCCGTATCAGTGACCGCATGCTCGTCAAACCCCGCGACCATTGAATAAGCCATGGCTGGTTCAATCTCACGCTCGAATATCGACATGGCCTGGCGCATGTCATCGACTACGGCCCACTTATCAGTACGTGACCCGAGTGCATGCTTTGCACGGGCGTATCCGGAAAGTACACCCGCTGCAATCAGATCATCTCTTCCCGGCTCAAGCGAGGCCCACGCTCGCTCAAACTGAGGCAGAGCGTGGTCAAATGAGTAGCGAACAATTGCGTCATTCCCTGCTGCCAGGGCGTACTTGACCACGCCTTCAGAGCCCAACACAGTCTCAGCCTCAGCGAAATGCTCTCCAAGCTCCGCTGCATGCTCTTCCGCCTCATCCCCGTAAAACTCTATCCAGCGCCTGCGCAACGCGGGCGTGCATGCGCACCGTGCGGTTGGCTAATAGCTCTGAGGTGAGAGTCTCCTGCATAAGCGCGTGCGTGAACTGGTAGAGGCCTACTTCCGACGGGTCTTCCTCCACGACGCGGGCGTTCAGCGCCTCATCCAGCACGTCCAGAAGCATGTTCTCTGAAACGTCGTCGACCAGTCGTAGCAAGACACCAAAGCGGAACTGGCGACCATTTACAGCAGCGATGGTGAGAACCTCGTTGCAGCGCTCAGAAAGTCTGTCCAACCTGCGCCCAATGACCTCTCGTACACCCTCGGGAATACGAATCTCCCATGAACTGGTGCCGCCCGCCGTCTTTGCGCCGGACGCAATGTCTCCTTCCTGGATCAAGAGCCGGACTGTCTCAGTGATGAAGAGCGGGTTGCCTTCTGTCTGCGTGTACACCGCGTCGATGAGACCTGCTGGCGGTGTCAGGCCTGCGGCAATCTCGATAAATCGGCCAACGTCCTCCCGGGTTAGCCCTCGCAACAGCACCCGGTCGAAGAGGCGCTCGCGGGTGAGTTCGCCAAGCGTCATCGACAGTGGATGCCGACGGTTGAGTTCCATATCGCGGTAGTTGCCGACGATCATCAGCCTGGAGTTGCCAAGCTCACGCGCCAGGAACTCCAGAAGCATCAAGCTCGGCCTGTCAGCCCAGTGCAGGTCTTCCAGCATCAGCGTGATGGGCTTCGTGCTTGCGGCGGTCTTCAGAAACGTGGAAATGGAGTCGAAGAGCCTGAAACGCGCCGATTCCGGGTCGTCGATGTGCGATGGCGCCTGCACATCTGGCAGACGTTCCAACACGTCAGGCACGATCTCAGCGATCACCGATGCGGTGCTGCCCATTTCGCGGCGAACCGTCTCCGCATCGTTTTCCGTGACATAGCTACGAATTGCCTGCACCCACGGCCAGTACGGCGGTGCACCTCCGCCCTCGTAACAACGCCCCCAGAGCACCTGCCCGCCGCGCATGGACGCGTACGTGGCCAACTCTTGCGCGGTACGGGTCTTCCCAATGCCGGGTTCGCCAACCAGCGCCACCATCTTGCCATGGCCGCCAAGCGTGTCCTCAAAACCGGCCTTCAGAGCGTCCATCTCACGGTGCCGGCCGACGAAGACGCCAGAGGCCATGGCATCCAGCGAGCCGGCCCCATTCCCGCTCCCTTTTGCCCCGGGAGATGAATGGGGTGAGGGGGCTGTTGAAGTATCAATCGCCCCGATAACCGACAACACGTCGCTGGCTGACTCCGGTCGCTCGCCCGGATCCTTCGACATCAGCCTCATAATCAGAGAATCAAGTTGCGCTAGAATCTCTTGGTTATGCCAGCTTGGCGCAACGGGCGGTGTGTTGATGTGCTGCCCGATGATGGCAATATCGTCGTCGCCCATGAACGGCCTGCGACCGGTCACCATTTCGTAGAGCATTGTTCCGAGTGAATAGAGTCAGATTGTGCAGTGACTTCACCGCCGGTTGCCTGCTCTGGTGGCATGTAGCTCACCGTACCGACCATCATCTTTTCCTGCGTGAGGCGGGAACGATCAAGCGAAAGTGCGAGACCGAAATCACCGATGCGCACCGTCGCTTGTCCTGAGCCTGTCGAAGGGTCAGTAAGCCAGACGTTTCCAGGCTTCAAATCACGATGAATGATGCCCTTGCCATGTGCAAACTCGAGGCCAGAAAGAATTTCACTCGCGATACGCAGCGCATCTTCAAGCGGCAATCTGCCATCTTCAACGCCGTCGATCAGCGCCTCGATGTCACCGCCGCTCATGAGCGGCTGGACCATGTATGGCTGGCCGTTTTCCTCGCCCAGGTCAAAGATCGGCATGAGATTGGGGTGGTCGCCAAGCCGTGCCATCGCCTGCGCTTCGCGGGTGATGCGCTGTCGTGCAGCTACATCGAGCCCTTCCGCCTTGATCAGGCCAAACGCCACGTCACGATCAAGCGTGGTGTCGTGTGCCAGATAGACCCGCTTCTTGCCGCCTTCGCCCAGCAAACCTTTGACCACGTTCGGCCACCGGCCAATGATTCGGGTAACTCCATTGAGGATGCTGCTGCGGGTGGGGTGCTCGTGATGGTGGGTGAAGCGTCCGAGGCAGGTTCGAGCATGATTGCGGTCTCTCGACCGGCAGCCTCAATAAACGCCTGCGCATCCTCGTTGTCGAGGTCGAGTCGAAGCACCCCATCACACAATTCCCGAACGCGCGCCCACTCCAGCGAATCAACCGCTTGATCCACCTGATCCAACAGGGCGTCGATGCGCCGCTGCACACGCTCAGTAGGCATAGCAGGGATACTAAACGAAATTGGCTAGCTCAGGGGCCCTGAACTGTTGCCCAGCTGAGAAGCAATGGCACTTCACAGACCGTTGATTACCCAACTGGGCGAAATGACCTCAGTTGCGGGGTGAATCCCTGTCATCTCTGTACTTGGTGCTTCTAATTACCATGGGGGTTGCTCCTCAATTATTGCGCCGTGTTCTGCGAATCCATAATTACGACCGGTCCAAGAGTTCAAGTAATAAGGCAAACCGGGGCCGTACTTGTCGGGCTGCCCACCGGTGAACCCAAACACAGCATAGGAGTGCAGATTACTGTTGTATGCCTCAAGCAATCCCGCTATTTGCTTCTATGACGGTGAGTGAATTTCTGGGAGTAATTGGGCAAGAGAATTTCCACGATCAAATGAAGGGTACTCAGCGTCTGACTTGTACTCAGCAACCGCAGAGATATAGCCATCGACCATCGAAGGAGCTTTCATCAAAAGTTTTGCGATCTCGATCGGCGCCTCATTCCAATCGCAAGGAAGTGCTTGAAATTTGCCGATGAAACCGTAGGGATCTTGACCAAGGCGAACAGCAATCATAGGAGCGCCCACGGCAACTGCATAGCCAACTTCTTGGTCCGTCCAACAACTATCGTGAAAATCTGTTGTAAGCAGAGCCACAAACGCGTTCTCAATTTCTTCCTGCCACTCTTTCGTTGGCTGAATATCTTCGTGGGCAACAAAGCATGTTGCACCAAAGGCATCGAGCGTCTCTTTGAGCATCGCGACTTCTTTTTTTACTTCGGCCTTGTGGCTGAGGAACACCCGGAATCTTCCCTCTTGCCAGATTCTATTCTGAGCGTCTGCGGGGATGTTTCTTAGGGTTGGTAGAAGAAGTCCTGACCTATGTCGCCAGTCTTCTCCTGCATCAGGTATTGAAGTCAAGAACACACTTGTGATGTGCTCTCCGGCAACGACGTTTGATTCGTTTAGGTCCCGTCGGATCGCCTCCTCCAGGGTGTCCTTCTCGCGGGCTATATCTACATATAGGGCGGACGGCAACACTAACGTAACCGCATGTCCATGCTGCCCTCCATCCCATCGATCATATGTGACACCCTCAGCCACTTCGATGAGAGCGTTCACGAGGACTCTTTGAAGATCCGAGCGATTTTCTCTCGCGTAGAGCATTGAAAGCGTGCCAAGAAGATTTTCAATCTTGTTAGGATGTAAGTACTTTGAGTTTGGTCTCGTCATATCATGGTGATCTCCATATCTATACTGGAATATATAGTGACATCAACGTCAAATGTTCGAGCAATATAAATAGCGCGCCAGAACATCGATATATCGTATTGACTCCGCCAGATTCGGTGCACTATATGCGGAGCGACGATACTTGCAGGCACACCGGGTTCAGCTGACATCGAGTCCTGCCTGTACTCAAACATTCGCATCCTGCCTAGGTAAGCACGAGTTATTGAGGGTTGTTCAGGCCCGGTGGTATTTCTAGTGACTGGGACCTACCCCAGAATCAGCTCATCGTAGTTCCAGTCGATTAGCGCCTGTAGCTTCTCGCAGGCCGGTTTGAGGCGGGGATCATCCCGTTTAGTGCCATGGACAATCGCACGCTCACATCAGGAAGTGGCGACTTCCCAGTCCGGGTGGAGGTTGGCCAGCAGCCACTCTTCGTCCAGTTCATACCCGAGGCCTGGTTTGCCGTTCAGATGCAGAGCGCCGTCTTTGATGACGTATGGCTCCGTCAACATCTGGTTATGCGTGGCGATGTTGAACTGGGAGTGTTCAAGCCGATAGAAGTTGGGAATGCTACTGACGACATGCGCGGCGGCGATCAACTCAAGGGGGCCGCCGGGCACGACGTGCGGCGCGATGGGAATGTAGTAAGCCTCCGCCATTGTGGCGATCTTCTTTATTTCAGATATGCCGCCCGTCCAGATCGTGTCCGGCATGATGTAGTCGGCAAGCCTGTCACGGAATATCGGAATGAAATCGTATCGCGTAAATAGACGTTCGCCAACGCAGATTGGCGCGTTGGTGTGCTCTCGAACCTCCCGCAGCGCATCATACGATTCAGGCGGGACAGGCTCCTCGAACCAACCGATTTTCGACTGCTCAAACAGGTTGTTCGCCAGCCTGATGGCAGTCGGCACGTTGTAGTGGCCGTGCGCATCGATCAAGATCTCGTACTTCGGTCCGACGGTTTCTCGCACAGCGGCCACGATGTCGTAGCCCTGTTGCTCGCCTTCATCGCTGATCTGACCGTCCTGATACATCGTGTGGTACGGAACCATCTCCAGGAACGGGTCTAGTTTGCAGGCATCGTGCCCCAGATCAAGCAAGTTCTTCTGCGCCGCCTCTGCGTACTGCTCTGGTGTTGAGCAGCCACGGAACCACACATTGGCGTACAGGCGCACAGGATCCCGGAACCGGCCACCCAGAAGATCGTAGACAGGCATTCCGGCGACCTTGCCCTTGATGTCCCACAGCGCCGTATCGAATCCCGCCGTGAGGCTGGTGCCGAAGCCCCGTGAACCCATGTAGCTGAACTGGCGATAGAGCTTGTGCCAGAGTCGTTCTATGTCCATTGGGTTCTCACCAATGACGCTCTCTTTCACATGCTCAATGGCCGTGCCCATGGCCACGCCCGATGCCCTGGCTGATGCGCCGGCCTCACCCCATCCGGTGACGCCCTCATCGGTTTCCACCTTCAGGAATACCCATTGCCAGTCCATGCTGGCGCCAATCTGATTCTGCGAAGTATCGGCGACTACATAGGTGGTGACGTTGGTGATCTTCATGGTGAATCCTTGTACCTGGGTAAGGGGCGTCTGGTATTCATTCAACTGTGGCGCAGCGCGATCATACCCAAACTGCCGAGTCTCTGGGGCAGAAGCGAAGTGCTCGAAAATATAGCCGCCGTTAAACGCAAAGGCGTTGCGGCTTCAGTCCATGCTGCAACGCCAGTGCAATTTGGTCTATTTCAGGAAGTTACCTGTTGATGCCTGACAGGTGGGCCTGGATGCCATCTGCTGCAAACCCACCCCACTGCTGGGTGAAGAACTTGTAGCCCTTTTCCACAAACCAGTTGGGGTCCATTCCCGGCGGAATGAAGTACATGCCCGGAACTACGCCTCGCTTTGCGCAACCTTCCGCAATCTTGTCCAGTCCAGCCTCGTAAGTGGCGGACTCAAACTCCATGGGGACCTCAAGCTCAATTGAGAGGTCTGATGGGCCAATTAGAAGAACGTCAACACCATCAACGGCACAGATCTCGTCGATGTTATCCATCGCCTGCTTGGTCTCAATCATCGGAGCGACCACCATGCCGTCGTTGGCTGTGTCCAGGTAGTCGCGATAGTCCTTGTAGTCACCCCATTCACCACGCGGGCCTGAGTTGCTACGATCGCCCTTTGGGTAGTACCTGGTGGCTCGCACGATGGCTTCGGCTTCTTCTCCGGTGTTGACCATTGGCACCACGATGCCTCTGGCGCCTGCGTCCAGTGCGAAGCAGATGAGGTCAGGTCGGTTGTCGCTCACCCGGACGATCGGCGCGGCCTTCTTGCCGTTGGTCGCCTGAATCGCGGGGATCAGCTGGTGGATCTCGATAGGCGAGTGCTGCGTATCGAAGAGCAGAAAATCAAACCCCGAATCAGCCAGAATTCCGGCGGTAGTTGGATCTGGAGGTCCACCGGTCCCGATTACTGTTTTACCAGACTTCAAAAGATCTTTGACGGCGTTCATGTAATTCGAATCTCCAATTCCACGACTGCTAGTGCCAGATGGGATCCCCGGAAACGTATCAAGGGTTCACCGGCACGGCGCATTCTCGCGCAATTTGGGATTTGGGCAAGTCCCGGGGGGCGCAGAAGAGCGAGCCTGTCAGCGATACGGCATAGTTATTCGACCCGGATAACCCCCTGGGTGCCGTCTATCGTGATCGTATCGCCGTCTTTGATGCGGTCGCCGATTGGACCGACTCCGAAGACGCATGTGACCTGCCCCCGATAGCGTTACCACTTATTATCTCGGATTTGCGACCAACCGAAGCGCTGGCATGATTGCCTCAGGCACTGGTGGTCGGTATCCGAGTGAGCTGTGAGGCCGGATCGTGTTG
>Ga0114996_10000813_pt1 | contig 43342 bp, 40 predicted proteins | sample ArcticOcean_MG_C_4_FD_87039 | JGI IMG/M metagenome (GOLD analysis project Ga0114996, IMG submission 87039) | Marine microbial communities from western Arctic Ocean - ArcticOcean_MG_CB4_134 | ecosystem: Environmental > Aquatic > Marine > Oceanic | place: Arctic Ocean: Canada Basin | collected... | reverse complement strand
CGAACTGGGCGAAGCGGTTGAGTTGGTCGGAGGTGGCCGAAGTGTTCCACACGTCGTGGGGTCGGGTGTATCGCTCGGTCGAGATGGCGGTGACGTGGGGCTTGGAGCATCGCGACCTTGAGGGTGTGGAATCCATCGGGATCGATGAAGTGTTGTGGCACAGGGGCTATGGGTTCGTCACGGTCGTTTACCAAATCGACCAGGGCGTCCGCCGGCTGCTCTGGGTGGGCAAGGATCGCACGATGACGACGCTGCTCGAGTTCTTCCGATTCTTTGGCCCGGAGCGTAGCGCCCGCCTCCGGTTCATCTGTACGGACATGTGGAGGCCGTACCTCAACGTGATTGCGCTCAAGGCGTCGGAGGCCATCCATGTGCTCGACCGATTCCACATCATGGCGCACATGAACAAGGCCATCACTCAGGTCCGCGCCCAGGAGGCCAAGCGCCTCAAAGCCAACGGTTATGAGCCGTATCTCAAAGGCATGCGCTACTGCTTGCTGAAGCGTCCGAAGAACCTCACCGAGAGCCAAGAGGTCAAGCTCGCCGAGCTCCTGCGCTACAACCTGAAGTCGGTCCGGGCATACCTCTTGAAGGAAGATTTCCAGGGATTCTGGGAGTACGTGTCCCCGGCCTGGGCCGGCAAATTCCTCGACCGTTGGTGCACGCGTACCATGCGCTCGAAGATCGAACCCATGAAACGCGTCGCTCGGATGCTACGCGCTCACCGCGAGCTCCTGCTCAACTGGTTCCGCGCTCGTGGCACCGTATCCGCCGGCGTTACCGAGGGTCTGAACAACAAATTGAAACTCACCCTCAAAAAGCCTACGGCTTTCGGACCTTCCAAGCCGTCGAAGTCGCCCTCTACCATACACTTGGCGATCTCCCTCAGCCCACCCCTACCCATAGATTCTGGTGAAGAACCGATTTATCAGGGAAGCTGCACTGAAGAAGCGCCTTAATATCTCGACCCAATTCGACGACTCAATAGAGACGATTCACGCCGACGGCCGGCGTCTGAAACAGATTCTGGTGAATCTCCTGAGCAACGCGGTGAAGTTCACTCCAGAGGGGGGCAATGTGGGGCTCGAGTATGTCGCGGACCCTGAGGGGCAAGCGGTGCATTTCACGGTCTGGGACTCCGGGATAGGAATCTCACGGGAGGATCAGCAGAAGCTCTTCCAGCCCTTCACACAACTCGACGCAGGGCTAAGTCGTAAATTCTCCGGCTCCGGGTTGGGGCTCGCTCTGGTGAGTCGAATGACCGAACTGCACGGGGGCAGCGTCTCGGTGGAAAGCCCCGGTGTTGGCGAGGGGACGCGGTTCACGGTCTCCCTTCCGTGGGGGGCGCCCACTGCCATTCCCAAGGACAGGAGACCGACGGAGGGTACTGGAGCCGATGAGGAACCGGAGGAGGCCATCGAGAAGTTCGATCTACCGCTAGGGGGCGCGGCCCCATTGCTCCTCCTGGCCGAAGACAACGAGGCCAACATCGAGATAATGTCTGCGTACCTCCAGGCCAAGGGCTATCGTCTCATCGTCGCTCGGAATGGACAGGAGGCGGTGGACCGTGCCAAGCAAGAACACCCCGACCTTATCCTGATGGATATCCAGATGCCGGTGATGGATGGAATCGAGGCGACCAGGCAAATCCGAGATATCCCCGAACTCACTTCCACTCCTATCATCGCCGTCACAGCGTTGGCCATGGAAGGAGATCGCGAGCGATGTCTGGCCACCGGTGCCAACGAGTATCTGAGCAAGCCGGTGAGCCTCAAAAACCTTACCTCAATAATCCAGCGGCTGATCCACCGCGAAAGCCGACCATGACTGGATCAACGCAGTACACCCCTAAGCTTCTCCTCGTCGATGACACGCCTTCGGCGCTGGAGGCGCTAGCGGTCTCCTTCGAAGGCGAGGGATACCAGATCACGACGGCCACGAACGGTCCTGAGGTGCTAGAGTTGGCCAGAAGCCTGGACCCGGATCTGATTCTCCTGGACGTGATGATGCCTGGCATGAGTGGATTCGAGGTCTGTCGGGCCCTTCGAGAGGATCCGGCCTTGGCAGAGGTCCCAGTCATCCTTGTCACAGCCCTCGACGACAGACAGTCCATCATTGAGGGGATCGAGAGCGGAGCCGACGACTTCATATCCAAACCCCCCAACCGGACGGAGCTTCGGGCCCGGGTCCGTACCATCACCCGGCTGGATCGACACCGGCGTTTGGCCCTGGTGCGGGAAAGGCTAGAGAGCGTCATCCAGCTTTCGCCCGATGGGATTCTCGTCGTGGACCAGACGGCCACCATCCTTATGGCCAATCCAGAGGCAAGGCGGTTATTTGGCGGCGCGGAGGACCTTGAGCTCGAAGGGCAAGATTTCTGGAAGCTGGTTGTGCCACACGCGTTGGATTTCTGCCGGTCAAGCCTCAGCGAGGTCTCGAACGGATCCAAGGACCGGATTCTCGTCGAATTCGACTGCGTTACACAAGCAGGCGAAGGCTTCCCTACCGAGGTAGCCGCCGGACCCTTCCCTCTCGAGAATGGGATTGGAGTGGAGATCATCATTCGGGATGTGTCGGAGCGGAAGCACCTGGAGGAGGAGGTACAGCGGTCCCAACGCCTCGACGCTATCGGGCGGGTCAGCGCCGGAATCGCCCATGACTTCAACAACGTACTCCAGGGCATCATGGTCCTCGCCCAGCTGGCGTTTCTGGAGACCCAGAAGGAAGGAGTCCTCCGAGATGATTTGGAGAGAATTGTGCGAGCGACACGCGAGGGAGCTGCCTTGGCAAAGCAGCTCCTGACCTTCGCTCGACGAGAATCCGTGGCTCGACGGCTGGTGGATTTGAACGGAGTGATCACGGAGATCGAGCCCATCGCCCGCACTCTCGGCGGCAAGGGACTTCAATTCAGCCTCGATCTTTCGGAGGAGGCCCTCCCGGTTCAAGGCCGATTCTGCCCAGCTGAAGCAGATCATCACCAACATGGTCGTAAACGCCAGAGATGCCCTCCCTGACGGAGGCCGAACTCTCCGTGGCCGACAACGGACACGGAATAGACGAAGAGATTCTGGACAGAATCTTCGAACCCTTCTTTAGCACGAAAGACAGTGACGAGGGAACCGGCCTCGGCCTTTCGGTGGTCCGAGGCATCGTGGAGGGTCACCAGGGGACCATCTCAGTGGAAAGTGTCGTGGGAGAGGGAACGACCTTCAGGATTCGGCTTCCTCTGGGTTCCCCCGGTCCCGAGTCCTAACGGTCCCCACGGGTTTCTCCAATTTTTTAGTGAATTTCTTTTTCGGATAGACTGGCTTGGGCTGGCTCATATGCCGTCACTATGCCCCAAGGGTCTACGGTATGGCCGCGATCGCAGCCGGTATTCCGCTAAATGTGCTCCAACAGATACTCGGACACACGAAAATGGAGACCATGGCCATCTATGCGAATGCGCTTGGTGATGAAAAGAAAAAGATCGTCGCCCGCATGTGGACGTGATCAAACGGAGCACCTTTCCGACCCAGCGGCCTTGCTTTCCTGAGGGATGTCGGCATTCCCACGACAGGCGTCGACCTCGATCGGCTTCAGACGTTTCTCACGAGCTTTCTGCGGTCCCGCCTCAAGCCCCTTCCGGTCAGTGCGGGTCCGGCACCACTCGGGTTCCCATCGACCCCTCCAGCACTGCTGAGGCATCATCGAGCGAACCGATAGCAGCCTCTTTGCCGGTTGCCTCGACGAACGCCGCGGCGGCCTCTGCCTTGGGGCCCATGGAACCCTCCGAGAGCGTCATCGCACGGAGTTCCGATACCGCGATTCTCTGGACTCGCTCCGACCGTTGGGGCCAATCGCTGTAGATCGCATCCGCGTTGGTGAGCAGCAGAAGCATGTCTGCCTCGATGCGAGTGGCCAGCAGGGCCGTCGTGAGGTCCTTGTCGACCACGGCCTCGACGCCGGTCAGTTCTCCGCGCTCTCCGACGATGACCGGAATACCCCCACCTCCCCCGCAGATGACGACGTGACCGGCCGCCACCAGGAGGTCCACTGCCTCGAGCTCGAGGATCTCCACCGGGCGAGGCGATGGAACTACGCGTCTCCAACCCCCATCCACGGGGGCCATCGTCCACCCGAACTCCCTCTCGCACCGCTCCGCATCGCGTCGCTCGACGATGGTTCCGATGGGCTTTGTGGGGCGAGCAGCCGACGAGTCATCGAGATCGACGACGACTTGTGTGAGGAGAGTGACCAACGGACGCTCTCCAATACGCGAGCGCACTTCCCGCTCGAGCAGATAGCCAATCATCCCTTGGCTCTCCGCCCCAAACACGTCGAGTCCCTCCACGCGGCTTCCACGCCGCCCTCCACTTCGGGCGGCGAGCAATCCAACCTGTGGCCCATTCCCGTGGGTGACGACCAGGCCGTGATCTTTTGCCAGCTCGGCTACCACTTCGGCTGCCCGCGTCAATCTCCCGAGATCGACCGGATTGGTTGGATCCTGGGGGTCCGGACCGAGTGCGTTGCCCCCCAAGGCGACTACGAGTCGGCTCACTTCCGCAGCCTATTCAGGACAACTTCCGCGAGTAGCCCGGCGCCGTACTCCATCCCGCTGTGGGTGGTCGTGTTCCGTCTTCGATGACCAATGCTCGTCTCTCTTTCACGATTTCTGGCGAATCCAGGGTGTGGGGTGAGGGACCCGTGACCACGGGCGCGTCAGAGTCTATGTCGGTGGAGTTTTGCAGAACAGTGTCGATCTTGTGTCGGTTGCTTGATCAGTTTTGGCGACCATCAAAGCGCGTGCCTTCGAGGACTTCTCAATCCGGCACCTCGCTTGCCCCTTTGGAAACCGATCTCTTACCGAGGAAGTAGCATGGGTGAATCGAAAGGCAGTGTGACGGGTGACTTGAACTCCGAGCCCGCATCGGTCGAAGACCTCAATCCCTTTGTTATCACGCAGCGGCAGTGCGACAATGCGGCGCGGTATCTGCCGAGCCTCGAGACTGGGCTATTCGAGTTCTTGAACCGCCCCGACAAGCTCATCATCGTGGAGTTCCCGATCGCTACGACATCGGGCGAGGTGCTCAACTTCGTCGGATACCGAGCCCTGCATAGCCGCATACGCGGTCCCGGGAAGGGCGGCATCCGATACCACCCGGATGTGACAGAGGACGAGGTCGGGCGCTCGCCTCGTGGATGACGTGGAAGACCGCCGTTGTGGACATTCCGTTCGGAGTCGCCAAAGGTGACGTCGTGTGCGACCCCAAGAGGCTCAGCGCCGAGGACCTCCAGCACATTACCCGGCGCTTCATCGTCGAGCTCAACGACAATATCGGACCGTATACCGATATCCCTGCGCCCGACGTGAATACGAATGCGCAGACGATGGCGCTGATCTACGATACCTACCAGACGATGCACAAAGGGCAGAACAACCTCGGTGTCGTCACCGGCAAGCCGGTGCACATCGGAGGGTCTCTCGGCCGTAGGGAGGCGACAGCCCGGGGTGGGCTTTTCGCGACCCAGCACGCCCTGGCGCGTGGTGTCCTGCCCGGTGTCTCGGAGGTCGCAGGCCTGAGCGAGATTATCCAGGGATTCGGCAATGCTGGCTCCGTTGCGGCGACTCTTTTCCACCAAGCGGGTGCCCGTGTCATCGGCTTGAGTGACTCTCGGGGCGGCATCCAATGTGCCGCGGGCGTCGATCCGGTGGTGGCCATCGAGCACAAGCAGAAGACCGGTTCGGTCTAGGGCCTCGCAGGATGCCAAGACCTGAGCAACGACGAGATCCTGACGCTTCCCTGCGACATCCTCATTCCTGCGGCGCTGGAGAACCAACTCCGTGCCGACAACGCGCCAGACGTTCAAGCCCGCATGATCGTGGAGCTCGCCAACGGCCCGACGACGCCCGAGGCCGAGGCTGTCTTCTTCGACCGGGACATCCCAGTTCTCCCAGATATCCTCGCCAACGCGGGTGGGGTGACGGTCAGCTACTTCGAGTGGGTGCAGAACAACAAGAACGAGCAGTGGGACGAAGGGGAGGTGAACAGCAAGCTCGAGCAAATCATGACGCGGGCGACGAACGATGTGCTCGACAAGCAAGCGGAACTCAACGCTTCACTCGACGCGCTGGAGGCGGAGCGAAACGAGCTTGGGCGCGGTGGGGACAGGTTGGAGCCCGTGAATCTTCGTACTGCCGCCTTCGTGCTGGCCGTCGGGAGGGTAGCCCGGGTGGCGCTGGATCGTGGGATCTGGCCGTAGCTGTATTACCAGCTTCGGGCCTCCTCCCTTCGGGGCCGTCGCGGGCCGCTGTTCCTGCCCCGGGCCACTCTGGACCGGACCACGCTCATCGTCCTTGGCCTCGCATGACGTCGGGTCTCAGCTGATAGAGCACGTAGAAGGCGGAGGCATCGATCTCGCGCGGTGACATTCCGGCGATACCGTAGCCCGGCATGCCTTCCTCGTGTCCGACATATACCGTACGGCGAAGAGAGTCCAGGCTCGCGAGTACCCAGGCGGGCTCGACCAACGAAGGCACCTCGAGTCCGCGTTCGAGGGCGTAGTCCGTCCCGCCGCGGCCCAACGGTCCATGGCATCGGCGGCACTTTTCGGCGAAGACCCCGTTTCCTTCCGCGAGCCGGACATCGGCGTTCGGCCACGACACGGAGTCGAAGAGAGTCACGGCGTAGCGCTCGGCCGCTTCCGCAATCCGTTCGGCAGCGTCGGGGGGCTCGAAGTCATGACCGCATCCGGCCAGGAGCACGACAGAGACAGAGACTGCGCCAAAGCGATGGAGCGTCATCTGACTGTATCCGCATCGGTCGTGTGGATGAGTGTGGCGCCCGGTGCGACGCTTCGCGCACGCTCCAGCGCCACGACGCCGTCTTTGATATTACCGAGTGCCTGCTGCGCCATGTATACGCCGAACCAAGGTGCCGCCACATCAGGAGCGAGCTCGGTCGCTTCCGTATAGTGGCGCAGGGCGGACTCGAAATCGTCCGCGCGATACGCTTGGCTACCGCTGTCGAGGTGGGCGACAAGCGATGGAGGCATGTTCTCGCGCTTCTGGGCTGCTTCTTCGTGATCGAGCGTGTCCGTCCTCTGGTCGTCGGGGCGGCAGGATGTCGCGGCGCCGAGGGCGATCACGGAGTTTCGGTTCGATGTGCCGGGCACCTACATGATGGTCGATCACTCGATTTTCCGTGCCTTCGACAAGGGTGCACTCGGGATGATCGAAGTCATGGGAAACAAGACGCCGATCTTCAGCGATGGCGCCGATCTCCCGGAGCAGAAGCAATGAGTCGGTTGTCCGAGCACTGCGACGTCCCTCTCACCACTCCCTCCAGGATCAACAAGACCATGGGGATCGATAGTACCATGAAGAGCCGCCTGCTCAGCACGGCGGTCGCGGCCGTCTTCGCCGCGTGCGGCGGAGGGGCGGATGACGCCGGTGTGCCGAACGAAGGCGCAACGTTACAGCCGGCCAGCGCTCCCGTCGCGGCTCCTTCCACCCCTAGCGGCCCGATGTTGATGCCCGACTGGTATGGCGTGGATCACGATGCCAAGACCGTCCGCTTGGCCATCACGGCCGGCACAGTTCCCGACAACAACTATTGGAACTCGAACGGTTGCGTCAAAGGCGAGTTGGCGATTACGGTGCCCGAGGGATACACGGTCACGATCGACTTCAAGAACCAAGATCCCATCATGGCGCACAGCCTCGGCATTTGGGCCGAGCTCAGAAATTTTGCCATGCCTCCGGCGGCTGAGGCTGTATTCGCGGGGGCCATTACGGAGAACCCACTCTCGATGATCGATGGCACCATGCCCGGTGAGACCGAGACGATCGAGTTCGTGGCGGATGTGGCGGGCGAGTACTCGATGATCTGCTACATCGCAGGGCACACGACTCTCGGCATGTGGCTGTACTTCAACGTGTCCGCGACTGGGCATGCCGGCGTTCAAGGCCTGTAGGTCTGTCTATCGACATGGGGGACTAGAGATGATGGATATCAACTCGCGGTTGCGAAGCCCGTGTCACGGACTCTTGATCGGCTCGCTGCTGCTAGCTCTCCCAGCCGGGACGGCCGGTCAAGCGGTTTCGGTGACCGGTCAGATCCGGCCGCGTGCCGAGCTGCACACCGCACCCGACCGACCATCGAACGAACTGACGACGATGCGTTTTCGCATCAGAGTTGTAGCAGAACCGGAGTCGACCATCAGGATCGTTGGCGAGCTGCAGGACGTGCGGACCTGGGGTGAGGAGCGGAACACGCTGGGCGACTATAGCGCCGACAACCTCGACCTCCACCAGGGCTTCTTCGACGTGGGCGTGGGCCAGCGGTGGTCGGCGCGCGTTGGGCGGCAGGAGATACCCTTTGGCGGGGAGCGCTTGATGGGTTCGGTGGGTTGGACTCAGCAGGGTCGTTCATTCGATGCTGTCCGCGCCACCTTGCGGGTCCCCGATTTCACGTTTGATGCGTTCGCAGCCCAACTCTCCGAAGATACCGCCAACAGCGGCGATGATGCTGCGCTGCTCGGGATCTACGCGGTAACTTCCAGAAGTAGCCACAACCTCGATGCGTTTGCGTTCTTGGAGCGGTCGATCCCGGCGGATCTGAGGCAGTGGACCTCCGGGCTCCGCGCCCATGGGCTGATGAGGTCGCTGGCGTATCGTTTCGAGGGCGTGACACAGCTCGGTCGGCGATCCGGCGAGCGCGTGCGTGGCTGGATGCTCGGCGTGCGACTGGGCCATGCATTGCCCAGCGGGCTCGGCGACGTGTCCCTCTGGTACGACCACCTGTCCGGCGACGACACCCCGGGCGATGACACCGTGCGTACCTTCGGCACGCTCTTCGCAACCAACCACAAGTTTTACGGCTTCGCCGACTTGTTTTTGAATATCCCGCGGGACACACAGGGTCGGGGACTGCAGGATATGGCGCTGAAATGGAAGGTCCCGGGTCCTGCAGGGGCGAGCATCGGGGTCGACTTCCACGCGTTCCGAATCGCTGAAGCGGGAGGGCTCGAAACGGCGAGATTGGCCGAGGAGGTCGATGTGACGCTCGGCTACGCAGCGAACTCCTCGCTGAGGCTTACCGGCGGATTCTCACAGGTGTGGGGACGCGACGGTCTCGCCGAGATCGGAAGGGGCACCGGGCGGCACACGTTCACGTACATGATGACGAGCGTCGTCTTCTGAGTGATCGGGCGCCGATACCTGTCAGCTGCCACCCGGGATCTCTTGCTCCCAGACCCCGCCCCCCGGGAGTTCGATGCGCCCGCCCAACTGCAGGATCATGGGCATGCCGTCTACGTAGTCCGCCGCTCGGATGATTCGGTCTCCCTGCATCTCGATGATGGTCACTCCATTGAGCACCACCTCGGCGCCCGAGGCGACCGGGAAACGGTCCCCCAGGGGGCGGTTCTGGACCGCGGAGAAGACCCATTCACCGATGGCCCCGGTCGGTGTGGTGTGGATGCGACCGATGTTCATGTAAACGTCGTCACCCCACTCGTGCGCATTCGTCAGGTAGGCGACGATTTCCTGGATGCCTTGATAGGTGAGTTGACTGGCGAAGTCGTCGTAGGTGGCTTCGGGCCAGAAGATCTCCAGGATCACCGCCGTGTCCGCGGTCGCGATCGCGGACGTCAGTAGCTGAATCGTGAGTTCGGCTTCGGACGATCCTGTCTGTTCAGGGCGTGGCGCGCAGGAAGTCGCCACCAGAAGCACTGCGATCACTGTGGATGTGGCTCTGAACATGCTGCCTACTCCTCGTCTTCGTCTAGCTCCAACGTGATGCCGCTCTCGGTGATGACCATCGTAGGCATGATCGTGCGTACGGCACGTCCTGCGAGCGCCGCTAGCGCCTCGTCCGTGGTCCCGTAGTCGCGAAGCTGTTCGATCGTCTTGATGGTCGGAAAGATCATGGGCAGTGTGCCTTCGTCGCTGCGAGCCACGGCCGCGTCCGGCGTGATCCAGACGGCGTCCGTCATCTCCCTAGCATCCACGATTGGTGTGGCACCCTCCCGAACTTTTGCGACGAAGAAGCGCGTGTCATAGCGTCGTGGCTCTGGCAGCGGCGTGATCCAGTGCGCGAGGTACTCGACCGAGGCGCCGTCGATCCGGCATTCGAGCTCTTCGAGCACTTGGGCGAACGAGATGCGATCCTCCATGAGTTGATCTCTGGTGGCGTTCACTCGCTCGTCCTCTGCGGCGGTCGCGAGCTCTTCGTCGCGCACGTTGTGCCCCACCAGGATCCCGGTTTCCTCGAACGCCTCGCGGAGCGCGGCCAAATAGAAGGCGATGGCTGGGGGGTCTCCGTCCACCAGCTCGAGGCGATCGGCAGCTTCGTCCAACGTGAGTCCGTCCACGTAGGCCAGGACGCTCTCCGCGGCATCCGATGCGTCGACTCGGCCACCGGGGAATACATAGGCACCGGGTACGAACCCAGCGCTTCGGTTCCGGTGCATGAGCAGGACCTGCAAGCCGGCGTCACTGTCGCGCAAAAGCACGATCGTGGCGGCCGGTCTGGGCTCGACCGGCTGAACTGACGGATTCCGGAGTCCTTCGGCGAAGTGCTCGGGAATTTGGTCGAATGGAGTTACGTCGGGATCGGACATGAGTCTCTAGTCGGACATGAGTGCCTGGAAGGGTAGTGGGAACGGGAGGCCTAGTGACCTGCGGCCATACCGTCCTTTCTGGGGTCCGAAGCCGCGGCCCATCCCTTCGAGAGCTTGAGGATCGCCTGGCTACCTCCGAATGAGACGCCGCCTGCGTCCCGGAGCTCGTGCCCGAGCGCTTCGAGCTTTGCAGCCACCCCGATGTCGAGGTTTTCGATCGCCACGGTTGTGCCGCTCAAGTGACGGAAGCGGGCCGCGTCGATCGCTTCCTGCGGGTCCATGCCGAACTCGACGAGGTTCAGCAGGACCTGAACGTGGCCCTGAGGTTGCATGGGCCCACCCATGACACCGAAGGAAAGCCAGGGGGCATCGTCCCTGGTCACGAACGCCGGGATGATGGTGTGGAGTGGCCGCTTGTTCGGTGCGATCTGGTTGGGGTGACCGTCCTCCATCGTGAATCCAGATCCGCGGTTTTGGAGCACGAGTCCGGTACCTGGCACCACGACGCGCGACCCGAAATGTCCGTAAATCGAATTGATGAAGGAGATCATGTTTCCGTACTGGTCCGCCACGGTCAGATAGATCGTTTCGGATTCCGTAGCGAGACGACCCGAGTCGGGATGGTCTGCCGCGGCTGCGGGGTCGATGAGGCCTGCTCGGAGTTCGAGGTACTTGAGGTCGAGCAGCGACTCGGGCTGCACCTCCATGTGGTCCGGGTCGGCGACGTAACGTGCGAGATCGGCGTACGCGAGCTTCTTCGCCTCGATCAGTGTGTGCAGGTAGTCGGCGGAGTTGTGACCCATCGCCTGCAGAGGGAACCCCTCCAGCATCTTCAACATCTGGAGTGCGGCGACGCCCTGACCGGCCGGGGGCAACTCGTGCAGCGTATATCCTTTGTAATCGACGCTCAGCGGTTCGACCCAACGATACCTGTGCTTACGCAGATCCTCGACCGTGAGGAACCCGTCTAGTTCATCCAGGCCCGCGACGATCTGTTGTCCGAGTTCTCCACCGTAGAAGGCCTCGATGCCGTCGTGCGCGACTCGCCTGAACGTCCGGGCGAGGTCCGGGTTGGTGAACCACTGCCCGGCCTTGGGTGCTTTGCCGTCGATCAGAAAAGTGGCAGCAGCACCGATGTCGTCACGTAAGCCCTCAACGGCACTCGACCAGTCCTGCGCGATGATTGGGCTGACAGGAAATCCTTCGTCCGCGAGCCGGATCGCCGGTTGAAGTGCGTCGGCGATGGTTCCGGTTCCGTAGCTCTCGAGCAGCGCGTTCCAACCAGAGAGCGCGCCGGGTACCGTCACCGCGCGCGCGCCGTCGCCGGGTACACCCTCTGCGCCTTCGGCGATCAATTGCTCAACGTCGATCTTCGATCCGGACTTGCCGGTTGCGTCGAGCCCGACGAGTCGGTGCCGTTGGGCGTCCCAGAGGATCGCGAACATGTCGCCACCCATCCCCGTCATGTGCGGCTCGACCACGTTCAAAACGGCGGCTGCGGTCACTGCTGCGTCGACGGCGTTTCCGCCTGCCTCGAGGACCTTGAGTGCGGCTCCCGTCGCCAGCGGGTGGCTCGTAGCCGCGGTCCCACGCGGCGAGTACACCGTCGAGCGACCCGATGTCGTCGCCGGACTCGTCACAGGGCCCGTCACTTTAGCCTGCGACAGTCCACTAGACGTCAGCCCGATCGGTCCAGAATCACGACCTCGCCAGAGAAGAGATCGTTGAGGTGCTCGACCTCCTCTCGTTCTATAGGCGGCTCGCCCCAGTGAATGGGGATAATGGTTTCGGCTCCGCACGCCTCCCCTGCTCGGGCGGCGTCGTCGACTCCCATCGTGTAGTGGCCGCCACACGGTAGGAACGCGACATCGCATCGGATGCCGAACATCGAGGGGAGGAAGTCGGTGTCCCCTGCATGGTAGAACGTCGTGTCTCCAAGGCTGAAGACGTAACCGAGCCACCCATCAGCGGGGGTGTGGAACTTCTTTCCCACGTTGTGGGCGGGTACAGCGAGAACGTCGAAGCCTTCGAGTTGCAGCATGTCCCCCGGTCGCATGAAGTGGTCGGCGTCACCCAGCTGCTTCTTCATCGTCGAGGGAGCGACGATCAAAGTTTCGCTCGAGCGTAGCCTTGCGATGCCATCCTCAGAGAAGTTGTCGTAGTGGGGATGCGTGAGCAGGATGATGTCTGCCCTAGAGTCATCCCGGACGTGGATAGGATCCACGTGGATCACTAGGCCCGTCCGTCGTATTCGCACGGAAGAGCCACGGAACCAAGTGATGCCGCCGAGCTTGTCGCTCATGTGGATCCCAGACGGTGGCGCAAGGGGGAACGAGGTGCCAACCTAACTGTCGCAGCCGGAGCGAAAAAGTGGCGTGATGCCGAGGGAGGAGCGGCCAGATTGGCAGCTTTTCCTGCAATAGGGGCACGGATGTGCCCGTTCCGGGTGGCAAGAATCCTGCAATTGACGCCTGCACCGCTTCGACGACTCGACTCCAGAGCGAGCGCTGAGGTGCCGACGCTGACCATAAAGGCCGTCCCGTTTCTGGACGCGGGCGAAGAGCCGCCCCGACCCTGGATGCGGGCGAACAGAGAGAGATCAGTCCATGGGCGAGCGATTCACGCTGCCAGTTTTACCACTCCGGGATACCGTCGTATACCCAGGGGTTGCAGTACCCATCTCCGCCGGGAGACCGGGAACCGTCGAGGCCGTCCAGGAAGCACTGGACGGAGATCGTCGCATGTTCGCTGTCGCTCAGCGGGAAAACGTGGACGATCCCCTTCCTGAATATCTGTACAACGTAGGAACCGTCGTCCGGATCATTCAGACCCACCGGGTGCGTGGGGGCGTACAGCTTCTTGTACAGGGTGAAGGACGTGCACAGGCGCTGACGTACCACGATGAAGGTCAGGCGATGATGCAGGCCGTGTTGCTCGACCTGGAGCACCAGGAGCCGCAGAACCCGACCGATCCCTCGTTCCAGGCACTCGATCGCGAACTGCGAGATCGGGCGGCCGAACTCGGGACTCGCCGTGGTGTGCCCGCGGAAGCGCTGAACCAGCTCATCCAGGGCGTCGATGCGCCTGGGCCGTTCGCCGATCTCGTGGCTTTCTACTTGGAACTCGAAACCGCGAATAAGCAGGAGCTATTGGAGATGCTCGACGACGGCGCGCGCATGCGTGCCTGCCTGGTTGCCGTGGAGCGCGAGCTCGCGCGTATCGATGCTCAGGAAGACATCCAGGCGAAGGTACAATCGGAGCTGGGCGAACGTCAGCGCGAAATGCTCTTGAGAGAGCAGCTCAAGGCGATCCAAAAAGAGTTGGGCGATGGTGAAGATCGAGACGATGCCGAGGAGATGCGTGAGCGGATTGAAGCGCTCGAATTGACCGAGGAGCAGCGCTCGGAAGTCGATCGCGAGTTGAGGCGCCTCGAGCGTACCAGCCCGCAGTCTGCCGAGTACCAGGTCATCCGCACGTTCCTGGAGTGGGTGACCGAACTGCCGTGGAATGAGCGGGCCAAAGAGAAGATCGATCTCGCTCGGGCGGAGGAGATTCTGGAAGAGGATCACCACGGCCTCGAAGATGTGAAGGACCGCATCCTCGAATTCCTCGCCGTGCGCAAGCTCCAGTTGGATCGATCCAATGGAGGCGGGTCCAATGGATCCGCGGAAGCTGGGGATGCTGGCGCCGACGCGGAAGCTGGGGCTGACCCGGATGCCGATGCCGAGAGTTCGTCCAGCGCGAACGGAAAGGATGCGTTAGAACCTGCTGCTGCCGCCGACGCTGCCGACGCCGATGATGACGACGCGCCGACGGGTCGTGGGCCGATTCTGCTGTTCGTGGGACCACCCGGGGTGGGTAAGACATCGATCGCGAAGTCGATTGCGCGTTCACTGGGCCGCAAGTATGTGCGGATCTCTCTGGGTGGCGCGCGCGACGAGGCGGATGTGCGTGGACACCGGCGCACGTATGTCGGCGCCATGCCAGGGCGTATCATCCAGGGCATGAGGCAGGCCAAGACCAAGAACCCAGTTTTCTTGCTCGACGAGGTCGACAAGCTGGGTGTGTCGTTCCAGGGCGACCCGAGTTCCGCGCTCTTGGAAGTGCTCGATCCGGCTCAGAATTCATCGTTCGTCGATCACTACCTGGGCATCCCGTTCGATCTTTCCGAGGTGCTATTTATCGCGACGGCGAACTACTTGGACCGGATTCCCGGTCCGCTGCTCGATCGTATGGAGCGTGTGGATTTCGCTGGATACACCGAACTTGAGAAGCTCCAGATCGCAAAACGCTATCTGCTACCACGTCAGCGCAAGGAGAACAGCCTCACCGAAGAAGAACTGCAGATGGAAGACGATGCGGTTCTGAGCGTGGTACAGAGCTACACCCGCGAGTCCGGTGTACGGCAGTTAGAGCGGGAGGTCGGTCGCTTTGCGCGCAAGATCGCGCGCAAGATCGCTGGAGCGAAGATCGAGAAGATCGCGGCGACCAAGGACGACGTGCGAGAGCTACTCGGGCGGCCGCGGGTTCACCCTGAGCGTATCGCCGATGAAGACGCTGTGGGCGTCGCGACCGGCATGTTCTACACGCCCATGGGCGGCGACATCATGTTCGTCGAGGCGAGCATCATGCCCGGTGAAGGAAAGGACGGGCTCACGCTCACCGGTCAGCTCGGCGATGTCATGAAGGAGTCGGGGCGTGCGGCGCTCTCCTTCGCAAAAGCGCACTGGGAGCAGCTTGGAATCAAGGAGGACTCACTACGAGGCCGTGATGTTCACATTCACGTTCCAGCCGGTGCGATCCCAAAGGACGGTCCGTCCGCGGGCATCACGATGGCGACGGCGCTCGTTTCTGCCGTGTCGGGTCGGAAGATCCGGCATGACGTGTCGATGACCGGTGAGCTCACGCTCACGGGACGGGTGCTGCCCATCGGCGGCCTGAAGGAGAAGGTGCTCGGCGCAGTGCGTGCTGGTATCACCGAAGTCATCCTGCCCATAGACAACGAGGCGGACCTCGAGGACATCCCCGATGAGATACGCGAGAGGACGACATTCCATCTCGCGGAGACGCTGGATGACGTGATTTCCACCGCGCTGGTTGGTGGCAAGAGCACTGCAAAGACGATTCCTCGGACGGCGTCGAAGGGGGCAGATCAACAGGCGGCATCAGAAACGGCGGAGGGGCCCACTACCTGAAGTGGATCGACTCGAGCAGCTGACGAGTCCTTGGGGCCAGTTCGAACCGGGGCCCCTGCGCGGTTGGTTCATCCGCCTATGCCGATCCACGCCGCCCATGTGGGCTGGTGAGCGGACTTCTCTGCTACTACGCAGGGTGGCCCGAGCTGCTCTAGACACCCCGCTCGACACGGAGGTGTGGGGCCTGAAGCTGCGCCTGTTCCCGTCGGGCAACCTCGCGGAGGCTCGCATCCTGTTCATGCCCCAGCAGTGGGACTGGCAAGAGCGCGAGCTATTGGCGCTCCGGAAGAAGCCCGGATTCGTATTCGTCGACGTTGGCGCCAATGCCGGGGGGTACTCGTGGTGGATGCACAGCGTCCTGGACAGCGATGCCACGATTGTCGCAATCGAGCCGGATCCCCAGCTCATCGCGGGGCTCGAAGCAAACGCGTCGTGGAACGCGTGCGAGAATGTCCGCTTTGTTGGCTCAGCCGTCGGAGCGTCAGAGGGTGAGGGCACGCTGTTCGTGCGCTCCGGCAACCTGGGCGAGAACAGCCTTGAACGTGCGGATGGGTCTGGATCGCACATCGTTCGCACCGAGGCTGTGGCCGTGAGACCTCTTGCCACGCTGCTTCAGGCTGAGGCCCTCACGCGTATCGATGCTCTCAAGATCGATATCGAGGGTATGGAGCTCGCGGTGATGGAGGCGTTCTTCAGCGAGGCCCCCGATGAACTGTGGCCAACGCTCATCATCACGGAGTTCAAAGAGACGGCGCGGCACCGCGATCTTCGCGACCTGCTCGAGCGCAACGGATATGGCTCGCTGCTGAAGACAAAATTGAACCTGGTGATGGAGCGACGTCCGAGGGCGTAGCGCTGGACGCTACGGGGCGGGGCATGGGTGGATGGGTAAGTTCGAGCCGTCCCTACTCGACCCTGATATGACCTGCCTCACCCTCCACGATCTTGCCGATCACGGCCGCCACGGGACTCCGCCCCTGCAAGTCGAGTAGCAGGGCCTCGACCGCGTCGGGTGCTACGCACATCAACAAGCCGCCTGAGGTCTGCGCGTCGCCGAGTAGAGTGCGGGTGACCTCTTCAACCGGGTCGGCGAACGAGACACTGCCATCCACGTCTTGCAGGTTGCGCATGGTGCCTCCCGACACGTGCCCCGCTCGGGCCAGTTCCCGCGCCCCCGACATGATGGGCACAGCTTCTGAGTTCACGGTGGCCGCGACCCCCGATGCCCGCAGCATAGTGAGCAGATGACCGAGAAGGCCGAAGCCCGTCACGTCGGTGCCGGCGACGACGTCGGCGTTTCGCATGGCTTCTGCAGCGCCCGCGTTTAGCGTCGCCATGACTTCGATGGCTTCTGCGATCACGTCGTCAGGCGCAGCGCTCTTCTTGATCGCCGTGGCGATCACACCCGAGCCCAAGGGTTTGGTAAGCACGAGGAGGTCGCCAGGCTTCGCGCCGGCATTCGTGACCATGCGGTCCGGATGCACCTCGCCGATCGCTACCAGGCCGTACTTCGGCTCGGCGTCGTCGATCGAGTGGCCACCTAGGGTCGGTATGCCGACCGAGCGCGTGAGTTCACTTCCGCCGCGAAGGATCTCGTCGAGAATGCCCTCGTGGAGCAGCGCCCTAGGAAACCCGACCAGGTTCAACGCGAACAGTGGCGTGCCGCCCATGGCGTAGATATCTGACAAAGCGTTGGTCGCGGCAATGCGTCCGAAGTCATACGGGTCGTCGACGATGGGCGTGAAGAAATCAGCCGTCACGACCAGGGCACGGTCGTCGGTTATACGGTACACGGCAGCGTCGTCGCCCGTCGTATGCCCGACGAGCACGTTCGGATCTTCCACCGGCAGGACGTGACGCAGAACCTGCGTCAGTTCGGACATCCCGAGCTTACATGCTCAGCCGGCGCCGTGACTGAGCTGGGACAGCCGAATCTTCGGCTTCTGGTCCCGGGGCTCGTCGGTCATGGGCTCCTCAGATTGGGGTTCGTAAGTTTGCGGGTGTCACCGCACCTCAGGGCATCGCGGTCGCCCACGATCGCGGCAAGTTGGGGGTTCATCCCCCGGGGCGCATCCCGACCTTGAACACGATCTCACGTGAGCGGTGTCGGATTTCGCCCGATGTTGGTCTGAATGCGGGTGATACCTGATTGTGTTCCCGTACCTCCAGTCGCGCAGACCACCCTCGCGCGACGGACACCTCGACACCGGCGGCGGCTATGAGAGCTAGGACTTGCGTCGCTGGGTCAGTGAAGAGCCCCGCGAGCTCTGCCGTCGAGCGGATGTCGAGACCGGACTCGCGCGCGAATCCAACTGAGCCATAGAGTCCCACTCGACCGAAGTCCATTCGGCCCGTTGGTAGCAGCGTGAAGCTCAAGTAGTCCACGCGGGCGCTCTGCGTCGTCGGGCCGCCCGTCGTCTCTACCGCATAGTCTCCGCCCAGACGAGCGAAGGAAGCCTCTAGCATGATGTGAAGCCAGGAGACCGGCGTGGCCACGTCAACAAACGCTCCGAGAACGACGTCGGTGCGCGTGTCTGTGTCGTCGTCGTGGCTGTGGAGTTGGCGAGACTGGACCTGCCCCATCAAGGTGCCCCACGTGGCGGTGCCCTGAGCCGCGGCGGAGGTTGGCGCCAGAAGTGACGCGAGCACCAGGGGCGTAGTGAGGAGGATTGAGCACCTGGGCCTGCGCCCAATGGTCCCGGCGTGTTTCAGAGATGACTTCGGCGTTTGGGTGGGGTGCGGCATGCGATTAGGATGGTCGGGTAGGACAGGTCCGGCAACGGGGTCCGACGCAGCACGCGAAGAGCGGCGACCAGGACCATTCGGTCTTGTTGCGCCTCCGGCCAACCATGTGACCCCGCCGTCCAACCCCAGCTACGACGTTGTGGAAACCACTACGGCACGCAGGGTACTCATGTGCTCGCTTCGTCGAGATCGGCTGACCTCTCCATCTACCTCGCTCTAGTTCGTGCAACTTCCGCCAACGTGAGCACCCCTATCACTACCCCGCGCCGACTCTTCGCGGCTGAGCTCGCCCGACCAGAGTCGGAGATGGACCTCGCACGTGCGCTGCTACTCGTTGCCAAGGAAGAGTATCCCCAGCTCTCCGTCGATCTCTACCTGGCGCGCCTCGACCAGCTTGCGGAGGAGGTGAAGGACAGGCTCGCGGATGAGACTGCGCCACTCGTGATCCTCGACGAGCTGGTCGACACGCTCTACGTGCGCCGCAAGATCTCCGGGAACAAGCAGGCGTACTACGACCCCCGGAACTGTTTCCTGAACGATGTGCTCGATCGCGGGCTCGGCGTGCCAATCACGCTTGGTATCGTTCTGCTCGAGGTTGGATGGAGGCTCGGGCTACCGCTTGAGGGTGTGAGTTTTCCGGGTACCTTCCTGGTGCGCTACAAGGGGGACGCCCTCGATCTTCTGCTCGATCCGTTCGACGGTGGCAAGGTCCGGTTTGAGGACGAGGCGCAAGAGCTACTCGACGGTGTCTACGGTGGCGTTATCCAGCTGAAGGATTCGTTCCTGCGGAAGTCCGACCGCCGAGATATGCTCGCGAGACTGCTCGTTCACCTGAAAGGGGTCTATGTGAATGTTGGGGATCACACACGAGCCCTAGCCGCGGTAGAGCGGGTTTTGCTCGTGACACCGAAGGCTCCGGCCGAGAATCGCTCGCGCGGAGTGCTGCTCGCGTGCATGGGGCGTCACGATGAGGCGGTCGAGCAACTCTCCGACTACCTGAGAGAGTTCCCGGGTGCGGCCGACACCCGACGAGTCGAAGAGATGCTGGGCGACCTGCGCGCTGGCATCACACCTCAAGACGACCTGGAGGGATTGTGAATGCCGACCGTGTAAGCGCCAATTGGCAGGTGATGGAGGCCGCGGGAGGCGTCTCGGCTGACTATCACGGGCGCCGTCTCATACGACACTTCGGTGATCCGGCCGCTTCGTACGAGGCCGCCACCTCGGGCGCTGCCGTCTTCGATCGCAGCCACAGGTCGCGGCTTGTAGTCACGGGGCGCGCACCCGGCCAGATGCTCGACGGAGTCCTCACGGGTCGCATGCCAGCGGCCCCTGCCGAAGTCGGTGAGCACGTGCTGAGGGGTGAAGCGACCTATCATGCGGTGCTGACGCCCAAGGGAAGGATGATCAGCGACTTGTGGGCGATGCTGCGCGGAGAGGAGGCAGCGGCGGGCTTTCTGCTCGATGTCCCGGTCGCGGGCAGCGCCGCGTTGCTCGAGCACTTCCACAAGTTCCTCCCGCCGCGTCTCGCGTCCGTCGAAGACGTGTCTGCTACCACGGCCATGATCAGTGTGGTGGGGCCGGATGCGGCGACTTTGCTCTCGCGGCTGGCGCTAGGCTTGCAGGTCGGTAGCGACGAGCTCTCGGCAATGGATGAGGGTGAATGGCGGCTCACCGGCGTGTCGGTCGCGGATGGCCTGACGGTCATCAAGAGCGACGACGTGTGGCCGGAAGCGTATTCGGTAGTGGGACCCGATACCGCCGTGACCGCCCTCTGGAAGGCCGTGGTTGCCGCAGGCGCTAGCCCGGCAGGTCACGGTGTGTGGTCCACGCTGCGGGTCGAAGGCGGGCGCCCGGTATTTGGCACCGACATGGACGACACGACCATCCCCATCGAGGCCGGCATCCATGACCGGGCGATCGACTACAACAAGGGGTGCTACACGGGGCAGGAAGTCATCGTCCGTATCCGTGACCGTGGGCACGTCAACCGACACCTGCGACGGTTGCGGCTCGGGGATGTGCCGACCCCGCCCAAGGGGACCGAGTTGCTCGCCCACGACACGGACAAGGTCGTTGGGCAGACTACTTCAGCCGTTCAATCGCCGAAGTACGGGGAGACGTTGGCGCTGGCCTACGTCCGGCGAGGCGTGGAGAGCGTGACGCTGGACGGGAGCGTCATCGCGGTTCCGCCGCCGGACGAATAGCCCGGGCCACGCGCGAGTAATCAGCGGCGCGGCCCGGGCGGTATCACATACTCTCGATCTCCGCCAATGCGGCCAGGATATCGGCATTCTCGGGGCGAATGCGGTAGTTCACCTCAGTGAACTTCCAGTGCACCCTGCCCTCCATGTCGATTACGTAGGCCGTGGGATGTGGAATGGCCCTGTCGCTTGGGCCGATCTGGTTGAAGAGACCGTAGCGATTAATGATCGCTCCGTCGAGATCGGTGAGCAGGGAGTAGTCGATTGCATAACCGTCGTGTTCTTCGGCCACGCGGTAGACCATCATTTGCAGTTCCTCTGCGGGGTCTGTCGCTAACGCCAGGACCTCGGTCGTTTCGCGCTGATCAGGTGTCAGAAAGTCTTGCAGCTCGCCGAGCTGCTTCGCGCAGTAGGGTCACGAATGGCCGCGGTAGAAGAACAGCACCACGTTCTTCTTTCCGCGGAATTGAGACAGCGTCACGACCGGCCCTGTCAGCGAGGTCGCAGAGAAGGCGGGCGCCATTTGTCCCGCCAACACTCGATCGATGTCGGTTGGTGCTAGCTCGAGTCCGTCCGTCGGATACAACACGATCTCTTCCACTTCGTCCATCGCGGCCTGCTGCATCGCCTCATCACCACCCCCGCACCCACCCACAGCGACAACGCCTGCCGCGACGAGCGTCCATACAAATTGCCTTCGCATCCGGCTCTCCGTGCTCGCACGTGCAACTGAACTGTCACGATCCTGACACTCTACGTCGCGCTCCTGCTGAATGCCAACGTCGGCCAAAGGGTTCCCGGGTGTTCTCTAGACCCAGATCCGGCGGCTGCCTGCTGCGTCACGACTCGCTTCAGATCCGGGTCTCGCCGTGAGCGAACGGAGGTGCCCCGGCCGACTTCGCCGACGGTCAGCCCACGTCGCTCAGCCTCTGCGTAGCTTCGGGTGACCGTGCCGACCGTCACACCCAGTCGCTCCGCGAGTTTGCGGTGACACTTGGAAGCGCAAGCCAAGGGTCGGAGTGATTTCTACGAGAGCTACCGGGTGGTGGTCTGTGAAGAAGCTCGTGGGGTCGAGTGGGCGTTCGAGACAACCTAGGCGACGATGGGGGGGGATGATGATTGGGACAACTGTGAAGGATGTGGCCTCGCATGACTCGGTAGTTCCGGAGGAGACGCTGGATCCAGCCGATTGGGAGGAATTCCGAGAGCTCGCGCACGCTATGGTCGATCGCATGATCGACTACCAGAGGGACGTGCCGGGCACGCCCGCGTGGAGGCCTGTGCCGGAAGAGGTGGATGAACGCTTCCGCGAGCCGGCACCCAAGGCCGGTGTGGGCGCGGGCGGCGCCTACGAGGACTACCTCGAGATGGTGTTCCCATATCCTACGGGTTTGCACCACCCACGCTGGTGGGGCTGGGCGGGGGGGACCGGGTCTCCGATGGGCATGATGGCGGCTCTGCTCGGAGCCGGCTCGAACTCGGTGCCTGCCAACTTCAACGACGGTGCCGCCCGCGTCGAAGCGCAGCTGCTCACGTGGATGAAGTCGGTGATGGGTTTTCCTGAGCAGGGAAGTGGCATCGTGACCAGTGGAGGCTCCGTGGCCAACATCGTTGCGCTCACGGTGGCTCGCGATGCGATGGCGCGGTCGGACATCGCGAACGACGGCGTGGGTGCAGAGCCCGAGCGCTTGGTGCTCTATGCCTCCAGCGAGGTGCACTCTTCGGTCTTCAAGGCTTCGAAGATACTCGGCCTCGGACGAGACGCTGTGCGGCTGGTGCCGGTCGATGGTGACTTTCGGATCCGTATCCCGGAACTGCGAGAGCACATCGCGCGTGATCTGGTGGCTGGATTCCGTCCATTTGCCGTGATCGGAACCGCTGGAACGATCAATACGGGTGCGGTCGACGACCTCACAGCGCTCGCGGATCTGGCCGAGTCCTACGGTCTGTGGTTCCATGTGGACGGGGCGTTTGGCGCGATGGCCGTGCTCTCGCCCGAGTCTCGGCATCTCGTCGAAGGAATGTCTCGGGCAGACTCGCTCGCGTTCGACTTCCACAAGTGGATGTATGTGAACTACGAGGCGGGGTGCGTTCTCTTTCAGGATGCGGAGGCCCATCGTCGGTCGTTCTCTGTCGGCGGAGACTACCTCGTCCCACTCGAGCGCGGCACCGGTTCGCTGGCCGACATGGCGACCGGCAGGGGGCCGCAATTGTCGCGTGGCTTCAAGGCACTGAAGTCCTGGATGACGATCAGGGAGCATGGCTTCGACAAGTTCGGGCGTCTCGTTGCGCAGAACATGCGGCAGACGCGATACCTGGCGTCCCTCATCGACGCGTCGTCGGTGCTGCAGAGAGTGGCGCCGGTTGAACTCAACGTGGTGGCGTTCCGGTATGAAGATTCGGAGACTGACGCGGCGGTAGCTGACGGAATCAACCGCGAGTTGCTGATGCGTGTGCAGGAACGTGGCGTTGCGATCCCGAGCTCGACGCTTCTGGACGGTCGCTTCACGCTCCGTGCCTGCATCTGTAACCATCGCAGCCGACAGTCCGACTTCGACGAATTTGTGGCGGAAGCCGAGCTGACCGTGGCCGAGATCCTCTCAGAATCGGCGGCCGAACGATGATAGTGTCGTCAGTCGCTCGTCAGTCGGTCGGCGACGATGAGCTCGCCGTGCTCCCTTCCATTTTCGATGAAGATCTTGTTGGCGTTGTTACCTGCCGCGATCACACCCGCGATGTAGAGACCAGGCACGTTGGTCGACATCGTGTCCTTGTCGTGTGCCGGAATGCCTGTCTCCAGGTCGATGTCGACACCGAGGGCCCGCAGGGGAGTGTGGTCCGCCCTCCATCCGGTCATTGCGACGACGAAGTCATTCTTGATCTCCGTTTCGGTGCCGGTTGCCTCGTCACGAACGACGACGGACGAAGAACGAATTTCGGTGATGCGGCTGTTCCAGTGCACGGGGATCTCTCCTCGCTCCAGACGATTTGTGATGTCGGGCACGACCCAGGGCTTTACGCCTCGATCGATCTTGTCGAGGAAGTGGACCAGCGTGACGCGCGCTCCGTTTCGGTGCATCTCGAGCGCGGACTCGACGGCTGAGTTGCCGGCGCCGACGACCAGCACGTCCTGGTCGTGGTAGGCGTACGGTTCATGGTAGTAGTGGTGCACCCGGTCGAGGTCCTCTCCCGGCACACCGAGCAGATTCGGCTGGTCGAAACTCCCGGTGGCGACGACGACTGCTGCGGCCTGGTAGGTCTCCTCCGTGCCGTCCGCCTTCCTCGTTTCGACCGTGAAGTCGCCCTCGTTCCCCTGGACAGATTGCACCTTCTGGTACTGACGCACATCGATGTCCCAGTGCTCGACGACCCTACGATAGTACGTGAGCGCCTCGCGGCGGGTCGGCTTCGACTCCGGGATTGTGAACGGTATGCCGCCGACTTCCAGCATCACGGCAGTGCTGAAGAAGGTCATATAGTAGGGGTAGTTCATGAGCGAACTCGTGACGCACCCCTTGTCGAAGAGCACGCACGAGACGCCGGCCTTCTTCGCGGCCGCGCCTACTGCGATGCCACAGGGGCCCGCTCCGATGACGATCAGTTCGAATTGCTGCTTCATGCGGGCAGACTACCCCGTCGTCCGATGCGGTTCCAGCTCGACGCGGCTCCAGCCGATGCGGTTCCAGCTCGATGTGTGGACTGCCGGTGGGGGACTCCTCCTGGCGCGACCCGTGTAGACGCATCCAGTATGGTACCCCCGATCTCTAGAACGGCCGTCCGATCAACCATGGCACCATGACATCTGCAGAATCCGAAGCACGGAAGTCCCTGAATCGACTGCGCCGAGCCGCCGAGAAGGCGCAGCGCGAGCTCGATGCTCTGGAGGGGGCGCTGCGAACCGCCGAGGGCAGTGACTTTCCGCGCGAGACGTATGACCAGGTGGCTGCATCCCTGAATCATGTCCTCAATTTCACGGAAGAAGAGGGCGCTCGACTTCAGGAGAAGATCCTACACTCGGGCGGACTCGAGCCTGGGAGAGTGAAGCGCGGCGGGTGAGTGTTGGCTCAGAAGCGATACACGTAGTTCATCTTCACCGACCCACCGCGTGACAACGTGATCAGGTCTCGGTCGTCCAGGATGTTCGCGCCGAGGTTCTGCCAGTTCTGGGTATAGACCAGATAGAGGTCGTTGCCGGGGTTAACGATCCAGCGCATGCGTGCAAAGAGACCCACGAGCCCGGTCTGGTCATCGTAGCGCACTTGACCTGTCGCGCTCATCCACGGGTTCGGACTCCAGTCGGTCTCGATCTCGTAGAGGTTCGCGTCGAAGTTCCCCTGCGGCAGCGTCACCTTGTTGAGCTGGATGTTGGTGCCGATGCTGATGCCCGGGTTCGGCCGGAAGGTGATGCGGCCTCCGTAGCCCGTGCGGTTCCCGTTCCAAAACCCGGATCGGGTGATGCCGCCAAACAGCGAGACCCGCCGCTGACCCGCGGTTCCGCCTCGAAGCGAGTACTCCCAGTTCGTGTATTCCCCGGGCTCGATGAGAATACCGTCACTCACCTCATACGCGAAGTCCAAGAACTCGTATGTGCGCTTGGCGTTGAAGCTGAAATTGTCACCGCTCTGGAAGCGGACGCCGAGCAGGGTGAAATCCCATTCCCGCTCTTCCAGGATGCCCGTACCCAACTGGGTCTGATTCCGGAATTGGGCGTGGAAATTCAGACTGCGGATCCAGTCGATGCTCTCGGGGCGCGGAGAGTAGTTGATACGAGGCTCTACGCGTCGGAAATCCCGTCGAGTCACGAAGCCCAGGGTGGGGCGGTATTCGCTGCCTAACTCGCGGTAGGACAGATGGCCAGACCAGACAGTGTTCGGGAAGTTGAAGCGGAAGCCACGCGCTGAAAGGTCACCGAGGGACGGGTCCTCGGTCGGCTCGGGGTTCGAGTTCCAGACGGCGAACGTAGAGAACTCGGCGTTGTTCTCACCCAGGAAGCGGCGCGTGCTCAGCTGGAGATCGACTCCAGCCGTATGCCCGATCTCCGGTGTGAACCCACTTTCGTCCTGCGCGGTCGAACGCCGTGTGTAGATGGCACCGAAAGAGGATTGCTCGAAGATGCGCCGCTTTATGCGTCCTGCCGTGAATTGCTCGGTCGGCACGACGGTCGTGCCGTCGTCTTCGTCGAAGAAACTGTGCTGGCCGGTCCCGATCTGGTAAAAACCGAGCTCGTACTGTCCGACCTGGCCGGCCATGCGGGTACCGTAGTCAATCGGGATCTGCTGCCCCGAGTTGAGACCGATGTTCCGTGAGAAGAACGGTTGCACACCGCTGCTCGGGGCAAACGAGAAGACGCCCGACCCCTCTAGGAAGAAGTCGCGTCGTTCCGGAAAGCGCGTGGGGAAGCGTGTCAGGTTCACGCGCCGCTGGTCACTCTCCACTTCGGCGAAGTCGGTGTTCACCGACAACGACGCGCGCAGGCTGGAGGTGACACTGTAGTTCAGGTCCAGGCTGACGTCGCGAGGGTAGGTCGTCGGTGTGGTATTCCCCGGCACCTCGCGCCAGCCGACGATGGAGGACGGCACAGCCTCGAGTCCGAGCCCCTGCGACATGCCCTCGAGACCCCTCAGCTCGCCAGCGTACACGGGTCGACGTAGTCCTTCGTTCCGACGCCACCCTCGCCAGAGGATCTCCTCCTGTCGGCGCCGGATGGTGCGCTGAAAGTTGATGCCCCATGAATCCGAATTGGGATCGAAATTCAGTGTCCGGAACGGAATCTGGATCTCCGCGGACCATCCATCGGGGCGTTGGGCTGTCTGGGCCTCCCAGATGCCGTCCCAAGCTTTGTTGCTCCCGCCTCCGCCGAAACTGCCACCACCACCGCGGCCACCTCGGCTGCCGCCACCCCCGCCCATGAGGCCATCACCCATGAGGCCGGCCGGGTTGATCTCGAAGAAGTAGCCGGTGCGTCCGTCCTGAAACGTGTCTAGGATCCACTGGAAGCGATCGTCGGTGGTCAAGAAGGCATCTCGCTCGCGCTGAAAAGCGAGGATGCCGTCGGGGTCGTCATAGATGATCGCCCCGATGTACAGGTTGTCATCGTCGTAGGCTACCCAGACTTCCGTGCGTTCCGACGGCTGACCGCCTTCCAAAGGTTCCTGCTGCGTGAAGTCCGAGATGGGCACCGCGCTCAACCAGAAGTCCTCGACGATCCGGCCGTCGAGCTGGAGGTCGGCGCCGTCGGGCAGACGGTAGGCCTCCATCGCGGGAAGCTCGTCTTCGTTCGACTGCTGGGCGGCTGCAAAAGAAGAGGCGCCCGACAAAGTGACGCATACGGTAACAACGGCCGATAGCGCCGTTCTGTTCATTCAATATCTCCGGTCCAGAATTTCCCCCAAGAGCGAGTTCGCATTCAGGGACACCATGCGAGACACGTACGGCCCTGTGGTTGTTGCGCTCCTCCCGGTGCGCGGAGGCCCAGACTCGTACATTTTCGAGCATGACGCTAAGCGAAGGGGCGATCCCAAAGAAGGCCCGAACGGCATCCGTTGACTTCGATGCGCTCGCCACGGATTTGGTTAAGAATTTCTCTGCAGGTATAGAGTTGCCGCGGAGTGACGCCGAGTTTTGTGCCCTCGCGCTCCGGGTATTCGAGTATCAGTTCGTGCACAACTCGACGTATCAGCGCTACAGTGAGCGGCGAGGTGTCACTCCACTCACGGTGAGCGCATGGCGCGACGTTCCGCTCGTCCCGACGGGCGCGTTCAGGCATCTGGATCTGGTCGCAGGAGAAGCGGACTCGGTGGAGGCCGTGTTTCATACGAGCGGGACCAGCACACGATGCGGCCCGCCCGGGCGGCACCTCATTCCCCGTCTGTCCTTGTATCGCGCGTCCTTGCTCCCGCCGTTCAAGGCACACTTGCTGCCTGACACCGATGAACTCCGCTTCATTTCGCTCATCCCCTCGCCGACCGAGCTGCCAAGATCATCGCTGTCACATATGGTAGGAGTGGCCGCAGAGGTGTTCGCGAGTGACGTGCACTGGGCGGTCGATGGCACGGGCGTAATCGACCGTGAGCTACTCGCCGCGGCGTTGCACGCCTCGAGCGCGGAGAGTCGACCGGTTCTGCTGCTCGGAACCGCGTTCGCGTTCGTGCATGCGCTCGAACAGGATGTACTCGGCCCGCTTCCTCCAGGCAGTCGAATCATGGAAACCGGAGGATTCAAGGGCCGTTCCCGGGAGGTGGCCAGTGTCGAGCTATACGGGGCGCTCTCGGGGACGACGACGGTCCCGATCGATCACATCGTGAACGAGTATGGCATGACGGAATTGCAGTCTCAGCTCTATACCACTGTGTTGAGCGAGCCGACTCTTGAACCAGGCGGACATGTGTTTCCTCCCTGGATGCGCGTACGGGCCCTCGACCCCTCGACGCTGGAGGAACTCGAGGAAGGTGCCGAGGGGCTGCTCGCATTCTTCGACTTGGCCAACGCCGGTTCGGTCTGTCACGTGCTCACCGAGGATGTGGGTTCTGTGAGGCGCGGCCGAGTGCACCTAAAAGGTCGAGTTGTCGGGGCGGAGCCACGAGGATGTTCCAGAGCGATGGACGACCTCATGGCTACGCGATGAGCCACGTCTTCGACGCATGGGTGCTGCCACCGGGTGCCGGCCTTCCCAATGCACCGAGTTTGTCTCTTCAGAGTGGCGCCACGCCGATGCGCTACCTCGACGCTGACCCCGATTGGTTGGGGCGGGTGCTCGACGCGCTTGTGGATTCGAGGGCGGGGCTCGCAGATCGGCGTGCCAGCGATCTCTGCGCCGCCCTCGGCTCGGTCGGAGAGCGACTGCTCGACCCTCACGATACGCTCCGCATGAAGGCGCTCGAGTACTTGCCCGCCGACTCCGGACTGTCAACTGAGATGGCCTCCGTCGTGCTCGATGGCATGGCCCGCGACTGGACCGAAGATCGGTTGCGAAGCCTACTCGACGCGGAGTTCGCCGACGCCTCCTGTCTCGACGGCTTTGTAGAGCATCGGGGTCGGACCTCTATGGCGATGGGACCTGGCCTCAGTTTTCAGGTGGTCGCTGGCAGCGTGCCGGGGGTGGGGGTCTCAGCACTGATCCGGAGCCTGCTGCTCAAGTCACCGACTCTTCTGAAACCAGGTCGTGGTGACTCCGTGCTACCAGTCCTCTTCGCGTCGGCGCTTCACGAGGTGGATCCGGGGATCGCGGCCGCGCTTGCAGTGGTGTATTGGCCGGGCGGCAGCGAAGCGCTCGAGAACGTCGCGCTACGGCGGGCGGATGCCATCGTTGCGTATGGGGGCGACGAGACGGTAGCCGCGCTTCGCGGGCGAGCGCCTGTCACCACCCGTTTCGTAGCGTACCACCACCGAACCAGCGTGGGCGTCGTCGGGGTGGAAGCACTCGAACAGCCTCATGCCACAGCTAGCGCTGCGTCCGTGGCGAGTGCGGTGGCCGTCTTTGATCAACGTGGCTGTGTCTCGCCTCGCCTCGTCTTTGTCGAGCAAGGTGGTACGGTCAGTCCCAGGGCGTTCGCGAGCCTGCTGGCGCAAAGCTTCGCGGATCTAGAAAGCGAGCTCCCCAGTGGGGTGCTCGACCCCGCTGAAGCCTCGGCGCTACACCAGCTGAGGGGAACCGTCGAGTTGATCGCGGCCTCCGACGCCGGCTCCGAATCCGGAGCACAAATTCATCACGGAGGGGACGCGTCCTGGACGGTGATCTTCGATCACGGGCCTACGGACCCGGTCGGGTGCTTGGGCCGAACCGTGCGTGTAATACCACTCATGGACGTAGAGAAGCTTCCCGAGCTACTGGGCCGTTTGGGTGCGCACCTGCAGACCGTGGGGGCAGCGGGACTGGGAGATCGAGCGAAAAAACTAGCCTCGAGTCTGGGCCGCGCTGGCGTCTCGCGGGTGGTCCCGTTCAATCAGGTACCCTTTCCCCCCCCGTGGTGGCATCACGACGGAAGAAGTCCCCTGGGAGACCTGGTGCATTGGATTGACCTAGAAAGCGCTTGAAGAAGCACCGGAGCCTTCTAGGGGACGGATGTGAGGAGCTGCCCCTCTACTCCTCTTCGTCGGCCTGCTGCTCGGTCCTCCAAATGACCATTTGACGCCCGCCTTTCGGGTTCTCTTCAACCCGGACGGTTAGGGAGTCCCCCTCATCGATTCCCAAATCTTGCCGCATGTCCTGGGGAATCGTCACCCGCCCACCGACGCCGACTGTGACGTCCGTGTAGTAGAGGGTACGATAGATGGCCATTCAGCCTCCTCATAGTTCGTTCCATAGCCACATAACCTAAGCAAAAGAGGGGCCGCTCTGAAGAGACTCGATGAGACCCGCGTATTGCACGGCGAGAGGTGGGATCCGGTGGCTTCCGCGACCTTGTTCCGTGCACGCACCTTATGTTCATCGCTTTGCCCGTCCCATCACTATTACTGTTCCATTCCCTTAGATGAGTGTGACCATGACCGATAGCGGATTCGCGGTGAGGCTTGAAGGCGTTACGAAGCGCTTCGGTAAGCATACTGCGGTTTCTGACTTCGACTTCGAAGTGCCACGAGGCATGATCTGCGGGCTTCTTGGCCCGAACGGGTCCGGCAAGACGACGAGCATCCGGATGATCATGGGCATCCTGCACCCGGACGAGGGACGTGTCAGCCTTTTCGGCTCCGATCCCGACGTCACGCGGCGAACCAAGGTCGGATACCTGCCGGAAGAACGGGGCCTCTATAAGAAGATGAAGGTCTTGGAGTTGCTCGTCTTTCTCGCCGAGATCCGAGGCGTAGGCCGGGCGGAGGGTCGCAAACGCGCTAGTGACTGGCTCGAACGTCTTGGTCTGACCGCCTGGGCTGACAAGAGGGCGGAGGATCTCTCCAAGGGGATGCAGCAGAAGGTGCAGTTCATCGGCACGGTGCTGCACGAGCCAGAGTTGCTCATTCTCGACGAGCCGTTTAGTGGACTCGATCCGATCAACCAGGACGTGCTCGAAGGGATCGTTCGTGACTACCACGCGAAAGGGACGACGATCCTGTTCTCGACGCACCTCATGCACCAGGCCGAACGGCTGTGTGAGCGGGTCTGTCTGATCTCTAATTCGAAGAAGGTCCTGGACGCCGACCTCAAGCAGCTCAAAGCTGCCGAGCGGAAAGGTGTCATCGCCGTCGAGTTCGAGGGTCCGGATACCTGGATTCAGGGTCCTGAAGTGGATCATGTGGGTGAGGTCAACGGCACGCTCCATCTGATGTTGCGAGAGGGGGCCGATCACCAGGCGATTCTGGCACGAGGCGTTCAATCCGAAGCACGCATCCTTCGCTTCGACCTCGTCGAGCCGACGTTGCATGAGATCTTCGTGCGCCACGCGGGCCATGATGCCGTCGGCGATGCGGGCGTGCCGCTCGCTGCGAGCGCGGGCCGCTCTTGATGTGGCACAACGTGTGGGCGGTGATCCGGCGCGAATACCTGCAACGCGTGCGCTCGAAGTGGTTCATAGGTGTGACGATCGCGGCCCCGATCATCATGATCGCAATGATCGTCGTCCCCATCTTCCTTTCGGCACGGGGTAATGAGTCCGACCAAGACCTGCTGATCGTGGACGGCTCGGACGTGTTGTACGAACGACTCGTGTCCGACTTCGAGGCCAGCGGCTACTCCGTCGCAGAAGAGCGCTGGAGGGTCGGTGTGGTCACCGATCTTCGCCAGCAGCTTTCGGACGGGGATATCGGTGGTTTTCTCGTGCTCGATCAGCTGACGCTCGAGACGGGCGAGGCCATTTTGTATATGAACGACCGGCCGTCGACTGTGCGTCGTTTGGCGCTGCGCAGTGCCATCGCACGTGCGGCGCTCGAGTATCAGCTCGAAGTGCAGGGCTTAGACGCAAGTGCGATGCTGGCGGGCGGCGAGTTGCGAATCGAGATGCTCACGGATGAAGGCGCCGATAAGGACGATCCGCAGTTCTTCGTCGCTTACATGGGCACGATGTTCCTCTATATGGTGATTCTCATCTATGCCGTCTCCGTCATGCGGGCGACGCTAGAAGAGAAGACAAGCCGCATCGTGGAGGTGATCATCTCCTCCATGAAGCCTTGGCATCTCATGCTGGGCAAGATCATCGGAGTCGGTGCGGTAAGCCTCACGCAGATGGTGGTATGGCTGTGCATGGGCGTTCTCGGTGTTGGCGCCGGCGTCCCGATGTTGATCGCAGCGCGGCCGGAGTTGGTCTCTCTCGAGAACGTAGTGCAGGTACTGCCGGGCCTCGTTCTGGTGCTCCTGTTCGTCGGATTCTTCCTCTTCGGGTTCTTCATCTACTCGGGTATGTATGCTGCGGTCGGCGCGATGTGTAGCACCGACGAAGAGGCACAGCAGGCGCAGGCCCCCGTCATGATGTTCCTCATCGTCCCGATCCTCTTCGTCATGCAGGCGATTCAGGATCCGCTGGCGCCTCTCGTCACCGGGCTCTCGCTGTTCCCGCTCTTCTCGCCGGTGCTGATGTGGGCTCGCGTAGCGGGAGGAGGTGTGCCGGGATGGCAAGTCGGTCTGTCGTTCCTTCTGATGGGCGCTACCGTTTTCGGTGTTGCGTGGCTCGCGGGTCGGATCTACAAGGTCGGGATTCTGATGGCGGGCAAGAGGCCGAGTCTGCCGGAGCTGTGGCGCTGGGTGAAGGAAGCATGAGCGGGGCGGCGGTGGCCTCGATTGGCGCGGTCATTCGGAGAGAGTACCTGCAACGGGTTCGGTCGAAGTGGTTCGTGTTTGCTACGGTCGCGGGACCGCTGCTCATGGGCGGGCTGATCTTCGTGCCTGCGTATTTCCAGGCGCGAAGCGAGACAACGGATCGCGACCTCGTCATCACAGATGCGACGGGCCGTCTCGCCGACCGCATCGAGCCGAGGCTCGAGGACGCTGGGTATGCGATCCGGGTCGAGCCCTGGAGTGAAGATGCTGTAGAGCAACTCTCCCAGCAGGCGATCGACGGCGACTTCGCCGGGGTCATTCTACTCGACGGCGAGACGCTTCAGACTGGGCGCGCTTCGTTCTTCACCACCGCGCGTCCGTCGTCGATACGTCATCTCATGATGCAGTCACTCATCGCCCGGTCCGTGCTCGAAGCCGCGCTCGAGGTCGATGGGGTCGATTCAGATGCACTGCTCGCGGGCGGGGACCTGAGCGTTGAGGTCCTCGGTGAGGATGCGGACACCGAGGATGCCGATTTCGCGATTGGATTCGTCGGCTCGATGATGCTCTATATGGTGATCCTTCTGTGGGCCGTTGCGGTCATGCGAGCCACCCTGGAGGAAAAGACCAGCCGTATTGCCGAGATCATCGTGTCCGCGATGAGGCCGACCTATCTGATGCTGGGCAAGATCCTCGGAGTCGGTGCGGTCGGGCTCACACAGATGCTCGTGTGGGCGGTGTCGCTAGGGGTGATCCTGGTGTTCGCGCTGCCGGCGATCGTTGCAGCCCGCCCCGAGCTCGCGGCGCTGGAGGGAGTGCCCGCGATGCTGCCGGGGCCTGGAGGTTTAGCGCTCTTCGTGGGCTACTTCATCTTCGGCTACTTCATCTTTTCGGGCATGTACGCCGCCGTCGGCGCGATGTGCAACAGTGAGGAAGAAGTGCAGCAGGCGCAGATACCGGTGATCTTCCTCATCATCACGCCGGTCATGTTCCTCGCGCCCGTCATCGAGAACCCGAGCGGCGCGTTGGCGGTCGGCCTCTCACTCTTCCCGTTTTTTTCGCCGATCTTGATGTGGCCGAGGGTGGTCGCCTCCGCGGCTCCCATGTGGCAGATCGCTCTGTCGTTCTTGCTCATGCTCGGCGCGGTGTTCGCGGTCGCATGGCTCGCCGGCAGGATCTACAAGGTCGGCATGCTCATGACCGGAAAGCGGCCGACGCTCCCGGAGCTAGTGCGCTGGGTGCGGGAGGCCTGAAGGCGAACTACTGCTTTTCGTCCGGTAGGACGGAGCGCAGCAATCCTTGCAGCTGGCGGTCATCGAAGCTGCGCGCCTTGGTCACCGCATCTTCGTAGCTCTGCTCGATGATGATGACGGTGGTCCGGATGGGGTCCTCCGCGAATTTGCCGGAATCAGCGGCGTCGAAACGCAAGCGCGCGCGGTAAAGGTCCGGGCGATGAGGGTCATCGTCGAACTCGAGGTACGCGTCCCAAATTCGCCTTCTGTGCGCGATGGTCGCGACGTGAAGGCCCGGGACCGACCCCGGGGCGGAAGGGCTCTGGCCAAGCGTCATACTTGGACCATACTCGGCGCGGCCTCCGGACGGTAGGTCACGCTTTCGCTCGCAGGGTTTTTCGCGCGACGCCGAGTGCCTCGCTCATCTCGCGAAGCTCGGATTCTCCCAGCCTTTCGTGGCCGTATCGTGCGCGTAGATACAGGTCGACGACGCGTTCGGCGGCTCGGCCGGCCGTCGTGCGTTGCTCACGCACTCTCTCCACCAATGCCAGCGGCGTCAGCCCGGGTGTGATACCGATCTCGGCGCGCACGCACGCTTCCCTCAACTGTAGGTAGGCACGGGTAGCCGGTGTGACCTCTCGCCCGTTGCGGCGGGCCCAGAGAATGCTGGCTACAAGGATGAGCAGGAGTAGAGCGACACCGACAGGGCTACGAGTCGACTCCTCTATAGGGGTGTCGGAAGCTCCCGACTCCCTACTTCCCAGCAGCCCCGACCAGCGAGCGAAGACGCCTGATTGATCCTCGACGTCGTAGTCGAGCACCCACTTGCTCCAACGGTGTTGGAGCCCGTCGAAGAAGATCTGTCCCGGCCAGAACCAGGAAGTCAGTTGGCTTGCCCCTCCGATGCCGGCCGGCGTCGGGTCGAACATCACCCAACCGTAGCCGGGGAACCAAACTTCCACCCAGGAGTGTGCCTCGTTCTGTGTCACGACCAGGTAGTCTCCGAACTGACTCCACTGGCCACCCAGAAACCCGTTCACATTGCGGGTCTGCATTCCGAGAGTGCGCAACATAACAGCCATCGCGGTGCTGAAATATTCACAGTGACCGGCTTGCCGCTCGAAGAGGAAGTGTTCGAGCGTCGTCTTGCGCGCGGTGGCAGGCAAATCACGGGTGTACGCGAATCCTTGCAGGTGCCGCTGGATGGCCACGGCCTGGTCGTACGGGTTGTCTATGCCTGCAGTGAGCGAGTTTGCCAGCGCCACGACGCGTTCGTCCAGGTTGTTCGGCAATCGTGTGAAGTGCCGACCACGCGGAGTGAAGCCGTCAGCCACCCGTAGGGAATCGGGCACGGGCGGCGGCGCGCGTGAGTACGCGGTGTACGACGGTGCTCCGCTGCCCCAGTAGAGGTGGTCGCCCGCGTTGTCGAAGAGTGGTTGGATTCCGTTCTCCGCTTCGATGCTGATCGCGGGATGCAGCGCAAAAAGCACACGCTCGTCGAGCGGGGCGGCGAAGATCTTCTGCTCGATGAGGCCACCGCTCCACCGATCCCGATAGAAGCGTGGTAGCGCCGAGGGGGGGAGGTTTTCGGATCGCGCCCAACGCACGCCGTCGAACCTGTCGTACGAGCGGCCACGCCAATGCAGTGAGCTGATGTCTTCCGGAGGACCCTCCGGGAACTCGACCCGTAGCACGATCTCCGGGTTGCCCAGAATGGTCGAGCCGAACTGTCCAATCGAAATCTGATCACTGAAGCCTGCGATGGACGTGGCCAGCGTCTCACCACGCCCGGCCCACCCTTGAGATACGCGAGGGAATGAGACGAAGACCACGAGGGCCACCATCAGGATTGCCCCCGCGAGCGCACCCGTAGTGGCGACGAGTCCTCGGCCGAGCGGGATCTCCCGAATCCTGCGGGCCTCGGCTTCCCGCCGCAGGTGTCCGACCATGAGTGCGAGCGTTGCGAGTCCGATGTATGCGACGAAAACGACCAAGAAGACGATGCCTGGGCGGTACGCTGTAGCCGCCAGGACAAGCGCAAAAGAGAGCGCGTAGAGCCGTACATCGTTTGGGGCGTCGAGTGACCGTAACGCTTCCGCCGACATCAGCAGTAGCAGGAGGTCGACGACTGGGATCACCACATCATCCTGGACGACGAGTACGTGCATCAACGCACGCGCGACGAGTAAGGTCGCGAGCGGGAGAAACACTTTCTCCATCCGTGCGGAGAGATCGGGATCCGGATGCCAGAATAGCGCCGTGCCGAGCGCGAGCGCAGCGAGGGCAGCGGATATCGGCTCGAATCCAGCGCCACCGGCGAAGGCCACCAAGCCAGTGAGGCCCATGGAGACGGCGAGCCGTCGGTGGAGCAATCTGAGGCTCATGCATCCTCCCCGACCTGCATCTTTGCGTCTTTGCCGACCGCTAGCACGTCGGCGAAGCCAGTGCCACCCTCGACGCAGACGAGCACGCACGATGATGGGTCGACCGGGGGAGCGGGGGCCGGGTTAGTTGGGGAGAAGTCCACCCGGGCCAGGACATCGAGGATTCGCTCCAGCTGACCGGGGCCTTCTCCTGGCTCGAGCACGACCTCGCCGGCCGCGAGCGCTACGGGCCTGGCTTCGGCTATGGCACGAGCTGCCATGGACGCAGTGACCTCGACGGCCACCTCCGCCGCGTCTGTGGTTTCCGCCCTCGTATCGAGACAGATCCAACGCGTTTGCGCCCCGTCGCGCTCGTACTCGCGGATGACTGGCTCCCGAAGTCGCGCGGAGGAGCGCCAGTGGATATCCCGGGGATCGTCGCCTGGGCGGTAGGCTCTCAGGCTGCGGTATTCACCGGTGGTGCCGGCGGCGCCCTGGGCCGATACGCCGAGTCGAGGCACACGCCCGCCACCGGGAGATGGTGCGCGAACTGGACGGTCTGAGCGCGGCCAAACGACGACCTCTGCAGCGATGTGCAAATCCCGCTGCTTCAGGAACATCCCAAATGGGAACCCTGTGGACAGCGTTACTGTGTCGAGCGGGTAGATACCGCGTCGTACGAAGCTGTTGGTCGAACGCGCCTCGGCGGTACCGTCGGCCGGGACGTGCGCCAGGAATGCACTCTCAGGCAGGCCCGCCTCGAAGATCTCCACCGCGAGGGTGGGTAGCCATCTCTTGAGGTTGCGCACGTGGTACACGAGTCGCATCGGTTGCCCCACCACCACCGCCGCCGGAACGTGGCGCTCGATGTCCAGCCCCGAGATCGCTTGCTCGGAGAGCCACCCGCTCACGGTGATGAAGCCGAGCATCGACCCGAGCAGAAGATAGAGCAGGTTGTTACCCGTGTTCATCGCCGCGAAGCCGACTGCGACCGTACCGACCGTGAATACGAGCCCGCCCAACGTAAAGCTGATGCGCCGCCAACCGCGGAGTTTTTGCCATGTCGTTCGCATGCGAACGAACAGTGCGGGGATCAAACTGGAGCCTCGACCTCGTCCATGATTTCCTCGAGGATCCGCGCGGCCTGTTCGTGCGCGTCCAGAGTCGAGCCCGTGGTGCCCGTGGGCAGAATTCGGTGAGCGAGGCACGGCACGACGAGTTCACGGACATCGTCCGGAACCAGGTATGTGCGGCCCTGAGTCAGCGCGTAGGCTCTGGCTGCGCGGAATAGCTGGATGTTGCCACGCGGGCTCACGCCCATGCGAAGGTTGGGCGACGTGCGTGTCTTTTCGACGATCGCCATGAGATAGTCGAGAATGGCGTCGTCCACCTCTACTTCTTTGACTCGCTCTTGCAGCGCCAACACCTGAGGGGTGGAGAGAACGGTTTGCAGGCGATCCATCAGCGGCTCCATCACGGCTGACTCGGTCAGGATGCGCCGCTCCGCTTCGTGGTCGGGATATCCGATCGTGATGCGCATGAGAAACCGGTCCAGCTGACTTTCGGGCAGCGGATACGTGCCGTGATGTTCCAGCGGGTTCTGCGTAGCCATCACCACGAACGGCTTCGGGAGCAAATGCGTTTCGTCGTCGATCGTTACGCTGCCCTCCTGCATCGCTTCGAGCAGGCCGCTCTGCGTGCGCGGGGGTGCTCGGTTGATCTCGTCCGCGAGCACGACGTTGGTAAAGAGGGGGCCACGGCGAGTCTCGAAGTCCGCGGTCTTTTGATTGTACACGGAGACGCCGAGCACGTCGGATGGCAGCAGGTCGGCGGTGAACTGGATGCGACGGAATCCCACGCCCAGCGTTTTGGCGAGCGCGTGTGAGAGCGTCGTCTTGCCCACTCCAGGCACGTCCTCGAACAGCACGTGCCCTCGGGCTAACACACACGCGAGTGCAAGCTGGATGACTTCCTTCTTGCCATGAAAGACCGTCTCGACTTCCTGAACGAGGTGGTCGAGCAACTCCAACGACGGTCGAGCAGTTCTCGACGGAGCGGGCGCGGTCGTCTCAGGCATTGGTCGTCCTATGGTACACCACCGGATCCAGGGCCGGGCAGCGCCTCTCGGCTCGTGTCATCACCAGCTCAGGAGGAGTCCACCTCTAGCGGTGTTCGTACGCCTTGAAAACAGGGTCGGTTAAAGTCGAAAAAGTATAACACCCATGCGGAGAAAAAGGTTTCTCAGAGGGGGTCTCGACCGTCTTGACCCTACCCCGATCGTGCAGGTAGCTTCAGGCCGCATCTGGGGCTTGTTCCGATCTGTCACAAGGAATTGATCGATCGCAGAAGAGCCCTTTCGGCGCCCCTCGTCCGGGGCGCGCTGTTGTCTTAAGGAGCAAGGCTCCGCATGAGAAAGCATTGGCTCATCGGCGGACTGGCCGGCGTTTTTGCGCTGGCCGGTCTCGCGTTCGTCCAGGGTGGAGGAAGCCAGGGCGGCGAGGGAGCCGAAGGTCCGGTCGAGTCCGGTCAACCCATCGCATTCCCGCACAATCAGCACGCCGGCAGTGAGCCTGGGCAGAACAACATGGACTGCCAGTTCTGTCATTTCTCGGCGGAACGCTCCGTAGATGCTGGCATCCCGTCGGTCGCCACCTGCTGGGGTTGCCATATCGCGATCCCCGGAACGAATAATCCGCAGGAGGTCGCCAAGATTCAGGGCTACATGGAACGTGACGAGCCGATCCCGTGGGTGAGGATTTACAAGATCTCAGACCACGCGCACTTCCCTCACATGCGGCACATCAACGCGGGCCTCGAGTGTCAGCAGTGCCACGGTGAGGTCCAAGAGATGGAGGTGCTGGAGAAGGCGGACGAGTGGTGGACTCCGGCGAAGGAGTTGTTCTTCGGTCAAGATCCCGTTTGGGGTGGCGACAACATGGGGTGGTGCGTGGAATGCCATCGGGAGCCGGATGAGAACGGCGAACAGCAGGCGTCTACCGACTGCGCCGTCTGCCACTACTAGGCGGGATTGATACTATGACTGACGGAATCAAACGCCGCGACTTCCTCAAGGTGCTCGGCGTGACAGGCGCCGGCGCAACGCTGACGGGCTGTTCGGAACCAGAACGACTACTCCCGTATGTGGTCGCGCCCGAAGAGATCACCCCGGGTGTTGCGACATGGTATACGACCGTATGTGATGGGTGCTCCGCGCAGTGCGGCATGTGGGTGCGCACGCGCGAAGGCCGGGCGGTGAAGGTAGAGGGAAACCCGAACCACCCCGTCTCTCGCGGCGGCCTTTGCTCGAAGGGTCATGCCACGCTCCAGCATCTATATAATCCGGATCGTTTCCACGGCCCGATGATCCGCGAGGGCGACCGCCTTCGACAGGGTACGTGGGATGAGGCGGAGCAGCAGCTCGCTGCGCAGATCGGCGCGATCGGTAACGTAATGTTCATCGGCGGCCGCGTGGGTCCTTCGATGAGCAACTTGATCGACCAGTTCGTCACGGCGATCGACGGTACGCGCGTCCAGTACGACGCGGTGTCCGATGCTCCGCTGCTCGAAGCGGCGCGCATCGCGTATGGCGAACCGGGGCTTCCCAGCTACGACGTCGGGAACGCGCGGCTGCTTCTTTCGTTCGGCAACGACTTCATCGAGACAGGTTCTTCGCCGGTAGCCCACAACAAGGGGCTCGCGCAGATGAGCTCGGTGGATGCCGCGGGCTCGAAGGGGCGTTTCGTCTACCTCGGGCCGCGGCTCTCCACAACCGGACTGAATGCAGACGAGTGGATTCCGATCCGACCGGGCTCGGAGGCTGCGGTTGCGCTCGGCATGGCGTCCGTGATTGCGGGCGATGCCGGTGCGGCGGGTCCGTACGCCGACGTGCTGCGTTCCTACAGCCCGGCCACGGCAGCCCAGGCCGCCGGGGTTAGCGAGGACGCGATCCGTGAACTCGCGGAACGCTTTGGCTCCGATAGCCCGACACTCGCGATGGGGCCTAGCGCGGGTGGTCACCACCGGAACGCGACCGCGGCCAACGTCGCCGTCATGATCCTCAACGACGTGGCGGGCAACGTTGGTCGTACCGTCCACTACGATGCAAACGTGACCGCGGCTGCGTCAGCGTACGCGGACATGGAATCGGCAGTGAGCGCCATGGCCGCCGGCCAGGTCGGAGTCGCTATGGTGCATGGCACGAACCCGGCATACTCGATGCCAGCCGCATCTGGGTTTGCAGAAGCGTTTGCCCAGGCGTCCTTCAAGGTGTCCTTCGCTTCGGCGATGGATGAGACCGCAGCTCTTGCCGACCTGATTCTACCGGACCGTCACTTCTTGGAGGCGTGGGGCGACTCCATGCCTCGCCAAGGTGTCATGGCGCTTCAGCAGCCCGTCATGCAGGCTGTCCCGCACTTCGACTCCAAGCAGGCCGGAGACGTGCTGCTCGCGGCGTCCGCCCATCTGGGCAACGACCTGGGTTCAGCGACGTTCTACGAGTTCATGCGCGCCGGCCACATGGAAATGCACGACGCCTCCATGGGCGATTTCGAAGTAGGCTGGCGCCAAGCGTTGCGCGAAGGGGCCGTCGAGCATGAGGTGGCAGCGACCGCTACGACGCAGCTGCAAGCGCCCGACGTCGCGCTCTCATTCGATACGCCGGCCCTGGACCAGGGTGGAGATCTGACGTTGCTCGTGCACCCATCGCCGAGGTTCGGTGGTGGCGAGTTCTCGAACAGCCCGTGGCTACAGGAGCTGCCGGATCCGGTCTCCAAGATCACCTGGCACTCGTGGCTCGAGATGAACGGAAATACGGCGGAGCAGCGTGGCATCCGTGAGGGCGACATCGTTACGGTGACCTCGCCGCACGGATCCGTGGATGTCCCGGTCTGGATCTACCCCGGCATCCGAGAAGATGCGGTCGCGCTCGCGATGGGTGGTGGGCACACGGACATGGGCCGATGGGCCAACGAAAGTGGTGTGAACGCCTTAGGGTTGCTGCCTTCCGAGTCGGAGCAGCCATCCGGCGCCATGGTGACGCTGGCGACGACCGTCTCCGTCACGCCCACCGGCGAACGTCGTCGGATCGCGACCATCGAGGGATCGAAGGGCGATCAACATGATCGCCCGATCGCACCTGCGGTGGCGTTGGCCGATCTCGGGCACGCGGAAGAAGACGAAGAGGGTCACGGCGAGCTGCAGGAGCTGCAGGGCGTCGGCGGATTCGTGCCTGTGCCGGGCGATGGCGGAGCGGCGACCGCGTTCCCACTCGAGGGTGCGCAGCACGGCCCGTATGCCGAATCCCACGAGATTCCTCGCTGGGCGATGGCGATCGACCTCGACAAGTGTACCGGGTGCAGTGCTTGCGTGACTGCGTGTCAGGCCGAGAACAACGTGCCCTGGGTTGGTGAGGACCAGATCGTCATGGGCCGGGACATGAACTGGGTCCGCATCGAGCGCTACTACGAGCAAATCGATGCCACGCAGGCGGGCGACTTGGACGTGCGCATGCTGCCCATGATCTGCCAGCACTGCGGGAATGCGCCGTGCGAGCCGGTCTGCCCCGTGTTCGCCACGTACCACACACCAGAAGGTGTCAACGCACAGATATACAACCGCTGCGTGGGTACGCGGTACTGCGCGAACAACTGCCCGTACAAGGTTCGTGTGTTCAACTGGTATCGGTACACAGACGAGAACGTGCCGGACCCGATGAATTGGCAGTGGAACCCGGACGTCACGGTTCGCACGAACGGCATCATGGAGAAGTGCAGCTTCTGCATGCAGCGCATCCGTGAAGTCGAGAATCGTGCGGCATTGGAGGACGGGCGCGGGATCCGCGATGGCGAGATCGTACCGGCCTGCGAACAGAGTTGTCCCGCTGAGGCGATCGTCTTCGGCAACATCCGGGATGAGAACTCTCGAGTTTCTCAGGTTGTGTCGAGCGAGCGCACGTACAGAGTGCTCGACGAAATCCTCAATACGCAGCCGGCGGTGCACTACCTGAAGAAGGTGACCTTCCACGAGGTCGCGACGGGAGGCCACGAATAGTGTCGAACGCGACGAAGGATCCGATCGCGCGAGGGGCGCTGACCCACCCGGACGTTACCAGGCTCGACGACGTCAATCGCGACGTCCTGAAGATTCTCTCCGCGCCCGGCAAGGGCTGGTGGGCGCTCTTCGGCCTGGCTACCGCGGGTGTCGGGCTCTTCTTGACGTCTTGGGGCTGGCAGATTTATCGGGGCATCGGGGCGAGTGGCCTGAACGAGCCCGTCGGGTGGGGCGTGTACATCACCACCTTCGTCTTCTGGGTCGGTATCGCTCACTCGGGCACGCTGATCTCGGCGATTCTGTTCTTGTTCCGGGCACCCTGGCGACAGTCCATTTATCGAGCCGCCGAAGCGATGACCGTCTTCGCGGTGATGACGGCGGGGCTCTTCCCGCTCATTCACGTCGGCCGGATCTGGCACGCTTACTGGCTGATCCCGTATCCCAACTCACGCTTCCTGTGGCCGAACTTCAAGTCGCCGCTGGTTTGGGATGTATTCGCGATCACGACGTATTTCACCGTTTCTGCGACGTTCTTCTACTTGGGAGCGATCCCGGACATCGCGGCGGCCCGTGACCGGGCTACCGGACTCAGGAAGAAGCTGTACCAGCTGATCTCGCTGGGCTGGCGTGGCAGCGACCAGCAGTGGCACCACTTCGGCAAGGCGTACATTTTCCTGGCCGCGCTCGCCACACCGCTCGTGCTCTCCGTGCACTCGGTCGTTTCCTGGGACTTCGCTGTCTCCATCGTACCGGGCTGGCACACGACGATCTTCGCGCCCTATTTCGTCGCCGGAGCCATCTACTCCGGCGTGGCGATGGTCATCACGCTCGTGGTGCCGCTCCGGAAGATCTTTGGTCTCGAGGCGTACCTGACCACGAAGCACTTCGACGCGATGGCCAAGCTCTGCTTGCTGACGTCGATGATCGTGTTCTACGCCTATCTGTCCGAATTCTTCATGGCGTGGTACAGCGGCGAGGAGATCGAACGCACAGCCTTCTGGAACCGGCTCTTCGGCACCTACTGGTGGGCCACCTGGATCATGCTGACATGCAACGGGTTCCTGCCCGTCATGCTGTGGTTCAAGCGCGTGCGTTATTCGATCCCCGCGCTCTTCGTGATCTCGATCTTCGTGAACATTGGCATGTGGTTCGAGCGATACGTGATCGTCGTGACGTCGCTCAGCCACGAGTACGAGCCGTTCGCCTGGGGCATCTACCGTCCCTCGGTCACCGAGATGGGGATCATGGTCGGCAGCTTCGCCTG
>Ga0114996_10000812_pt1 | contig 43348 bp, 50 predicted proteins | sample ArcticOcean_MG_C_4_FD_87039 | JGI IMG/M metagenome (GOLD analysis project Ga0114996, IMG submission 87039) | Marine microbial communities from western Arctic Ocean - ArcticOcean_MG_CB4_134 | ecosystem: Environmental > Aquatic > Marine > Oceanic | place: Arctic Ocean: Canada Basin | collected... | reverse complement strand
TAAGGAAAAAAGGCCTAAATTTGAGATTAAAATGAATCAGGACCATAATATTGTTGCAATATTTGGAAAGAATGGCTCATCAGGAACTGGAACCCCTCCACCTGGACCTACCCCCGGACCAGGAACTCCACCTCCAGCCAAAGTTAAACCCCTAGGAATAAAAAAATTAATACCGGAAGCTCAAGCATTTAGAAAATGGGCAGACAGTCAAAAAAGTCCCCAGCTTTACAAAAGTTACATTCATTTCATAAACTGGTTAAAGAGGAATTATGGAAGAAATGAAATTGAAATCTTAGGCACCTTTGGAGTAACAAGAAACACTTTAGAAAAAGTTGTTAAAAAGTATATACTTTAAACCCAATTCCCCAATCCAGTTTGTTTCCCTTTCTCTAAAATTCCCTTAAGTCTAGAGATCTGTTTTTCAATCCTATCAGGAGAAAAATTATGTCTAGTAACTAATATCTCTCTAATCTTATCCTCATCAATCTTAGGATATTTTATCTTAACATCTTTGACTTCATGTTTATGAAACAACTCAAAGATCTCTTTCCAATCAAACTGATCTTCTTCGGCCAAGGAATGAATTCTTTGTTCAACCTCTTCAAAAATTAAAACTGGTTTCTTAAAACGTTGTACCAATTCTAAGGCCTTCTTCTGCCCAATTCCAGGAATTCCCTTAGGATTATAATCTGTTCCAACTAAAATTCCTAAAGAAATTAACTGATCTAAATCTATTTCTAATACATCTAAAACATGTCCCAAGTCAATTAAGAGGGGATTTACTTCAACGTAACCTGAAACAGTTTTTCTTCTTCTAGCTAAAGTTAAATTCTGAATTAGTCTAGGAGTTCCAAACAATAAACTATCATAATCTTGACTTGCAGTAGCATATACATCCTTATGTTTGGCTAAATGAGCCGCTTGAGCCTCTCCTTCGCTAGGAGCCTGTATCACTGCAATCCCCATTGCTTCTAATAATTCTTTACTTTCTGCAATCATTTCATCATCCAATCTTAACAACTGACTAGAATATCTTTTCATCCTCATGATATCTTCTTCTTGCATAGCTATTTCATATCTCTCTTTAGCAAGATCTTTAGCTTCCTTCCTCTTTTTATGGGTCTTGGCTTTTAATTCTGGAGCCTGACCATCAAAAACATAAACTAACTTAATCCCTTGTTCAAGTAAAGCAATATTTCGATAAAGAGTTCCAGAAAGATGACTAGTTATTTTTTTATTATCATCCATTAAAGGGGTTCCATCCATTTGACGAATTCCAGATAAAAATTGATACAAAGTATTAAATGCATCTACACAAAGAGTTTCTCCTTTCAAGCTCTCAAGTTCAATTTCCTTTTTAGGAATTATGTCACGTATATTTAAACCCATAATAAATATAGAAAACTAGAATATAAATAATTAACTCCTTTCTATTCTTGCGGCAACTTGCTTATAAAAACCAATAAATTTGTTGTGAAGGAGCACTGGACCCACTTGACTGGGAGTATTTCCTCCTCTAGACCCCATGGGAGAGAATCGAGTCATAGCAGTATTTTCAAGAGAAATTCTTGAACTTGAATAACTCTTAGAACCAAGATGATTTCTAGCACAATAATCCATGAATTCCCTATCATTCTTTTCTGCAGCTGATAAGTTGGAATAATCTGGAAGGGGATCTTCTTCTACAAGTTCAGGATAACTTCTTTCATAAATCCCATCAAAATCTCCTGGTTCACTTAAATCTTCCCAAGCAGGTTCAATCTCTCCAATTTCCGCAGGAAGAGTACATCCCGTGTATATCACTTCTTCTACAACATTTGGGTTGCTTACTCTAACCTCTAAGGTAATTCCTCCAACATCAGACCTAGTATCTAAAACTTCCACATCCACATTTGACCCCCTAGTAATCTCCTCCCAAAAAGATCCAGCAACATCCAAGGGATAACCCTCATAACTTTCTCCATAATCAATCCTAGAATAATCATCTAATCTAAATTTTTTGTCAAAAAAACCTACTTCCAAGTCAAGTCCTTGCACCCTATCCTGATAATTATCCATCCCGGGTTTAACTGAAATTGTTCCAAGAATAAAATAATTTTCTCTCAAATATTCAATAATTGCTTCCTTCATAGGTGAAAATTCTTTGTTTTGTAAAACCCTACTTTCTGAAGAATTAATTCTAATTGGTTCTTGCCTAGTCTTATGCACCGTTTTCGAAGGAACAATTTCCTCTTTCGCCCTAAAAGTTCCATCTGGCATCTCTGCAGGAACACTTTCATTAGAAATAGATTCTACTTTAGATTCAAATAAATCTGGTTGATCCTGATTATCATTATTTTGGTGCATAATCTTAGAAGGGTTAAACACTTTTAAATCTTTCTATATTGTAACCCCTTTGTAGTAACAGATTAAAAGATAATTCAACAGATATATAAAGAAAAAATCACAAATATCCCTATGAAGACCCAATTTATCCCAATAGACTATGATTCATTTGACTTTCAAGGAAGAAACTACGTAAAAATAACAGGTAGAGATGAAAAAGGTAAAAGAATCTGCCTAATAGACGATTGTCCAGTATATATCTGGGCAATTTTAAAAGAAAAAGTCCCAAAAAGCAAAGTAGACAAATTAATAGAAAAGATCTCAAAAATACGCCTAGATTCAAAGGGAAGGCAAACAAAAGTAGAAAAGGTTGAAATTAAAAAAAAGAACTTTCTAGGCAAAGAAGTAACTGCACTAAAAGTCTTTGCAACAAATTACAAGGACTTACAAGAAATAGCTGAAAAACTAATAATGAAAGAGATTGAAAAAAGAAGAGGCTATGATCTAGGCTACATAAGACACTATACAATAGAAAAGAAACTCTCTCCATTAATTTGGTATGACATAGAAGGAGAATTATTACAAAATTCAGAAGAGTTTGGAGGAATAGATATGGGACTAGAGGTGGATTTTTGCATAAAACTTAATTCCCACACTCAAATAAAAAAAGAAAAGAAATTCATACCAAAAACTCTAGCTTTTGATATAGAAACTGATGGAATAAAGATAGGAGAAGATGAAATTCTAATGGTTGCTCTAGCCTCAGAAAATTTTAACAAAGTAATAACTTGGAAAAAATCAAATAATGATAAAAAATTAGATCATGTGGAATATGTTGAAGATGAAGCAGAACTAATAGAAAGATTTGTAGAACATGTAAGGAATATATCCCCTGATTTTCTAGTGGGATATTTCTCAGATGGATTTGACCTTCCATATCTAAAGGCAAGGGCTGAAAAGCACAATGTAAAACTTTCATTAAACCTAGATGATTCTCAACCAAAATTCTCCCGTGGAGCTAGCCTAACTGCAAAAACAAAGGGAATAGTTCATGTAGACATATTAAAGTTCATAAGAACTGCCTATTCCCAATATATGAAGGCTGAAACTCTTTCATTAAATGAAGTTGCAAAAGAATTCTTAGGGGACACAAAAAAACCATTTGAACACAAACATTCTTCCAAAGTAAAAGACTGGGAAGAATACTACGAATATAATCTCCACGACTCAAAATTAACTCTTCAGTTATTTGAAAAATTCTGGCCAGATTTATCAGAATTCTCTAAAATAATACAAGAACCTATAACAGAAATATCAAGGGCAGGTTTATCAAAATACACAGAAAATTACATTTTACATAATCTAGATAAATTTAATGAAATCCCTGAAAAGCGCCCCAGTTATAATCAAATAGGTGAAAGAAGAGCAACAGGAAGCGTAGAAGGTGCTTTTGTCTTTGACACTAAACCTGGCCTATATGAAAACATCTCAATATTTGATTTCACTTCAATGCATACAAGCATAATAATTTCCCATAATATCTCAAGATCTACTCTTTTAGATAAAAAAGAATCTGGAAGTTATGCTTCTCCAATAATCAACAATAAAGGAGAAAGGAAACAATACTTCTTCTCTAAAAAACCAGGATTTTTACCAGAACTTCTTAAGGAGATATTTGAATTAAGAAAAAAATTCAAAGAGCAACACAAAAAAGACCCCAATCAAATAACTAAAGCTAGAAGCAATGCCTTCAAAGTGCTTTCAGCTTCAGCTCATGGTTATATTGGTTTCTTCGGAGCAAGATATTACTCTCATGAAGCTTCCGCTTCAATTTTAGCTTTTGTTAGACAATTCAATCAAGAAACTATTAAAAAAATTGAAGATAAAGGTTACAATGTAATTTTTGGGGATACAGATAGTGTAGGATTTTTACAAGGTAAAAAATCTAAAACAGAGATAAAGAAATTACTTGAACAAATAAATAAAGAGCTTCCAGGGGTTATGAAACTTGAACTTGAAGGATTTTTCAAAAGAGGTCTGTGGGTAACAACTCGTGGAGGGACAACTGGAGCAAAGAAAAAATATGCTCTGATAGATGAAGAGGGTACAATGAAAATCAGAGGTTTTGAAACAGTTAGAAGAGATTGGTGTAATTTGGCAAGAAAGACTCAAAATGAGATCCTCAAAGATGTTCTCAAAGAAGGAAATGAAGAGAAAGCCTTAGAATATTTAAAAAAAGTAATAAAGAGGCTAAGGGATAGAGAAGTAGAAAAAGAAGAGATAATGATAAAGACTCAATTAAAAAAACCACTCTCAGAATATAAGGCTCAAGGCCCACATGTAATTGCAGCAAAAAGGATGAAAGAACAAGGCATTCCAGTTTCTCAAGGGAATTTGATAAGATATTATATTGCAGAAACAAGGGAGAAAAAGAAACTTGTAAGAGATAAAGTAAAACTCCCTGGTGAAGAAGGAAAATATGAAATAGAATATTATCTTAACAGACAAATTCTCCCTGCAGTAGAAAATATCTTCCAAGTTTTTAATATTGATACAAAAGAATTAGTTGAAGGCAAAAAACAAACTACTCTAGGTGATTTCTAAAAATTAAAGATTTATAAGTTAAAATTGATTTAAAATAACAATGAGAACAAGAGAGTTAATGCATGAAATAAGGCATCATTCACCCTTTACTTTACTTGCAACAGTCATAGCAATATTGTTTGTTTTTATCTTTTTAAAAAAAGGGGCATCAGAAGATTTATTTGAAATACTCCACCCACTACACATTGTTGCTTCCTCAATAATCACTGCTTCTATTTTTTATATATACAAAAAAAACATTCCTCAAGCAATATTTGTGGGAATCATAGGTTCAATAGTAATAGGGACTTTTAGTGATGCAATATTTCCTTGGTTGGGAGGGATTATCTTCGGACTAAACACTGAGTTTCACTTACCCATAATTGAGCAACCCCTAACAGTCCTTATTGCAGCAACATTAGGTTCAACACTTGGAATTGCAACAAAATTAACAAAATTACCTCATTTTATACACGTCTTCCTTTCAGTCTTCGCAAGTTTATTCTATCTTCTAGCGTTTAGTGCAGTAATAACTCCAGTACATTTCTTAATCTCTTTTGTGATTGTATTCATCTCAGTAATAATCCCATGTTGTTTATCAGATATATTATTCCCTTTCTTTTTCTTAGGGGAAAAAATAAAGCACTGTAATTGTCATTAAAAAATTAACCTAGTTTCTTGTTATAAACTTCCCACGTACTTTTTATCAAATTATCAACATCACTATTTTTTGCTTCCCAACCTAGAACTTCTTTAGCTTTCTTTGAAGATGCTACAACTGTTGAACAATCTCCCGCTCTCCTAGCAACTACTTCACAAGGGATCTCTTTTCCAGTAATCTCTCTAGCTTTATCCACAAGTTCTTTAACAGTAATCCCTTGTTCACTCCCTAAGTTAACTAGTAAACTCTTCTCCTTTTCAAACAGATATTTTAATGCTAAAACATGCCCTTGAGCTAAATCATTAACATGAACATAATCTCTCACACAAGTCCCATCACGCGTATCATAATCATTTCCATAAAGACTTAATTTTTCTCTTTTCCCAGAAGCAACTTCCATTATAATTGGGAGTAAATTTTCCGGATTTCTTTCAAGTCCACTTACCCTTCCTTTAACATCATATCCTGCAGCATTAAAATATCTCAAAATTGCATATTTCATCCCTTTGAGTTTGCCATACCACTCAAGAATATTTTCTATATTTAATTTGGTAAATCCATAATAATTCTCCGGGTTAGTCGGATGATTTTCATCTATAGGCAAATACTTGGGAGTCCCATAAAGAGCGGCAGTTGAAGAAAAAAGAACATTCTTTATTCCTTTTTCTAATGCCGCATTTAAAATGTTTATGGTCCCAACAATATTATTTCTTGAATATTTCTCAGGTTCTTCCATAGATTTCCCTGCGGCCTTTAGTGCAGCTAAATGAATTATAGCGTCAAACCCATTATCTTTATCCATTACACTCAAAAGAGCATCATAATCTAGTATATCTCCTTTAACAAATTCTACTCCAGAAGGGATATTTTCTAAGTCCCCGCTAGAAAGATTATCATAAACAACTGGAGAAAAATCATTCTCCAATAAAGAAAGTAGGACATGCCCACCGATGTAACCTGCTCCACCAATAACTAATACTCTTTTTTCCATTAAAACACTTATATCAACAAACTTAAATACATTATGTTGGTAAACTATATATGGATAAGAAGAAAATTCTAGAAGCAGGGAAGATTGCAAAGCAAGTAAAAGACTATGCTAAAAAATTAGTAAAAAAAGACATGCCCCTTCTTGAAATTGCAAACAAAATAGAATCTAAGATAGAGGAACTTAAGGGAAAGCCAGCATTCCCAGTTACACTAAGTATTAATGAAGTTGCTGCACACTATACTCCAAGTCATGATGATGAAACTCTTGCTCATGGATTATTAAAGGTGGACTTTGGAGTACACGTTGATGGCTGGGCAGCAGATAATGCTTTTACTCTAGATTTAGAAGATTCAAAAGAAAACAAAAAGATAATCAATGCTGCTGAACAAGCCCTGAAAAAAGCAACTGAAAAAGTAAAAAATGGGATGACTACTTCAGAAATAGGGAAAGTGATCCAAGAAACCATTGAGTCCTATGACTTGAATCCAATAGTAAATCTTTGTGGACATTCAATGGATCATTATGATTTGCATTCAGGATTTACAATTCCAAATATAGATGATCACAAACAAGAACCAATAAAACCAGGATTATATGCAATAGAGCCCTTCGCAACTCCAGGGAGTGGAAAGGTGCATGACGGCAAACCTTCAAACATCTACGCACTAATTGATCCTAAAAATACAAGAAGCCCAATTGCAAGAGAGGTTTTGGAATATATTGTAGATGAATATCAAACTCTTCCATTTTGCGGTAGATGGATAGTAAAAAAATTCACAACTAAGGGACTTATTGCCCTAAAACAATTAGAAGAGCAAGGAATATTACATCACTTCCCACAATTAATTGAATCTAGTAAGGCAAAGGTTGCCCAAGCAGAAAATACATTCTTAATAGAAAAGGACCAAACCATTGTAACAACTGAATAAAACTTTTATCAATTAAAGAAAAAAATCCTTTTTATCCCTTACTCTTAATATCTACCTTCTTTTCTTTGATTATCTCTTTACCAAGCATTTTTACTAAATCTGTAAAAGAATTATCAAAATCTTCTTTAGTTATTTCAATCTCTTTCTCTTTTTTATCCTTTGATAAATAAACTTTCTTAATTGCACTAATCCCCGCATTTCTTGATAAAGATTCTATCTCTGCCCCAGTCCATCCTTCTGTTTTAGCCACATAATCTTTAATTGATATGTCCTTTGATAAAGGCATATTCCTTGTATGAACTTTAAATATTTCTTCCCTGGTTTTCTTATCTGGGACTTCTAATTCAATAATTGCATCTATTCTTCCTGGTCTTAATAATGCAGGATCAATAAGATCTCTCCTATTTGTTGCAGCAATAATTATTACTTTCTCTAATTCTTCAACCCCATCTAATTCTGTTAAAAGTTGGTTAACAACTTTTTCTGAAGAATCATTTAACCCACTTCCTCTCGCTTTTGAAATACTATCAAACTCATCAAAAAAGATTATTGCTGGAGCAACCTGCCTTGCTTTTTTAAAGATCTCTCTGATATGTTTCTCACTTTCTCCAACCCACTTGCTAATTAATTCAGGCCCTTTTATGGAGATAAAGTTAGCATTTGCTTCATTTGCAACTGCCTTTGCTAGTAAGGTCTTTCCAGTTCCTGGACCTCCAGAAAGTAAAACTCCTTTAGACGGTTTAATCCCTGCTTTTTCAAATAAATCTGGACGAAGTAAAGGGAGTTCAACAAATTCACGAAGTTTATCCTTGGCATTCTCTAATCCTCCAACGTCTTTCCAAGTTATATTTGGCTTATTAATTAAAACTTCCCTCATAGCTGAAGGCTCAACCATTTTCATAGCATAATCAAAATGTTCTTTTGTTACAACAACTTGGGAGATTAACTCTTGTTTCCTCATTTCCATTGAAGAAGATTTATCTTCTGATTCTTCCATGTTTACCAATTCAACATAAAACGGTTTAACCGCACGAAGTGCCGCCTCTTTACATAAAATCCCTAAATCTGCTCCAGTATAACCAAGAGTTTTTTTAGAAAATTCTTCTACAATCAAATCCCTTCCATCTAAAGGCATATTTCTAGTATGAATTTTTAAAATTTCTTTTCTCCCTTCATCTGAAGGAGGGTTAATCCTTATTTCCCTATCAAATCTTCCAGGCCTCCTTAATGCCTCATCTAAGTCATCTGGACGATTAGTTGCTGCCATTACAACAACCTGCCCTCTTGATTTTAACCCATCCATTAGAGTCAATAATTGTGTGACAATCCTTTTTTCCGCCTGATCATGACTTTCTCCCCTCTTTGGGGCAATGGCATCGATTTCATCTATAAATATAATTGAAGGAGCATTTTTTTCAGCTTCTTCAAACTTGGTTCTTAAATTCTCTTCTGATCCCCCATGATATTTGCTCATTATTTCTGGTCCAGCAATAGAAATAAATTTTGCATCAGTTTCTGTTGCAACTGCCTTTGCTAGTAAAGTCTTTCCGGTTCCGGGTGGACCCGTTAATAAAACTCCCTTTGGAGCACTAATCCCCAATTTTTGGAAAATGTCTGGATGATTCATTGGGAACTCCACCATTTCCCTTATCTTTTCAATCTCCTCTTTTAATCCTCCAATATCTTCATAGTAAACATTAACCCCTGAACCTTCTCCAACTTCTTCTCCAATATCAATTCTAGTCTCTTTAGTTACAATCCCAGAAGATAATTTTTTGGGTAAACATTTTAAAACAATATAATTTAAACTTCCCACATTTGTTGGAATAGATATCTTTTGTCCAATTGAAAAAGGAGAATCCACCAATATCTGTTCAAATAAACCTCCATCCTTTAATTGAGAATTAAAACTTTTCAATTGGTCATTGCTATAATTATCATCAGGAAGTATTGAAAGGGTTATACCTTTTAATTTATCCAACTTTTCAGACTTTGAAACTTTTGTTTTTTCTCCAACAGAAAACCCAATTACAGATCTTGCAATTCCATCCATTCCAATAGTCCCTGGTGTAGAATTTGATCTGATGGCCCTAAAATATAACTCCTTTTCTCCAATAACTTTCACAAAATCTCCGGATGCAATTCCTAATTTTTCACAATCCTCAAATGAAATAGTCACTACATTTTTTCCAAAATAATCCTTTTCTGCTTCAGCAATCTCAAGAGTTAATTCTTCTTTCATTTTTTAAAATTTACCTCCAAAATCCCATTCTTAAAAGTAGATTCAAAATTCTTTATATCTATCTTCTTGGGAAGAGCATATCTACCAAGATCTTTCCCTAAAGAATTTATCTCTAAAAAGTTATCTGGAGTAGAATCTTCACTAGAACCTTCATTTTCTGATCCACCCACCACATTTACTTTAACATCCTTCTCTCCGGAAAAATCAAATATAAAAAATACTTTATCTGAAGTCACAACTTGGTTTTCAGGAATTCTTCTAGAACGATTTAAAGATTTTCTCATTGTTTTTTTAATTCCATCTGAACCAGAAGTCCTATATTCAGAAACTCCTTCGCCTCCAGAAAGTCTTTTAAAAAAATCTTCTATGTCAAACCCAGAATTACCATCAAAAAAACTCATTCTAATAATCTCCAACAAAAATATATTTTCTAATCATTTTTAAATTTTATCCCAGATAAGTATTTTCCATTGCAACTGCACTCTTAGCAGATTGCAATAAATTATCTTCAATTTTTTGATAAGTTTCAACCGTATTCTTAGTCACGCTTGGCTTAATCTTCTTAAATGCCTCATCAAAATGTTTTTTATTTACTTCTGTTGAATTCACATCTTCTCTTAGGGCAAGCATAGCTGCTTCTCTAACAAATGCTTCTAAATCAGCTCCAGAATAACCTTCAGTCTTCTTGGCAAAATCATTAATTATCTTAACTTTATCCTTGATTGGCATACGCGTAGTGTGAATCTCCAAAATATTCTTCCTACCTTCTTCTGCAGGAGTATTAACTAAAAGAATTTTATCAAATCTTCCCGGACGTAATACTGCAGGATCTAACATGTCTGGCCTATTTGTTGCAGCAATAACTAAAACATCCTTTAAGTCATCTAATCCATCCATTTCAGCTAACAACTGATTCAAAACTCTTTCAGTAACTTTAGCACCATTATCATTTCCTCTTCTACCCGCTAAAGAATCTATTTCATCAAAGAATACTACGCACGGAGCAACTTGTCTAGCTCGTTCAAATATCTTTCTAACTCCTTCTTCAGATTTTCCAACCCACATACTCAATAATGAAGGTCCTTTAACTTGTATAAAATTAGCTTCTGATTCTTTTGCAACTGCCTTAGCTAGTAAAGTCTTACCTGTTCCGGGTGGACCATAAAGTAAAATTCCTCTTGAAGGACGAATCCCCATTCTTTCAAAACTATCTGGATATTTCATTGGCCATTCAACTGCTTCTTTTAATTCTTCTTTAATTTTATCTAATCCTCCAACATCTTCCCAATTAATATTCGGAGTTTCAACTAATACTTCCCTCATAGCTGAAGGCCTAACAACCTTTAATGCATCCACAAAATCTTTTTGGGTAACTATTAATTTATCCAGTATCTCTTTTGGAATCTCATCTTCTTTAAGTCTAATCTCGGGAAGATACTTTCTTAAAACAATCATTGCTGACTCTTTAGCTAACGATTCTAAATCTGCTCCAACAAATCCATGAGTAACTGCTGCAATCTCAGATAAATCTACTTTCTTATCTAAAGGCATCCCTCTAGTATGAATCTTTAAAACCTGTAATCTTCCTGGTTTATTGGGAACACCAATTTCTATTTCTCTATCAAATCTTCCCGGCCTCCTTAAAGCAGGATCAAGTGCATTAACCCTATTTGTAGCCCCTATAACTATTACCTTCCCCCTTGATTTTAATCCGTCCATCATAGTCAAGATTTGTGAAACAACTCTTCTTTCTACTTCTCCTTGAACTTCTTCTCTCTTCGGAGCAATTGCATCAATTTCATCTATAAATATAATTGAAGGAGCGTTTTTCTCTGCATCTTCAAAGATGTCTCTTATTTTTTTTTCACTTTCTCCATAAAACTTACTCATTATTTCAGGCCCATTCAACAAAATAAAATTAGCTTCTGATTCAGTTGCTACAGCCTTTGCCAGTAGAGTCTTACCAGTTCCAGGTGGACCATGTAATAAAATTCCTTTTGGAGGTTGCACACCTAAACGGTCAAATATCTCTGGATGTTTCATAGGAATTTCAACCATTTCCCTTATCTTCTTTATCTCTTCAGTTAATCCCCCAATATCTTCATATGCAATTTCTGGAATCTTTTCGTTAGAAGCGTCAATTGCCTTAGGATTAAGAACAACTTCAGTGTTTTCTGTAATTATGACTTGCTTTGAAGGAGTTGTATTCACGACAACAAATCTAATTTGAGTAACTCCTCCGCCTCCTAAATTTCCAAGATTATTTCCTCCAAAGAAATCCCCTAGTTCTTCTCCAAAAAACTCTGACATTAAGTCTACCCTTCTTTGAGCTCCACCCATCATCAATAAATCTCCCTTAACAACACTTCTTCCTAATAGCCCTCTTCTTAGTGATTCTGGGTCTGCTTGAACCATTATTCCTTGTTGAGCAGGAGCAATCATTACTTTCTTAGCTTCTTTTACTTCTACTTTGGAAATTGAGACACTGTCCCCAATACCTGTCTTAGAATTTTTTCTTAAAATACCATCCATTCTAATTATTCCCGTGCCAATGTCAGCCGGATAAGATCTATCAACAATCGCAACTGTCTCCCTATTTCCCTTAATGCTTACAACATCCCCTCTTCTAACTCCAATTTCTTTCATTATCTCCATATCTATTCTAGCAATACCTTTGTAGGCATCATCTTGTAATGACTCTGCAACCTTCAAATCTATTTTCATTGCTTTATCTTTCATTTTGATCATTAAAATTTAAACTAACTCTTCCAAAATCTTCAAAACATAATCTTACCATGTCGTCCATTGCTTTTTCTTGTTGTTTCATAAAATTTACAATCTCCATAGGAATAGAAACCGCGTAACTATTCCCCACTAATCTCATCTTAACACTAAATTGCTTATTTTTTAGATCTTTAAATCTATCGTATTTCTCTTGATCTAATGGATGAATTATCTTCTCTGCGCAATCCTCACAAACTACTGCCCTGAAAATAAATCCATTCTTAACTATCTTTGCTTTTTGCATTTTTTCTTCACATTTCTTGCAAAGGATCGGATTATCAAAAATGTCTGCCATTAGATTATATCCTCAGTACAGCCACGCCCAATGACGCAGCCATACTGGGGAAAAAGAGGTGAATTTAATTTTGATACTTGGATACACATCGTGTATACACAAGAAATATATACTATTTAAATGTTACGAAGGTTAATATCTCCGATGCAGTCTGTGAGAAATTTTAAGATTTATATCATTGGCTAAGGTGTAAGAATGTCCATTACGCCTCATTGAAGAACTTCCTTCAGTATCCCAAAAATAAGTTGATTGTTCAGAATCAGTAAGCTCCCCTAGTAAAAAACGACTTCTTTTAATCCTACGAGCAATGCTAATAGGATTTTTTTCCCTAAGAATGGTCTCAATAAGAGCTGTTGCTTCCCCATCAATAAACTCTGGAAAAGAACCTCCTTCTGAATGGATCTCTGATATTACTCCCCCATCATAAGCATCTATTTTATCTGCAAAACCATATCTTGGAGTATCAGAACCTACATTTAACTCACTCATAACAGATCTCCACTTTACAGCAAGCTGGTGATTATTCATTAATTTATTTTTTCCTAATTTAGAATTTTTTGGCATACATTTGTGGTATAAAAAACAATTTTTAAATCTTTACCTCTCCCAATATTTAAAAACCTAAACAGTCTATGAATTAAATAGGTAAAAATGAATAAAAAGGAATTGAAAAAGTGGTGGAAAAAGTTTTGGTTCTTCGTTTGGAAAGATGATTCCCCTAAAGGCTGGTTAGTATCAATAATATTTTTATTCATAGTAATAAAGTTAATTTTCTTCCCCCTACTAAGTCTTCTAACCGGAACTGCTCTTCCCTTGGCAATTGTAGAATCATGTTCAATGTATCATGATGGAAATTTAATTTCAAATCAAAATGAATGGTGGGAAAGTCATTCAGATAAATATTCTAAATTCCCCCACATGGAAGAAGGAGATTTTTCCGAATTTATCTTCAAAAATGGATTCAATAAAGGAGACATTCTCTTTATCCTAGGAGCCAAACCAGAAAAATTAGAAGTTGGAGACGTGATAATCTTCCAAACTCAAAAGGCAACCCCAATAATCCATAGAATAATTGAAATCTATGATCTGGAAGGGGAAAGAGTATTTTCTACAATTGGAGACAATAACAATGGGCAACTTTCCTCTGAGAAAAATATAAAAGAGAATCAAATAATTGGAAAAGCTGTATTTAAACCAGCCCCATATCTGGGTTGGATAAAACTAATCTTCTTTGAACCTCTAAGGTCTGAATCAGAAAAAGGTTTTTGCGAGGAGAATTAAAGAGTAAACAAACTAATGATTGTTTATTAATTAAATTCCCCCTATAAATGGTAGCTGTTTTTGAAAGGGTCAATTGTTTATTCTCTTAAAAACCCAAACACTTAAAAGTTCAAGACCCATAAGTAAGAGATGGAATTTTGTCCAAAGTGTGGAGTAGTTTTAGTTAAAAAAACAAAAAATTATGGTTGCCCCAGATGTAGTTATTCTGCAAAGGGTAAACCAAAATTAAAGACTTCTGAGAAAATTGAAGAAAGAAAAGAAGTAGCAGTTCTAAAAAAAGGAAATCAAACTGAACCAATAGTTAATGAAACTTGTAAGGAATGTGGAAATGAACATGCATATTTCTGGACAGTTCAAACTCGTTCTTCAGATGAAGCAGAAACTAAGTTCTTTAAGTGTACAAAATGTGGACATACAAGAAGAGATTATAGGTAAATAACCTCATCCCCCCACACTAAAATGTAGGGCTTCCATTTAGTTATCAATTAGAAAGAACCTCATTATAATCAGATTTATTTTACAAAGATTGCATATCAAAAATTTAGGATCTTCTATATCATAATTACTAGTCCCCTAAGATAAATTTTACTCTATTCTTAAAAGAATGGAGATTTCTTTTTAATTAATATAAGATATCTTTCAAAAATTAATCGGCTCCATTGCCAATAAATCATAATCAATATTTAAGCAGGCTTCAAACTCCTTATTAACCATCCTAACTTGTCTTTCTACCCACTCTTTCAACATGCTTACATTTCCCACATTCAAGAAACATTAAGTTATCCTCATCAGAAATTAAAACGCCTATGTCTATTACTTCAGCTTTATCATAACCGCACTTTTCACACTTATTCTCATATGTTGCAAAAATATTTTCATCCTTAACCACGCCCTCTCCTCTCTCTTCGGCATGTTTTATCTTCTCCTTTGTAATCAAATCCTTATTAACATGTTTAGAAAAATCACACTTCTTACACTTAATAAAGAGTTTACCTTCCTCTAGATGAGGAATTAGCAAATCTTTGCATTTTGGACAAAAACTTAACATATGGCCCTGGAGGGATTTGAACCCCCGACACCTAGATTAAGAGTCTAGTGCTCTGACCAGGCTGAGCTACAGAGCCATTAACTTTTTTAGTTAATATCAATTTAAAAACATTACCAAAAAAGAAAAAATGGGCACATCACCTCAAATGCCACTAAAAATTACTTAATTAATTTCTGAATCTCTTCTATTGCATCTGCGACTTCTCGTCCTTTCTTAGTCAGCTTTATGATTTTGATTCTTCCTCGTTTTTCAAAATCCACTAACTTCAATTCTTCTAAAGTCTGCAGAATCTTTACTGCATGGCTATATGTGCAATCAACTTCCTTTGCTAAAATACTGCCATACCTCATTCGTGTATTCTTCTTCAAAGAAACCAACATTAAAGCCGGTTTTCTTCTGAAAAAGATATCAAAGTTATCTTTCATTTTATTTAGTTTAGGTTACTTATTATATCCTTTAACCTATACATTCAGACAGTGTTGACCTTTTAAATGTTATGCAATGTATATATTCACTACATAATGAAAGTGAATATATCCCAATTTTACAGGAGGGGTTGTGAAGGGGAAACTTGGTTCCCTTCAATTCACTACATAGTGAAAGTGAATTTTCAACAATTCCCCCATTCAAAAGGCTTAAATTATAAAGGAAATACATGATTACAAATAAAATGAAAAAAGAACCATTATACATCCTTTTTGATAGAACTGACCCTCAGGCATATGTGACAACACACAGAAAATTAGTAGAAGCGATAAATTACGAAAATGAATATGATTTAATGGAATTACCCAAAGAAAAATATCGTCAGATTAGAAGAAAAATGAGAAAAGAGACCATAGAAAAGAAAAGCCAAGCAAACGGGCTATTCAGATATTTCATGAACCCCGATCAAAGAGAAAGACTATTGTGGGAACTTTGGGGCCTTGGCTAAAGATTTATTAATCAAAATCAGCTAAAATTATAATGGAAAAAGATCCCAATAAAACAAGAATATTGGCAGTTGGAGACCTCCATGGAGACAAGGGCTTGGTTAGAAAATTAGCTCAAAAGGCCAAAAAAGAAGATGTTGACTTAGTGATTCTTGCTGGAGACCTTACAAATATGGGTGAAGATGATACAAGAGGACTAATAGGGCCTTTTGTAAAGGAAAATAAAGAAGTTTTAATAATTCCAGGCAATTGGGACCCTCCAGGAACAGTTGAATTTCTAGCAGAAAAATATTCTCCGGGAACAAAGAACCTTCATGGATACTCTATAGAAAAAAATGGCCTTGGAATATTTGGAGCAGGCGGAGCAGAAGGACCTGGACCAGGAGCAATGGATGATAAAGAAATTCTAAAAACCCTAGAAAAGGCACATTCAAGAATAGGAAATATAAAAAAGAAAATAATGCTTACCCACATGCATCCTGCTTGTAGTGATTCTGAGTTTTCAGGAGTAGAAGGTTCAGAAGGGATAACAAAAGCAATCAAAAAATTCAAACCAGATGTATTATTACATGGTCACATTCATGAAGCAGGGGGAATACAAGAGACAATAGGGGATACAAGAGTAATCAATGTATCAAGAAAGCCTGTAATCTTTGAAATTTAAAATGTTAACTCAAGAAATAAAAGAAAAAATAGAAAATAGCCTAAAAGGCTCAATTGTAAAAGTTTGGGACACAAGTCAAGGGCACAAAGAACACAATCCTACTGGAGCCCATATTGCAGTTGAAGTGATTTCACAAGAATTTAAAGATAAATCTCTTATTGAACAACACCAAATGATAAACAAGATATTAGCAGAAGAATTAAAAAGCAAGGTTCACGCACTACAGATAAGAACAAAAACAGAATAATGGAAGAACAAATAAAAACTCAAATTGAAGGATTGATTAACTCTTCAGATGTATTCCTTTTCATGAAAGGTAGCCCAGAAGCACCAGAATGTGGTTTCTCTGCCAACATTGTAGAACTCCTAAATAACCAAGAAATAGAATTCAAGTCATTTAATATTCTTTCAAATCAAGAATTAAGAGAAGCAATAAAAGAATTCGGCAATTGGCCAACATATCCTCAATTGTACGTTAAGAACAAGTTAGTTGGTGGAAATGATATTGTTTCTGAGTTAGCTCATTCTGGTGAATTAAAGACTCTTTTAAAATAGTTCTGTTTTTTCCACAAATTAATTAAAGTTTAGACCCTATTCTATATTACCCCATATAAACTTATAAAATTGGTTTCTGAACTAACTATCAATGCCTAAAAAACCCACAAAAACAAAACAAGAGACAACAGTGGAGAACTTTTTCCCTTTGGAAGCAGATGATGTCAAGAGAACTATTGAAAAACAAGTAAAAGCCCCACCCCCAAAAGAAGAAATTCTAAAAAGAACTGTTGAAAGAATGGAAAAAGAGTATATTCCTAGAATGGACATTCTTGATAGGGCCATTGAAAAGAAATCACATGAGCCAGACAGAAAATCTCTAGAGACAATTGAATCCTCTCCAATAAAGAAGAAGCCAAGATATGGGAAAAGAAAACCAAAAAAGCCAGCAACTAAAAAACCAAAGAAAAATACAAGAAAATCTACAACTAAACAAGTAAAGTACTCTCCACCCAAAGTTCTACTAAAAAAAGATGGTTATGAATTAATAATTACTGAAAAACCACAAGCTGCATTAAAAATTGCTTCTTCATTAGGGGCCTCAATAAAAAGAGAAAACTCTAAAGTCCCTTATTATGAACTTACAAGGGATAATAAGAAAATAATCGTTGCTTGTGCTGTGGGCCATTTATTTACCCTAAAGCAAAATGTTCAAGGTTCAAACATCCCAATTTTTGATATTAGTTGGGTTCCAAACTACATAGCTAGAAAACAAGATTTCACCAAAAGATATTATGACACAATTCTAAAACTTGCAAGAAATGCCAGTTCAATTACGATTGCTACTGATTTTGATGTTGAAGGAGAAGTAATAGGGATGAATGTTATGAGGTTTCTTTGTGGGCAAAAAGATGCGCAAAGAATGAAATTCTCAACTCTAACAAAGGATGAACTAAACAAGTCCTATGACAACAAGTTACCAACGATCCAATGGGGACAAGCAATCGCTGGAGAAACTAGACACTATCTAGATTGGTTTTATGGAATAAATCTCTCAAGAGCATTAATGAATTCTATAAAAACAACTGGTAAATTCAGAATCATGTCCATAGGAAGAGTGCAAGGACCTTCCCTTAAACTTATAGTAGATAGAGAAAGAGAAATAGAGAAATTTGAACCAGAACCTTACTGGCAAGTTTACATTACAGGGGAGGATAAAAAGAACCAATTAGAACTAAAACATTCTAAAGACATTTTCAATGAAGAAGAACTTGAAAAATTCAAAAACCTAAAGGGTAAAAAGGCTGAAGCAAACACAAAAAAAAGAGAACAAGTTCTCAGGCCTCAACCCCCCTTTAACTTAACAACCCTTCAAACTGAAGCATATAAGCTCCACGGGATAACTCCAAGCAATGCTCTAAAGTCAGCACAATCTCTATATTTAGCCGGATTGATCTCTTATCCTAGAACTTCTTCCCAAAAACTTCCAAAAGAAATAGGGTATGATAAGATATTAAGAAAGATGGCAAGAAAATATAATGCAACTTCACTGATCAAAAGAAAAACCCCCATAGAGGGAAGCAAGACTGATCCAGCCCATCCTTCAATATACCCTACTGGCCAAGAAGGTGGGATTCTAAGTGGAAACGATGAAAAGATATACAACCTAATAGCAAGAAGGTTCATAGCACTGTTCTGCGAAGATGCTATTCTAGACAATAAAACAATAACTGCAACTGTAGATAAATTAGATTTCTCAACAAGAGGTTCAGTAATAAGGCGAAAGGGATGGATGAAAATCTACCCTTCAAAACAAAAAGAAGAAAGAATCCCAGATATGTCTGGAAGTGTGGACATAATAGATCAAAGAATAGAAAAAAAGGAAACTCAACCCCCAAGAAGATACTCTCCTGCTTCAATACTTTCAGAATTAGAAAAAAGAAATCTGGGAACAAAGGCAACAAGAGCGGCAATCCTTGAAACATTGTATGATAGAGGATATGTTCAAGATCAATCAATAACTGCCACTCCTTTAGGAATTTCTTTAATTACAACTTTAGAAAAATACTCTCCAATAATAATTGATGAAGAATTAACAAGGGATTTCGAAAAAGATATAGAGAATATCGGAGGATCAAAACAAAAAGATTTGGAAAAAGAAGAAGAAAAGATAATCAATAAAGCTAAAGACAAGATCACTGAAATTTCAAAAGATTTTGAAAAGAGTGAAATCCAAATAGGAAAAGATTTACTTAATGCAAACTTAAAACAAAGAGAAGCTGAAAAAATAGAAAATAAACTTATTCAATGTCCAAAATGTAAAAAAGGAGATTTAGCAATGACTTACTCAAAAAAGAATAGAAGCTTTTTCATAGCTTGTGATTCTTATCCAGACTGTAAAAACACTTACAGTCTTCCTCCGGGAAGAAAAATAAAAAAAACAGACCAAGATTGTAAGCACTGTGATTATCCCACACTTATGGCATTAAAAATGGGTAAAAAACCTTGGATATTCTGTTTTAATCCGGAATGTACCTCAAATAAAAAATGGAAAAAGAAGAGAGAAGATTTTAAGAAAAAACAAGAAGAAAAATAAGAAAGAAAAAATAAAAAAAGTTAAAAAAAATAAAAATTGGTTTTACTTTTTCTTCTTCTTACTAACTTTCTTATCCATTGGTACTGCACAAGCATTACACTTGTGAGCATAAATAAGTAGAAGAACAGCCGCAACAATTATTATCCCCTTAGAAACCATAGCAGGAAATACTAGAGTAGGCCAGATAGCAAAAACTAAGATAACTATTGCGAGAACAGAATCAGTTACTTTACAATTACATCCCATTTATACACCTCATTTTTTAATTAGATTAAAGTAGCAAACATAGTTTATAAAATTAATTAAAACCATTCAGACAATCTTCTAACCGTTTTTATCTGTTCTAACAAATTACTTCTACTCAAAATAGTATTTGCTTCAAAATCATACTTAACTTTTCCAATTCTTTTAACTCCATCAATTAATTCTTCTCTAGAATCAAATTTCATAACTCCTCGCTCAAGAGCTTTCCTAACTGATTGCCTTACAACCCAAACTCCTAATGCAGCCCAATAACTTGGAGTTTCTAACCTTATAACTAAAACACTTGCTTGTCTCTTAATTGAATTCAAATATTCCAAAATAGGTAAACGGGTTGCATAATACCCTCCTGCAGTTGAACTAGCATAATTTTTACGCCCATAAAACCCTTCCGAGTCAGTTGAAGCTTTTAATTCTTCTCCTGGATTCCAAGAACTCCCAGGATAATATAATTCAAATAATTCATAACTCCAAACATTAGGAAACAACATTATCACATATTGATTCCCCATAAATTCTCCAAAAAACAATTCATAATTCTCTATCCATTTATAATCTCGAATATTATTCAATAAACTCTTCCCCAGAGTATCATCTGTTGCAGTTATGGACCACCTAGTAGGAACTAATTTTTTATTCTTTTTTAGTCCTAAAACTCCAATACTTAAAATTTTAGATAATGTATACTCACTAAAATTATTCTTATATAATAATTCCAAACCTTCTGAAGATTTAATTTCATCATTCATTACCTTATCGACCTTTTGATGAATTTTAACGTTAGACGTAATCCTTGCCTTCTCCAGTGGAGCCCCCAATGCTTGAGGCATTGTAACGCGATCCCTATTTCTATTAAGACTAATTTTCCTTTTCAGTTTAATTTCAATATCTACTGGTTTAGAAGAAACTGCAATTTGCTTTGCTATATCTAAAAACTTATTTGATGCCCTAACACTTTTGGCCTTAACTTTAAATCTTGAATTAAGCAACCCTTCCCTTAAATTAACCACATCTGAAATCTTAAAATCATTCTTTGCCCAATGTTCTGGAGCATCATAAATCCATGCATCTTTTTCTCTTTGTAATGGACTTAATATCCCGACATTCATTTGAGGATATTTCAATTTAGAACCGATAAAAACTGAAGGGGGTGAAACACTATCCAATTCAGAGATTTTATCAAAACTTTTTAGTTTAAAATTAGTCTCTGTTATCTTCTTTACAGTCTCAAACCTCAAATTATTCATTAAAAAAATAAAACTCCAAACTATAATAATATTTAGATAATCAAATCCATCTTCTCTTAAATATTCCTTTATTTTTTATCTCAAAATCCATTTCTTTGATTGGAAGGTTTCTGTGTTTCAAAAGCACTAGCTTCCTTTTATGATACTCTTGCTTTAGTTCAATTATGCATTTACTCCAATATCTAAATAAGTTACCTCCAACAAGATTCACTTCCTTTTCTTTATCGCTTCCCTTCTCAGAGAATTTACTATAAACTTGATTGGTAATTAAAATTGGAATTTTTTGCTTTCTTGAAATTTCAGATAAAATCCTCATCTGCCTAGCAACTTCTGCATTAACTTCCCTTATTTTATCTTCTTCTCCACTCTTAACTGCATCCATCAATTCCAACCGGTAAAGCATCGCCATTCCATCAATTACAATTAAATCTAAATGTTCCTTACGAACATTATCTAATAATTTCTTAAAACACTCTTTTTGTTCCTTAAAACTTGTAGGCTCTAAAAGAAAGATATTCTCTAAAATCTCCTCATACCCCTCTCCAACTATTTGTTTAACCCTCTCAACTGAAAATCCTCCTTCAGTATCTACAAAGACCACTTTTCCATTATCTTTAACTTTGCTACACGCTGCTAAAACACAAAGGTTAGTTTTTCCAGAAGCCGGAGGGCCTGCGAGCATAGTAATAACGTCTCTTTCATACCCTCCTTCTAAAAAATCATTTAAATCAAAACTACCAGTTGATACTCTTTCATCCATAGATTAAAACACAACTCTCAATTAATAAGTATTATTGCACTTACTTAATTTTCTCAAAATCTTTTCTAGAAATTCCCAAGTCTTTCCTCAAGATCTTATTTAACAGCCCTCTGTCTAATTTCTCGCCTGGATGATTTGGGACAACAGTTGTTCTTCCATCCTTATGATTCATAAAAACGTGACTTCCCCTCTACCTAATAACCTCAAAGCCCACTTTACTTAAAATTTTAATTAATTCAACTGCTGTCAATGGGGGTAACTTAGGCATTTACACCTTAATTTTTTGAACGCCAACAAAATGGGTAGAAATATTGAAATTTGGCTCTCCTTCTAAATAAAACTCAATGGCCTCCTTAGTCCTCTCAAGAAGCTCTTCCATATTTTTTGCTTGAGTATGGCACCCTGGAAGCTCTACAACTTCAGAAATAAAAAAACCATCTTCTCCATTCTCAACAATTAAATTAAAAGATTTCATGTTATTAATAAAGTGTCACTGTTTATAAAAATTGCTATTACTTAAATTTAAAAATCTTGATTTTAATTATTTCAACTTAGAAAAATCACCAGAAACTTTGTCTAACTCTTTCGCAATAGTAGAAACAGCATCAGCAAGAGCTTTCTTAGCCGTTTTTCCATCTGTTTTAACCTTCAATGTAGGACTTTCAGTTTGATACTCTCTTTTCCAAGCAGCAAATTTAACAGAAGTGTCTTCATTAAGATAGACTCTAAGAAGTTCTGCAATAGTCAAATTCCCTATTTTAACTTCAATCTCATTCTTCTCATCCTTAAGAATATCTATATCCATACTTAGAAACCACTAAATTCATTTATAAAGTTTTGGTTGGAGCTAACACAGTCCGAATAATCTCAAAGTAGCCGAATAGTTTTCCATTCGGACACCTATCGGATATTTTTTACTTTTAGGACTGTGTTGTTGGAGCTTAACTTCTACCAAAAATCAAATCATCCATTTCTTCCTTACTCAAATCCCTTTTATCTAGTAAACTAGATTTTTCTTTCATTTGATCTAAGACTTCTTTTTTAGATGGTTTTTCATCCATATCTTCTAACCTATCAAAATCTTCTTCTGGAACCCTCTCTGAAACAGGAACTCTCTCTAATGTATCCTCTTCTAATGCCAACTCTGGTTCATCCTCAAAAACCTCCAAAGGCCCTTCACCCAAATGCAAGGCATCGCTAGAAATATTCTTCTTCATTGCTTGAAGATCTGCAATGGTTAATTCCTCACTTGAATACGGATTAAATGAAAGCTTCTTATCACTAACTACTGAAACCTTCTGACGAGCCGCTTCTTTAATCAATCTTATGTTTAAAGTATTCTCAATTTTGTTAATCAAATCATAACCTTCAGGAACTACTCCTTGTTCAGCCAAAATAATTGTCTTTTCAATCTCTCCAATTTTTTCAGCAAATTGCTTCGCAGTCATATGCTTTAATCTCCTAACTCTCTTAATCACCCAGTGGAAATTATCAATTAAATCCTCTCTAGGTTTAGCATCCTTATTCAACCCCACATTAACATTCTTCTCAACTAAATCCCTAAGACCAACATCTTCTCTTTTGATAGATAAATTGGAGGGATTTAATTTTCTCTTATTATCAATGCCTGAAACTCTAGAAATACGCTCATAAATATCTTGTTTACGCTCAAACTCTTTCAATTCGAGAGAATCCTTATTTCTCATTATAGGAGCATCTTCTTTATGAGAACATTTCCTACAAACTTTCTGGATACCTTCCCCAGTTATAACATCATACAACAAGGCTTTATCCTCTGTAATCCCGCATTTAAAGCACTGCTCCATATAACCAATTATCCCTTTTCTTTTTTAACTATTACTGTGATGTAAATCATTAGTTCAAATAAATAATGGGAACCCCATTTTCATCAAATCCAGTAAAATCATCTAGCCTAGATTCAATTTCATCAATATTTTTAGGGTCAAGTATTGCCTTTCCTTCATTCACCACAATTGAAGGTGAATTAGCTACTCCATACTTAATTTTTAATTTCTTGATAAGCTCACTATCAAGATTGACATCAAAAGAATAAATTATCAAAGTCTCAGAGTTTCTTGAATGAACCGAATCTAATAACCTCCCAACTTCTTCACTCCTACCTAGGTCTGTATTATCATTTGAGTAAAAGAACAAAATAGTAGACATTCCAAGATCGCATCTATCATTTAACAATTTAATAAATTCCATGTGCTCAAGCTCCACTAAAGTATAGAATTTCTTTCTAAATAAAACCCCGGGATCATCCTTACCCAATTTATTTTCTAAGTCATCAATTATCCTTCCTTGAAAATTTAAATCACTAGAAATTTGCTCAAAGGACTCCTCAAAACACACTTCTTTACCAAACAAGGTATAATCTAACTTATCCTCAAATATGTTATATGCTGTCTCTCCTTGTAGGGCAGAGACTCTCCTCAATTCAACATATGAAAAAGAGTAACTTACTAGAACTATCAAAATAAAAAGCACTGTAGCTATAATAAAGGACAGTAAATACCTTTTCTTACTAACAAACCCTCTAGGTTCCATTCTTTCGTTATTCAAACTTTTACTTAAATACATTTATATGGTTTACCTCCATTTGACACTTCCAATAAAAATAGCATAAAATAAAGACACCATCCACCAAAATGCAAACAATACTGCAAATAACGCAAAAAAGATTGGAACATTGATCAATAATTCAAAACTCTTCCCTATTTTCTTCTGCGCATAATATAAATAGAACAACAAGATGAATACAAATAACAAGACAAACAATACAATTGGATTACTAACTAAATGATACAAAAATCTCTCTACAATGTACAGATTCAGATCATAAATACTGGAAAAATCAAAATTGATTGTTTGTAAAAATTCCAATTCTTTTCTTATATCAAAAATTAATTTAAAAAATAAATAGCCTGTGACTATCAAAGCTAAAACAATGCTAAACAAAGCAACAGGAATAACAAAGGCCCCCAAGTCTCCGTATTTCGTACTAATAATCTTTCTGTATTTTATGAAATTGTTTATTAGTCCAAAATACCATCTTCTCCTTTGAACTAAAAGATCTCTAAAAGTATACATTGGAACTGTATATGCGGGAGCCTCAGGACAATTTTCAACAAGATATCCTTTAGATTGTATTCTCAAAGCCATTTCCAAATCCTCAGTAATATTGCCTTCTTCATATAACCCATATTTTTCCATAAACGACCTTCTGTACGCCGTAAATGCCCCAGGAGTGATATAAATAGCATTTACTGATGCGAAAGCCTTTCTTAGAAACAACCCCATTAAATATTCCACATGTTGCACTCTGGCCAAGATGCCCTTAACATCCATTAAAATCATTGCTGGAGTTACAGCCATAACTTTCTTATTCTTAAAAAACCGCACCATACGTATTAAGCTTTCAGGATCAACTATTGTGTCTGCATCCATGCTAAAAACTATTTCTCCAGTTGCCTTAGAAAATCCATAATTTGAAGCTGCAGCTTTACTTCCACTATTTTTTGCCCGATTAAAGACCTTCACAATTTTACTCTTAAAATTCTTAGCAATTTCTAAACTTTTATCTGTGCTGGCATCATTAACAAAAATTATCTCTAGTTTCCCTTTAGGATAATTAGAACTAGTTATTGATTTCAAAGTAGCTTTAATGGACGCCTCTTCATTATATGCTGGGATCACAACAGAAACCCTGGGTAATTCAGAATCCTCAAATAATTCCTTTGGCCTTTTTTTATCAGCAAGGAAACTAAGTACGTAAAAAGAGGTTGCAAATAAACCAATATATACTGAAATATAAATCACTATCTGGATAAAGTCCATCACCTAAAAATACCCAACCAGTTTATAAGATTTATTGAGGTGAATTCACTCCTCATTAATCTCAATTTCAATGCCCGGAGCATCCTCATCCATTTCTAGACCTTTTCCGTCACTTCTTTCCTTGACATTGAAGTAATCATAAAAGCCATCCCCTAAGCTTAACTCATGAGTATGTCCAATCCTCTTCTTCTTAATTAAACTCAAATCTGCAAATTTCCTTACATGATCATATGCTTTGTTTCCTCTAATCTTAATTATGACTGATTGCTTGATAGGCTGTTTGTAAGCAATGATTGCTAGAGTTTCTTGCTCTGCATTAGAAAACTCAGCACTTCCTGTAGCAAGCTTGTTAATTAAATAAGAAAACTCCCTACGTAGATCCATTTTCCACATTCCCGCCTTTTCAACAATTTCAATTGAGGAGTCCCATTTATCATACTTCTCAGAAAGTTTCTCAATTAATTCCCTAATTATAATTGGATTCAAATCAGTCAAACTAACAAGTTCAGACATACCAAGAAACTTACCAGAAACAAAAAACACCGCCTCAAGTTTCTTTAAATCCCCTTTCTCTTTTGATTCATCAATCTCTTCTAAAGTTCTAGCCGAAACTTCCATATTCTTATTATAATCTTCTAGGGTTTAAAAATATTTTGAGCTAGCCCTTGATTTAAAAAAAAAGCCTCCAAATTTACAATAAACTTAAAACCTCCAAATTCTCTAGAAAAATATGTATCACAAAAAAGGTCCTATGGAAACGTACATGCGAGAGATAGGGGAGATTCCTTTAATAACTACTGATGAAGAAATAGAACTTGCTAGAAAGATTAAGGCAGGGCAAGACGAAGAATACTCAACAAATATGTACCGTTCAAAAAATAGAGATTCTCAAAGAATTATAACTGACGGGGAAGCAGCAAGAGAAAAATTAATAAAATCTAACCTAAGACTTGTTGTAAAAATTGCTCATGAGTTTAAAGGGTGTGGACTTCCCATGCCAGATTTAATTTCTGAAGGAAATATCGGTTTAATGCGGGCTTCAGAAAAATTTGCCCCAGAAAAAGGAGCAAAATTTAGTTCTTATTCTGCCTGGGATATAAAATGCTGCATGAGAAATGCATTAAGTAAATCCGGCACAGTTAGAATCCCCATTGGTTCAGCAAAAAAAATAACAGAAATTAGAACCTCAAAAAGAGAATTGACTGAAAAACTTAGAAGGCCTCCTACGATGGAAGAAATCTCAGAAGATGTAAAAGAATCAGTAAGAGTAGTCAAACGTTTAGAAAGTGTTCATACTAGTTACACACGTTCACTCCAAGACCCGATCCAAAAAGGAGAAGAAGGGACATTTGAGGATATAATTCCAGATGAGAATTCAGAAAATCCTGGAAAAGTATTAGAAGAAAGAGATTTAATAATTGCTATGAGGGGACAATTTGGAGAACTTGAGCAAAATCAACGAATAGTATTAGAAATGACATATTGCCTTGATAATTCCCCCCAAAAAACATTAGAAGAAATTTCCAAAGTAATTGGAAAAACTAGAGAAGGGGTACGTCAAATTAGAGGTAAAGCCCTAAGAAAATTAAGAGTAAAATTAGAACAAGAAGCTGGAGACACAAGAAGTGAAAAACAAATAGAAGATGATGAGGTTACAAGGGCATACGTAAATTACCAAGGAGATATTTACAAAATAAGAAAATCCATTACTGGATTTCAACACTCTGAGATATACAGGATAATTAATAGAATAAAAAAGAAGGACTCAAAAAATGCCAGAAAATTAGAAGAAAATTCTAGAGAGTTTTATCCAGCAAAAGAATATGGGGCCATGTGCAAAGAAAGAAGATTTGGAGATGAAAATAGATTATTCATCAGATTATATGAACGTTACGATGGGGACATCTCCCTAATAGCTAAAGGGCTTGGAAAAAACACAGAATTGGTAAAGAAAATGACAAAAAGAGTAGAAAAAGAATATGGAAAAATAACCCTCATAGATTCTAGAAAAAGGAGATACCAAGAAGAAAACATACTATACGTAGAACTATACGAAAAACATGACGGAGAAACTGATGCCGTTGCAAGGGAATGGGGAATACCTCATAACGAAGTCAAGAGGATAGGCAAAAGAGTAGAACAGAATAGACTAGAAGCAATTGCAGCTAATAAAAGATAGGTTCAGAGATTATGAAGAAAGTGTTCTTAGAAAAATAGATCTTCCAGAGATATTCGCTGATGGATGGACAGATAACTACTCCAACTGATATCTTAAAATTGCTCCAATACCACCAAGATTATCAAATTGCTTACCTTCCTCGGTTTCTAAAGAAACCATCTCAATAGTTGCTCCGGTATCCTTAGCAACCTTCTTAAAAGTCTTAGCTAACTCCTTATCAAAGTTTTTTGAAATTAATAACATCCCAACCGCACCATATCCTAATGCCTTCTTAACTCCTTCTTCCTTGTAAGCAACTAATTCCGGTTTTTCCCCTAAATTATTAAAGAATTTCTCTAATAATTTCTGTTCCTTAATTATCTCTTGGCTCGCTAAAATATCTTGAGCTTTTGAAACAAGTTCTTTTAATCCGGATTCATCTGTATCTCCAATATCTACTCTCCCCAAAACTTTATCTTGTAATTGAGTTGTTAAATATGCATTATCTAAAAATTCATCTTTAGTTGGAACTGGCCCTCCAACTAAAATTCCCTTAAGTTTTGGATTCTCAAAAAAAGCCTTTTTGGCTTCTTCCGCAATTCTTTTATAAAAATCCCTTGTTAATCCTTCTGTAATACGATGAAATCTCTGACTACTTTGTCCACCAGCACGAACTTTACCAGGAATACCAGAAGTCATATTCTGAATCATCTCAATCCTCTTTCCTTCTAACATTCCAATAGTAGCTTCTTTACGATCCAGAACAATTAACCCAATAACTTCCTGAACTTCTAACTGTTCTTGTAAAGGTTCAAGAACAAATTCCTTATCACATCGATACAATCTATTTCTCATAGGCAAGGGAGGTTCAATATCCCATATCTGCATATCAGGTTGACCTTCAATTTGTGAAACATTCCCTGAAAAAACTGCTAAACCATTTTCAGGGGTTTTCTTTAACCCCTTAAGATGCCTAATAATTTTATCTAAAGCTTCCATTACATTCTTACGAGTACCAGTAGATTTGATGTTTTTAGCAGTGCTCTTCTCTCCTCCCAACTGCCTTTGAACAGCATTGACATCATATCCTTCAGGAATGTACACGCTAACTAATTCCGTATGTTTTCCCCTATGCGCTTCTAGAACGGTCAATATTTCTTCTAATTCATTTTTATCCATTGCTGCCATAATTATTCCAAAATCTCCTGCTATTTAAATTCAACCTTAAACTTACCTTCTTTTATTTCAGAAGCATTTGTAACATCTTTTAAGTCACCCACCATTCCCTTAATACTCTTATGCACTTTATCTCCTATCGTCAAAATTATCTCTGAATTCATAGCCTTATTTCCTTTGGACTTCTCTTGTCTAACTTTTGAAATAACCTGTATAAGAGTTTCAAATCTACTAACCTCATCCAGGTCTTTTTGCTTTGGTTTAGACTTTGGCCATTTAGAAATATGTATACTCTTATCCTTCTCTTCTTTTCTAAAGTGCTCTTGATAAATTTCTTCACTAACAAAAGGCATTATTGGAGCAATTAATTTTATGATACTCAAAAGACCAGTATATAATGCATACTGAGCAGATTTCCTAGATTCGCCTGAACCTTGATAAACTCTTTTTTTAACAATCTCTAAATAATTATCTGCAAAAATTTTCCAAAAAAACTTTTCAACGCCCAACTTAGCCTTAGAATATTCATACTTTTCAAAATCATGAGTAACTCTTTCAATTAATAAATCTACTTTTGTCAAAAACAACCGATCTACTTCCTCTAATTTTTTAGGCTTTTTATAATCATAATCTTCCAAATTCATGAAAACAAACTTTGCAGCATTCCTTAATTTATTAACCAATTTCTTTCCAGTAACTAAATCTTTTTCTTGATAATCTAAATCATTTCCTAATTTTGAACCTGCAGCCCAAAATCTTAATGCGTCTGCCCCATATTCTTCCATACCTTTTTGAGGCGTTACCATATTTCCTTTAGACTTTGACATTTTCTCCCCCCCAAGTGAGACATTTCCAGAAACCACAATATCTTTCCAAGGAATTTTATCTTCATGTAAATATCCTTTAACAATCGTATAAAATGCCCAGGTCCTTATTATATCATGTCCTTGGGGCCTTAGAGAAAAAGGAAGTTTAACTTTACCTTTAACTTGTGGAAGTTGAGCAGCAATCTGAGGGGTTAGTGAAGAAGTTGCCCAAGTATCCAAGACCATTTTCTCCCCTTGTGCTTCTACATTACATTTTGGACATTTCTTTTCCTTTTCCAGTGGATCAACAGGAAGCTCTTTCTCTTCAGGAATTATAATTTCCCTACAAACATTACATTCCCAAACCGGAATAGGGACTCCAAAATGACGATTACGAGAAATCGACCAATCCCACTCTAAGCCATTAACCCAATTATCATATCTCTTCTTCATAAAATTAGGATACCAATTAACTTTGTTCCCTTGTTTTATAAATTCTTTTTTCTTATTAACTATTGAAATAAACCATTGTGGCGTTTGAACAAATTCTATTTCAGTTCCACATTTATCATGAACATTTACAACATGACCAATCTCTTTTTGCTCTTTAATCAAGTTTTTTTCTTTTAATTCTTTTAAAATCTTTTTCCTAGCCTCTTTAACTTTTAATCCTCCAATAGTCCCATCTTTTTGAATAACAATTTTTGGCTCCAAATTATGACGATTGATTGCATCTACGTCAAACTTATCTCCATAAGAACAAATCATTAATACTCCCGTCCCCTTGTCAATCTCTGCAGATTCATCTTCTAATATCGGAACTTTCATGTCAAACAGAGGAACTTTAGCTTTTTTCCCCACAAATCCTCTATACCTTTTATCTCGAGGATTAACAAAAACAGCTACACATGCTCCAAGCAATTCAGGACGTGTTGTAGCAACAAGTAACTCTTTACCACTGACATCAAATTTCAAGGTAGAAAATAAAGTGTTCCCTTCTTTGTCCTCAAGTTCAGCCTGCGCAATTGAAGTTTGACAGTCTGGACACCAAATTGTTGGGAAACTCTTTTTATGAATATGACCTCCTTTATACAAATCAATAAATGACTTTTGAGAAACTCTTCTAGAATGATCATCAATGGTAGAATAATATAGGCCATAATCAGAAGAAATAGCAAGATCAACAAAATCTTTAATAGAATCAGGAGTAACTTTCTTAAGAGTTTTCAAACATAAATTAATAAAATCAGCCCTCCCCATATCTTTACTTTTAACATTATTAATTTTTTCTATAAACCTCTCTGTGGGGAGCCCATTATCATAAATTCCAAAAGGATAAAAGACATTCAAACCCTTCATCCTCATAAACCTAATTATAAAATCTTGTTGTGAGTATGAAAAAGCATGTCCAATATGCATTTTTCCCGAAATATAAGGAGGAGGGGTATCAATAGAAAAGATCTTCTTTTTGTTATTTGTATCAAATTTATATATTCCTTCCTTTTTCCAATACTTCTTCCATTTTTCTTCCATTTCTAAAATATCAAATTTGTCTTTAGCCATGTAAAATTCATCACAAGAAACTTTTAAAAACTATCTATATTTCCCTCTGTTATGGCAAAAGAACAAAACAAAATCAATCTTCCAGGGGGATTTGGAGGATTAACTAGATACGACGAAGAATATGACAGCATGTTCAATTTAAAACCCACACATGTAATCCTGTTCATAATAATAATCATTGCATTTAGAATAGGATTGTCAATGTTTTACGGACCAGTTATTTAATAGATCATCAATTTAACCTTTTTTATTTCTATTTAGCTCTACCTTAATTACCTTTCAGATTACCCCCCAAAAACCCATCAAAAACAATAAAAACCCTTATTTCTTATAAAAGACATGTTTCCAGGAATGGGGGGCTTAGACCCCAAAAAAATGAAAGGCATGATGAAACAGATGGGTATTTCACAAGAAGAAATCCCTGCTTCTAAAGTCATAATTGAAAAAGAAGATGGTGGAAGAACAATAATAGAAAACCCTTCTGTAACAAAGATGAATGTTCAAGGAAATGACATGTTTCAAGTTTCAGGTGACGAAAGAGAAGAAACTGCGGAGGTTGAAGTTTCTGAAGAAGACATAAAACAAGTTATGGAGAAAACAGGGGTTTCAGAAGAAAAAGCAAAAGAATCTTTAGAAAAAACAGGCGATTTAGCAGAGTCTATTCTTAATCTGAGTTAGGGGAAATCATTTCTGGGAAAAACCTTGGAGAATATTGTATGCCCAACACCTTTCCCTCCCCCCCATAACAAATATATTTATCCAAACTATTACGGCTTTCACAAATTACTGCGGGAATTCCAGCTGAACCAACCTCTGACAAGATAAAATCACTCTTATCTAATCTATGTTTGTCAAATGCTGCTTCTATACAAGTTAGTAATTTACTCATAGAATAATCTTATAAATTAACTATAAAAACCTATGCACAAAAACATATTAACTTCCCCTTAATTCATTTAACATGGAAAAAATAATAGGTTACCTTCAAGAAGCAGAAAAGATAAACAAAACAATAGACCACATAATCCATGTTACATTTCCTTTGCTAAGAGATAAAAAAGTTCTAATAAGAACAATCACCGAACTAAAAAAATCTGCAGCATATTGTATAAATTCAATATTGCAATATGAATACCTCTATAGAAGAGTACAGTTGTATAGAAATCCAAAAATGAATCTAAAAACATTTACAAATAAATGTGCCCAAAAATACGGACTATCTCCAGAAGAAACAGAAAAATTAAAGGACCTATTTAGAATAGTGGAACAACATAACGAAAGTGCAATGGAATTTACACGTAACCAAAGACTTGTAATAATCACAGATTCTCAAACAAAGACCGTTGGAATTCCAGAAATTAAGGATTTTCTTGAAATAAACAAGAAAATGATCAAAAATGCTAAGAGTCATATTTTAAGAAAGGTATAAATACTATCTTCTTCTAAGTATCTATGCTCAAAAAGAGTCAATTTACACGGGATGGAAGAAATAATTCAGGAAAAAATAAGCGCAGATCATTTACTCTATGTTAGCTTGAAGTATACCAAAACCTGTGATGTTATCAAAAATCTCCTTATACGATGGAGAATAATGATTGAAAAGAGCATTGACGAGATCCTCGCTCATGCAAAAAGTAAAAAAAAGATTTCTCAGATTCCCGCTAGTCCTATAGGCAGAATAGAAGAAGTAAGAAAACTCTTCAAAAAAGACAAAGAATTTCAAAAAGTTATTGACGAATACATCATGTTCAGAAAGATCGAAGAGCTAAGATGTGATCGAATCGGTGAATTTAGAAAAAATGTTAGCCTAAGGGTCTATTACCAAGGAAAAGAAATTAATGTAAACTTGGAAAAATTAAAGGAGTATGCAGACATGTTAGAAACTTTTATAAAGACAACAAAACAATTTCTTCTATCATAGAGGGGAAGATAAATCTCTTCCACTCAAATCAAAGATTTAGAGAGGATAACTACCTTAAAATGTCAAAAGTAATCGTAATATCATCTGGGAAAGGGGGTGTTGGAAAAACTACAACCGCCATTAACATAGGTGCTGCTATAAATTATTTCGGACAAGATGTTTTAATTGTTGACGGTAATCTTACTACCCCTAATATTGGCCTACATTTAGGTTCTCCAGAAGTCCCAATCAATCTTAATCATGTTCTTCAAAAAAAAGCTGACCCTATAGAAGGAGTATATGAACATGAATCTGGAATCAAAATAATGCCTTCTTCACTTTCCATAAAAGACATGGAAAAAATAAAGCCAGAAAAATTAATAAATTTCAAAAAAGATTTTTCAGAGATTTCTGACATCGTAATAATTGATTGTGCTGCTGGGCTAGGTAATGAGGCAATGTCCGCAATAAGAATGGCTGATGAATTAATCCTTGTAACTAATCCTGAAATGCCAGCAATAACTGACGCTCTTAAAACAATAAAGATGGCTCAACAAGAGAATATCAATGTAAAAGGAATAATCATGACAAAGGTTATGAAAAATGATATTGAAATGCAACCTGAAACAGTTAAGGATATGTTAGAGGTTCCAATCCTGGGAATGTTCCTTATGATATTTCAGTTTCTAAATCCCTAAGTCAAAAGGACGCAGTTGTTCATACCGAACCAAAGAGCAGTGCATCAAGAGCATATAAAGAAATTGCTGCAAATCTATTAGGAGTAGAATACGATTCTGACAAAGATAAAGAAACTATCTGGGAAAGAATAAGTAAGGCTTTTTCAAAAAATTAAGAATTAACTTATAGAACTACCCCGTTTTAAATCCTCATTAGGCTCCATTAAAACAAACTTATCTTCTTCTTTACTACCTGCAGCCAAAATCATTCCTTGACTTTCAACTCCCCTCATTGTCCTTGGAGCTAAATTAACTAAAAATTGTGTTTTCTTTCCTTTCAATTCTTCCTTAGAAAGATACTCTTTAATCCCTGCACAAATTGTTCTCTCTCCAATTTCCTCTCCAAAATTAACAGTTAATTTATACAGCTTATCCGCTCCTTCAATATCTTCAACTTCAACAATCTCTCCGATTTTTACATCTAGCTTTTCCCAATCATCAAAGTTTATTTCTTCTTTCATAGTTTTATTTACCCTAACTACTTTTTTAAACATTTTGATCACATCAAAATTTAAATACTCTAAATTTCAAAATAATTAACATGCCAGTAGTGAGGGAAAAAGAAGGATTCAACATAGTTGGAGGAGGAGAATCACTAGATGTTCAAGTTCACAAGCTAACTCCTGAGCATAAAACAGTTCACTTAAGATTAAAATATCCATGGGAGGATGAATTCTATACAGAAATAAGTCCTAAGGGCGAATTATATTTTGAAGATCACAACATAATCCTAGGACTATCAAATGCCCATGTTGGTTCTGAATCTGCAGAGATATTTTGGTCTGCTCCTAAAAATTATAGGGTGAATCGTGAACTTAAATATCTCACTCCACCTTCTTAAATAAGATTTCGCCTTTCTTAATATTCTTAGCACTAAACTGCTTAGTTATTTTCTCTGAACTCTCAGGAATAAACGCGAAAAGTAATTCAGCAATCTTCAAGATACTCTCTTTTAATTCATACAATACTTTCTTATCTTTGTTTTCCCAAACCTTATTTTCTTGAACATATTCATTGCATCTATCAATAAACGCAAAAATTAAATTTAGAGCTTTATCCAATTGGTAACTATCAATAAACTCATTAATCTCTTTTTCTCTAAGTTTCTTAATTAATTTATTTGAAGTTTTCTCTAATCCATTACTTTGACCACTTTTAGACGAAGTAGTTGATGGGTCCTCTCCCCGACTCTGCTCAATCAAACCAGCAACTCTAGAAACTAAATTTCCTAATTTATTTGCTAATTCATCATTATGTCTAGAAACCAAAGCCTTTTCAGAAAAATCTCCATCTTGCCCAAATGGAACATGTCTAGTCAAATAATATCTTACACTATCTGAACCATATTTATCTACTAAATCCTTAGGAGAAATAACATTCCCTAAAGACTTAGAAATTTTTTGTCCATTAAAAGTCAAGAACCCATGGACAAAAACAGTCTTAGGTAAAGCATATCCTGCAGATTTCAAAAACGCAGGCCAATAAACACAATGAAACCAGGAATTATCTTTTCCTAATAAATGTAAATTTGCCGGCCAATATTCTCCATTCTCCCCGGCCCCTGTAACATAATTAAACAAAGCATCAAACCAAACGTAAACAATATGAGCCTTATCTAAAGGAAAAGGAATCCCCCAATCAAAACTGGTCCTAGTAATGCTCAAATCTTTCAATCCATCTTTAACCCTACTAACAATTTCATTCTTCCTTTCTTTGGGTAAAATAAAATCTTTATCCTTTTTATATAAATCAAGTAAAAATTTCTCATATTTACTTAGTTTGAAAAAATAGGTCTCTTCCTTTAATTTTTCTATTTTTGTCTTATGAACCGGACAATTCCCATCTTCTAAATCCTTATCTGTATAATATGCTTCACAACCTATGCAATAAAGCCCCTCATACTCTCCCTTATAGATGTCTCCGTTATCACTACATTTCTTTATAACTTCTTGAACTAATTTCTGATGATCTTTATCAGTTGTCCTTATGAATCTATCATAATCCACATTTAAGGTGCTCCAGGCTTCTTTAAACTTAACAGCTAAGCCATCTACAAACTCTCTAGGCTTCTTTCCGGCCTTTTCAGCAGATTCTTGTATTTTCTTCCCATGTTCATCAGTTCCAGTTAAAAAGAGAACATCTTTCCCTTTCTGCTTGTTCCATCTAGCAAGAACATCTGCAATTACCTTCTGGTATGCATGTCCAATATGCGGTTCCGCATTTGGATAATCAATTGCGGTTGTAACATAAAATTTTTCTTTAGCCATCTAAAAAAGAAAAGAAGAAGGTATAAAAATTTAACCAATTCATTATACCTTCTAGATAACCTGATTAATTAATATGCTTCTTTCAGTTTCATCTCTCTGCCTAGCTAATGTCCTACTTACATCCATTAATTCAGGATATAGATCTTTAGCTGTAGCTTCAGTGAAACCTAAGTCAGTCATAACGCCAATATAGTCATTAGAAGTTATTCTGCATCCATCATTCATTCCAAAATAAAGGTCAGTTTCCCTAATTACTCTTTGCTCTGCAATGTAGCCTTCAAGAATCTTACCTGGTCTAGGAAATTCTTCAGTAAACTTAGCAATTCCTTCCTTCATTCCTCTAGCTTTTGAACCTTCTGATTCTTCAACTCTTGCATAGGCACGATCTCCAGAAAAACTCCCATTAAATGGGCCTAAGTCAATTCCTTTGGCTAATTTTGGCTTTCTTCTTTTCAATTTTCCAGACATACTTGATATTGGTTTATCAATTCTATCTGTAGCAATAAGCTCAATTATTTGTCTTTCAACTTGTTCTGTCATTTTATACTCCATGTTATTTAGTTAATCATATGAAATCCAAAAGCTAATTAAGTGTGTGAGGTGAGGAAAAACACCACATTAAAAAGATTTAAATAAAAGAAAATCTAATAATTCTCATGGACCCTTTATCCCTTGAAAAAGCAGGATTAACAAAAAATGAAAGTTTAGTTTATTCTGCACTTCTAGAAATTGGTCCAAAGACTGCTTCAACTCTAGCTAGAAGAACTGGCCTGCATAGAAGAGCCGTTTATGATATAACTGAAAGATTAATCAAAAAAGGCCTAGCTAGCTACATAATAGAAAATGGTAAAAAAATCTTCCAAGCTTCTAACCCTCAAAGATTCATGGAGATAATAAAAGAAAAGGAAGAGTCAATAAATAAACTAATGCCTCAAATGATGGACCTATTTAATCAAGAAAAGGATAAGCCTGTTCAAGAGACTAAATTCTTCAAAGGAATAGAAGGATTAAAATCAGTCTTTGAAGATCAATTAGCAACTAAGGAAGAAATTCTAGTTATTGGAGCTTCAGAAATAGCATATGAAATAATGGACCTGTATTTCCACTGGTTTGATAAAAAAAGAATAAAAGCAAAGATTAAAACTAAACTAATTTTTAGTAAAACTAAGAAGAAACTAAAAATAGGTTTATCAGAAATAAAGTACCTCCCGGAGAAATATTCTTCAAATATGGCAATAAATATTTATGGGGACAACGTAGCAATAATTCTCTGGAAAAAAGAAAAACCAATTGCAATTCTAATAAAAGACTTCGAAATAGCACAAGCCTATAAAAAACACTTTGATGTCATGTGGAAGATTTCACACAAATAATTCATCAAAAGCCTTATAAAATCCTTAACCTTCAATTAAACATGTTTGAAGGCAAAAAATGTGTTGATTGTAATGAAACAATAAAAAAGGATTTTGAATTCTGCCCTAGTTGTGGAAATAGATTAAAAAATTCAGATGATAGTTTTGGAATGTTAGGGAGAAATGATAGGGTAACTGATGAACAAAATAACCCAGCAAGATCTTTATTAGGTGGACTCGCAGGAGGGGTTCTTGGTAAAATGTTAGGAAGCACAATGAGAATTCTAGAAAAAGAACTTCAAAAGGAAATGCAAAATCCTCAACAAAGAAAAACACCAAACACAAAATTTGAACTATTCGTAAATGGGAAAAAAATAGATCCCAAGAATATAAAGGTCACAAAACAACCAGCACACCAATTAAACGAAAAAGGTCAAAAAACTCAATCACAATCTCAACCATCAATAGCGCTTCCAGAAAATAAGCTAAAAAAATTCTCTAAATTACCTCAAGAAGAGCCAGATACAAACTTGAGAAGATTGGCAGACTCGATTATCTATGAAATAGAACTTCCTGGGGTAAAGTCTGAAAGTGATATCTCAGTAAGAACAATAGAAAACACAATTGAAGTTAGAGCTGAATCAAAAGATAAGGCATATCTAAAAACGATTTCAGTTGGATTGCCCGTAATAAACTACGAATTCTCAGAAGAATTGTTAACCCTTGAGCTAGAAGCCAAGAATTAAAAAAATAAATGAGGCTGCCAGGATTTGAACCTGGGACCCCTACCTTATCAGAGTAGTGCTCTAACCAGGCTGAGCTACAGCCTCATCTGATATTTTCATCACTACATCATTTATAAAACTTACCAACCCTAACCTTTTTAAATCAATTTTCTATTCAAATACCATGACTAAAGGATTATATCAAAGAATCAGAGAAGCTTGGAAAAAGCCAGATAAAAAGACTCTGCAAGAGAGAATGACTCAATGGAGAAAAACTGGAGTTTTTACTAAGGTGGATAGACCCTTAAGATTGGATAAAGCTAGATCTTTAGGATATAAGGCAAAGAGAGGTTTCGTTATAATCAGAATAAGAATTAAGAGAGGAGGACATAAAAAACCACGTCCAAATAAAGGAAGAAGGTCAAAGAGACTTACAGCGAGATTAACTCTAAAGATGAATTATAAGTGGATAGCTGAATCTAGAGTTGGAAAGAAATTTGATAACCTTGAAGTATTAAATTCATATCCAATAGGAAAAGATGGAATGAACTTCTTCTATGAAGTAATCTGTGTAGACCCTTCAAAACCTGAAATAAAATCAGACAAGCAATTAAGCTGGATAACTAAACCAGGACATAAGAAAAGAGTTCTTAGAGGATTAACTTCAGCTGCTAAGAAATCTAGAGGTTTGAGAAATAAGCACCCAACTTCAAAAGTTAGACCATCAGTAAGGGCTGGTAAGAGAAGAGGAAAATAATTTCTTAGTCTAGATTTTCTTTAAAAAATAATTTTTAATTTATTCACCTAAACACTTTCTTCAACCAAGAAGCTTCCTGACTTACAAAGTGCATTGGATGATTAATATCCAGATGCATATGAGGCAGGTATTTCACTTTCCTTTCCTCCTTAAGATAGGGCAAGAAAATAATTGGGACTGCAAAACGCCCAACTGCTGAAACAAGAAACACAAAGAAAAATACACTTGAAAAAGATGCTGGAGCCACTTTTGTCAAAAATCCTCCAAGAATCGCTCCTAAGGATATTCCTATTCCTAATAATAAATTCTTATAGGTGGAACAAATTGGCCTATGTTGTCTACTAACAGACTCATAAATAAAATTATTTGCCGCAATAACTCCTGCAGCACTCATTATTCCTGCAACCAATTGAGGAAGGAATATTAAGGCTATTGGATTTTTCAAAAAAATCCAGAATAATGGATATGTAACCGCAAGAGCTGCCTCTAAATAAAACAACTTAACATTTCCAAACTTATCAGAAAATTTCCCAACTAATGGTAAAAAAAGAATATAAAAGAGAATAGAACTCATAGTCACAAGTGTAAAAGTAATATAAGAAAAATTTAATTCTTCAAGCATATAAACTGCAAAAAAAGGACTGGCAATCATTATTGAAAAATAAAAAAAAGCCTGATAAAAGGCAAACTTTCCAAAATTATCAAAAGTTTTAATAAAGTTCCAAAAAGAGAAATAATCTCCCTTCTTTAATTTAAACTTGGGGGAAAATTGCTTTCTAAATAACATAGAAGAAATAGTCCTAAAAGTAAAAGCAATTCCAAATAAAACTGCAAAACCTAAAAGAACAAAACCTTTGGTTTCAAAAACATCTAGTAAAAAAGCAGCTAACAAAGCAGAGATTAAACCTGCAGAAGCAGAAAACTTATTTCTTCTGCCAAAATATTTCCCTCGTTTCTTTTCAGAAACTAAATCCCCCATCCAAGAAAACCAAGAGGGATATGCAATTCCTCCAAAAGCAACTAAAATAGCATAAAGAAAAACCAAAACTATTGGAAGGTATTCAACAAAAACTCCTTTGTAAAAAAGATACCCCAAAAAAGCTAAAGGGAGCCACATCAAAGCTTGAAAAAATACAAACCAAACAACCAATTTCTTCCTAGAATGATTCTGCATTAATTTACTTCCCAATAATTGTCCAATTGGGCTAAGTAGATTTGAAAAAGAAGTCAAAAGACCAATATGGACATTAGTGGCATTTAGTGCCAAGGCAAAAGGAATAATATACCTATTTCCAAAACCTCCTGAAGCACTTGCAAAGCCCCCTTCCAATATGCTTACCTTCCTAGCCTTCTCCTTTAAATGCTCAAGTTTCTTATCCTTCTCAAATTCAGGATGATCTTCTTTAAATTCAATTGATTTAGATTTTTTAACTCGTTTCATTATTTCACACTCTTTACAAAAATAAAGAGGAAAAAGAGTTAATAAAATTGTTGATTCAATAAAAAAAAGGTTTAAAAATCCATTAAAGATTAAAAAAATATGGCATGGATAAATGACGGCCCAGTAAGTGATCCGTTTGGAACCTGGGAAATAAAAACAGCAGATGGAACATACCGTTTTTCTATAACCAGGACTAAAAAAGCAATATTGTATGATGCATCAAGACAACATCCCACGGAAGGAAGATTTATGGGAGCCTCATTATACCCTGCAAGAATTAACCCCGAATTTGATCCAGGAAAAGAATCTAGGAGATACGCCTTAAACGCCCTTGACCTAGTTGAATCTGAACCAGGAATTCCTCCAAGAGCAAAAGCAAATGCTCAAATTTTCAATGAAGCTCTTCTTGATTTAGAATTTACATAAACTTAGATTTCAATAAAAATAGATTAAAACTACATAAACTTTTATAAACCAAATTCACAATAGTTAATTATGACTTTCGAAGTACCTGAACTAGGATATGATTTTAACGCCTTAGAGCCAAATGTGGATGCTAAAACCATGGAAATCCATCATAATAAGCATCATGCTGCATATGTTGCAAAACTTAACGCGGCAGTAGAAGGAACTGAGCTAGCAGATATGGAAGTTAATGATATTCTAAAAGATCTAGACAAAATACCTGAAAACATAAGACAAGCAGTAATCAATCATGGAGGAGGACATTCAAACCACTCATTATTCTGGCAAGTTCTAAAGAAAGATGGAGGAAAGCCTTCCCAAGAGCTTTTAGAAGCAATGAAAGAAGCTTTTGACACTCCAGAAAATTGCCACATCAAATTCGTAGAAGAAGCAGGAAAAGTATTTGGTTCTGGATGGTGTTGGTTAGTAGTTAACAAAGATAAAAAGCTAGAAATAGTCACAACAAAGAATCAAGACTCTCCAATCTCAAGTGGATTAACTCCAATCTTCTGTATTGATGTTTGGGAACACGCATATTATTTGAACTATCAAAATAAAAGACCAGAATACTTGGAACAAATTACAAAAGTAATCAACTGGGACAAAGTTAACAAGTTATATCAGGAAGCAATTTAATAATTTTTAAAAAAAATGGAACAAGCACAAATTGAACAAGTACACGTAAATAAGGATACTATGATTTCTAATATCCTAATGATAGATCCAAAAAAAGCAGATCTTCTTACACAGATAATGCTGGAATTTGGTATCCACTGTGTTGGCTGTGGAGCTTCAAACTTTGAAACTTTGGAACAAGGAGTCCTTGGCCATGGATACACTGTAAAAGATCTAGAAAAGCTAATCACAGACTTAAACAAAGCTCTTGGTGCAAAAGGAGAAAAGAAAGTTGAAGTTAAAGAAGATGCATTCAAAATAACTCTAACAGATAAAGCATTAGAAAAGGTAAAACAATCAATGCAATCCCGTGAAGAAGAAAACTCAATATTAAGAATCTCGGTTATAGGTGGAGGATGTAACGGTTTTCTTTATGACTTACAATTTATAGATGAACCTTCAAAAACTGACTTAAACTTCAAACAGGAAGATGTTAACCTGGCTGTAGATAAAAAGAGTATGGAGATGCTAAACCAAATAGAAATAGATTATGTTGATACCTTAAACGAATCTGGATTCAAATTCAACAACCCAAATGCCCAAGCAGGATGTGGTTGTGGAAAAAGCTTCGGTTGATTAAATAATCTGCCCCCTTCTTTACTACTATTTTACACAGAAGATTTTGAAAATAAACAATCATCTGATTGTTTAGTTAGTTTTATAAATAATAATATTTATTACTAACAATATGAAAAAGGCAGGGATATTTTTGATTGTGATTTTAATATTAGCTATCACAATATTCTTTTTTCTGGGAAACCCCAAATCTCAAGAGGAGCTCAAAGAAGAACTTTTGCAAAAGATAGAGAAGGCATCTGTTCCAGAAAAATATGGACTTGAATATTATTCCTCCCCTGGTTTTTATCGTGCAAATGTTTATGATACTTACCGATACTCAATACAAGAAGGAAACATTTTATCTTTTACTTCAAAAATAGAGAGAGATGGTACTGCGAATCAATTTGTTTGTATCCAGACAACTTCCACCAAACAATCTTCATGTGTCTGTGAAAATCTAGATAATGATTCCGTAGAGTCTTGCGGAGATAGGGAAATAAACCCAGAAGAAGTCCTCAGAATTGAGGATTTAATAGAAAGAATATCCCAGAATGTAAGTGAGTGGAAAAATTTAACAAAAAGTAAAGTTCAAAGAGAACAAATAAAAGAGAATCACAATTTTGAACTAATAGAAACAAAAGGGGATTGTTATTTAGATGAAAGAGACTCATACTTCGGAGAAGTTTGCTTTGATGGAACAAGGGTCACAAGCTATATAGAGGAGTATGGAGGAATTTTTGGAACACGTTATTCTATCTGGCGAGAGATACCCCTTCCTATACAAGAATTAACGAGAGAATAAACAATCATTAG
>Ga0114996_10000811_pt1 | contig 43392 bp, 41 predicted proteins | sample ArcticOcean_MG_C_4_FD_87039 | JGI IMG/M metagenome (GOLD analysis project Ga0114996, IMG submission 87039) | Marine microbial communities from western Arctic Ocean - ArcticOcean_MG_CB4_134 | ecosystem: Environmental > Aquatic > Marine > Oceanic | place: Arctic Ocean: Canada Basin | collected... | reverse complement strand
CCACCAAAAACAATTAATATTGAGGTATAGTCCAATAGTGACGAAACTGGAACTCCTACAGCAGATGCCCCTAGAACGGATGCAAGTCCCATTAATGCTAAACCTACTAATAATCCTATAATTGTTCCTAAATTCATAATATTCCTTTAATCTATTTAGTTTCCTTCTTCTAGGTCAGCTGATTTTAGTTTGTTGTCTTTTAATGCTTCTAAAATATCCCTAACCTCATCATATTCGGGATCTAATTTAAGCGCTATATTCCAATTAATAGATGCGCTTTGAATTTGACCAATACTATAATATATTGTCCCTTTTCGGGCATATGCAATTGCTAAATTAGGATTAATCTCAATGGCCTTGTCAATTTCAATTAGTGCCGTATTATAGTCTTGCTCATAGTAATATCTGAGTGCTCTTGAAATATGGCGGGAGGCCTTATTGTAATTAGAAATATCAATAGTTTTTTGGTGCCTGTGTTGGTATAAAGAGTCCTCTAAAATTGCAATTTTTTGTTGTAGTGATGTGTTTTCAATTTCATTGTTCTCCAGTGAAAACGTTAAAAACTTAATAGAGTCGGCTATCATGTCATATCCTTGCTGTGTGGTATTAATAATATTATTTAATGAATCCAGTAGTTCGTTAACGGCTTCCTCTGTATAAATAATTTGATTGGGGTCTCCAGAGGAATAGTAGGGGTTCCCTGATAATCGTCTCTTGTTTAATTTAGGGACATTCATCTCAAACCCAAAACAGATGGTGGATGCATCTGGTGAAATTGCTGCATCTGTTTGCCCAACTTTGGATCTGTTTCCAAAATCCCCCATATCACTAAAGTGAACAACTCCCATAGAAACCACGTATTCATCGGTAATTGGCAGTTTTGCTCCTAAATTGATGCTCGTGCCATCCAATTCAAATAATAAATTTAATCTATTCTTGAGTTTGGGAATTTCCGGGGTAAGTAAATTAAACCCCAAAAAGTATCCTATGGTACTAGATTCCTTCTGATCAAAGTCTAGTGTGTGCTGATCGAGGGCAACTTTTCCTGAACCAAAACCAAAATTATATGTTATTGCAAATTTATCAAACACTTTGTGACTGGAAAAAACGGCATACACTGATGGGCTTTGAAATTCTGATTTTCCGTTCCACTTCCTGGCCATGATATCAGATATTCCTAAATCTATATGAATGTTGCCTGCCTGATAAATTCTCTTTTGCATGTGTAGCCCTATTTCTGTTGGTAGGACATATGAGCTTGTTGAATCAGCATCAATGTCTGTTTTGCTTCGGGGGTCCGCAAGAGATGTGTAGGACAGTCCCATATTAAATCCATTGCCTGTCTGGGTGTGTAAATATAGGCTCGTGCTGAGACTGGGTAAATCAAGGTTTACTGTTTCTGTAGAAAATCCTGCTGTAAATAAATATGGTGTCTTTTCCTCATCTAAGATGTTAACGCTTGGTGTGCGTAAAATTGTTGTGGGCCTCGAAAAGGCAACTCTTGAATTTGCGAAAAGCATAGTTGTGCTTAATAATAAAATAATATAATTTATAAAATTAATTTTCATATTTATTATCTAATAATTTTTGTTCGTATTCTACGTATCTTAATAAATCACTATCTTTAAATTTGTTTTTGAATAAATCAATGTCCTCTTGTGATTTTTTAAAATTTGTTAATTTAATGTTGGTTTTAATTTTATACAAAAGCAGATCATCTGTCATTGCATCTACAGAAATTATATCTAAGATATTGATTGCAGCATCAAATTGATTTGATCGGTACAGGTTTTGAATATACATTGAATTAATATGTTCTGTTTCCGTGGTTTTAGTTTTTTCTATAAGATTATATAAAGAAGAAAAAGTGTGGTACTGATTCTTTAGGAATGATCGTTTTATGAAATTTAATTTTTCAGAAAAAGATAGGGTAAAAATAAAATCATCATATTTTTTTATAATGTTATGATTTTCAAATTGAGAATACTTGAGATCATGTAGTATCGGTGAGATAAAGTTGTTAGTGTGAAGAGCCTTGATGTGATCTTGATTAATGTTGATTTCTTGCGAAGATGTGATGGTTGATATGTCTATTTCTTGTTGTATAATGATGTTTTCTTTTTTATCAATAATGACACCCAAATCCCAATAACGCTTTATTCCTCCAAAAGATATAGATAACAATAATAACCAGATACAAATAGATCTAGATGTTTTAGTTATCATATTGTTCCCAATCAATTGAATATGAGTATCCTATGAATTGTCCAAAATCTGGTGGTATAACCAACTCAAATCCAGCAACGGCCCCAATCTCAATACTTGAGTCTGATTCTATATTAGAGTCTGGAAAAACGTGTTTAGCTCCTTGAACAAAAGCAGTTAAAGCCTTTGTGCTACCCTGCCAATTCATTCGAAACACAAAATTAATTTTTACAAAATCTGCCCTTGATTCACCAATGTTTTTTATGTCACCCCTAAGAGTTCTATTTCCCCTAAAATCAACCTCCTCAATGATATCACCTAATAAAATAGAGTTTGCAAGCAATTTAGTTGTTGGTTGAAAAATTGTATTTTTTTCGTCTCTCTTGATTTCAAGAATTCCATTTCTTCTAGTCTGATCTTCGACCTCTACGCTGTCGGGTGCCTGTGTGATATTCTCTATCACACGTTTTACTGTGTTTCTTTGAATTGTTAGTTCACCAATAAGAGTTTCCACGTGGAGCAGCTCTTGATCTTGATATTTTATTTTTCCATATATTGTTGATCCGTTTGTTAAAATAATTTCTTTATTATATATAGAAAATGGGTTGTTCCATATTTGTGATTGAGCTTTAAGTTTATAGACCTCCTCTGTTGTTCTGTCTAGTGCTGATTTTAATTTTGTAATTTCATCTTGCATATTTTGTATGACATCTTTGTAGACCGTCGATTGATCATCATAACTATTTGTTGTATCAGAATCATCAAATGAGGAGAACAGGGTGCTCACATCTGTGATGGTGTTAGTTTCTTCTTCAACATAATCGCTAACTATAGTGGTGTCTTCTTCTGTCGTGGCCGTTGTCGTGTCGGGGGCTGTGGCTAGATCTTCTATTCCTTCATCAGATAGGGTGGTTTCAATGAAGCCTTCTGGTGGTGACACCTCGTTTTTATCTTTTTTGCCAATTAAACTACACGCACCAAGAAACAGCGCCACGCACAATAAAATTAATAACTTTGTTTTAAACATGTTTATTTCTGCCTTTGTCTTTGTTAAAAACGTATATAGCTAATGAAAGTATTAATAATGAACAGCTAATACCAAGAATTTTATGTGTTTATATGAATTTATCTTGTACCCATGTTCTATTATAATACTATATGTTGTGTGATAAAATATTTTTTTGAATAATCTTATGATTGCACCATCGGCTGTGTCGGTGTTAATTTAACTTAACAAACTTAATGGCTGTATATATTAATGAGATTAGAACTTTTAAAATCAAAAATTCACAGAGCTACTGTTACGGATGCAAATCTAGATTATGTGGGGTCGCTGTCTCTTGATCCGCATCTTATGAGAGCTGCTAATTTAAATGAATATGAAAAAATTCATGTTTTGAATATTAAAAATGGAAATAGGCTAGTAACATATGTTATAAGAGGCAAGGAGGGCTCTGGAGAGGTGTGTATAAATGGGGCGGCCGCCCATCTTGTGTCTAAAGGGGATCTTGTAATTATTGTTTCCTTTTGTAGTCTTGACGAGTCGCTAGTTGGCTCTTTTAAGCCGACAATTGTTCATGTAAATGATTATAATAAAATATCTTCATAATGTCAAGAATAACAATTAAAAAAATCCAATCTTGGAAAAACAATAAATCTTTTTGCGCTATTACTGCCTATGATTTTTCAACGGCAAAAATTATTGATGAGTCTGGTATTCCCATTGTTCTGGTTGGAGATAGCGCCTCAATGGTCTCCTATGGATATAATACTACCATTCCAATTTCAATGGATGAGATGTTGCTGGTCACAAGGGCTGTCAGTCGAGCAATTAGCTCGGCCCTTGTTGTGGGAGATATGCCCTTTTTAAGCTACCAAGCCTCAGAAGAAGAGGCAATTAAAAATGCAGGTCGCTTTTTAAAAGAGGGCGGCGTCTCAGCAGTAAAACTTGAGGGTGGAGGGGTAGTTGCAAAACACATTGACAAAATTGTGAGTTTCGGCATTCCTGTGATGGGGCACGTGGGCTTAACTCCACAGTCTGTAAATCAATTTTCTGGATATTCCGTTCAGGGTAAGAGTGTAAAATCAGCTCAAAAAATTTTGGATGATGCGCGCGCGGTTGAGGACGCTGGGGCCTTTTCTGTGGTTTTGGAGTGTGTCCCCGTTGAGCTTGCTGCAAAAATAACACAGATGCTATCAATCCCAACTATTGGCATCGGGTCGGGGCCATATTGTGATGGCCAAATTCAGGTTTTTCATGATATCTTGGGCCTTAATAAAAATTTTACTCCAAAACACGCAAAGGTGTATGTTAATTTAAATAAAGAAATCTCCTCTGCGCTAAAAAGATATGCAGATGATGTGTCTAAGAAAAAATTTCCCGATAAAAAACATTCAAGTTCATATAAATCAAATGTTATAGATAAATTGCAATAGATGAAAGTTTTGTACAGCTCTTCTGATTTTAACAGCTGGAGAAAAACAATTTCGCCATCTAGCTCTGTTGGTTTTGTCCCAACCATGGGCGCTCTTCATGAGGGCCACCTTTCTTTAGTTAAAGCCTCTTTAAAAAATGCGGACATAACAATTGTTAGTATCTTTGTTAATCCAAAACAGTTTTCTGCGGGTGAGGATTTTGATACATACCCGCGTGATTTAGAGGACGATCTAAATAAACTTAAACAATATAATGTAGATGTTGTGTTTGTTCCGGGGGTTGATGATATCTTTGGCGATCCGGGTGGGGCGATCGGGTTTAATCACACGTTTTCAAAAACATTAGAGGGTGGCAGTCGTCCACATTTTTTTCCTGGGGTTCTTAGTGGTGTGTCGATATTGTTCAATATTGTAAGGCCAGACTTTGCTCATTTTGGTAGAAAAGATGCCCAGCAACTAATATTAATAGAAAAAATGGTTAGTGATTTGGGCTCTCCAATTACAATTATTCCTGGTGATACCGTTCGAGAGCTGGGCGGGCTTGCAATGAGCTCTAGAAATGAATATCTAACAGATAAACAAAAAGGCTCTGCGAAAATCCTTTTTCGATCACTTAAATTTGCTAAAAAACTTTTGGATGAGGGGGGTGTTGATTCCATCGTTATTAAACGTGAAATTAAAAACATCCTCTGTTTAGAAAAAAATATTAAAATTGATTATATTTCAATTGTACACCTTGATAGTTTGCTAGAGGTTAGTCGTGATATTCGGGGTCCGGTGTTAGTTTCGATTGCGCTTTTTATTGGATCTGTGAGATTAATAGATAATATCTTTTATTAATTTATATCAAGCCCAATGTCTAGGCTTGTGCTTTGGTGGGTTAGCGCTCCAATTGATATGCCATGAATCCCACTCACGTTGTATTGAGAAATGTTTTTAAGGGTGATTCCCCCAGAAACCTCTATAAAAATTTGTTGAGATTTTTTCTTCAGCATATTTATTTTATCAATACATTTTCTTGTGGTATTTGGTGACATGTTGTCTAGAAGAAAGGCATCTACAATGCTCACGTTTTCTCTGGTGATTTGTTTAATCATATCTATCTCAATTTGAATGGGTATTTTATTGTTTAATTTTTTTAATTTACTATAAATATATTCTATGTTCTTATTAATGTGATTGTCTTTAACCATTATTCCAGAGGACAGGTCAAGCCTATGATTATATCCACCCCCTTTGTTTACTGCATATTTCTCTAGTTGTCGTAGTCCTGGGGTTGTTTTTCGGGTATCTAGTATTTTAATTTTTGGGTTATTTAGTTTTGAAACGTATTTGGCTGTATTAGATGAAACGCCTGATAAGTGTTGAATCATATTTAAAACAAGCCTCTCTTTTGTTAAAACTTCTCTGGTGTTTCCTTTTATTTTTGCAATGTCCGTGTTTGCTTGGATGTGCTGACCATCTTTAACTAACAACTTGACTTTTACTGCTTTAGAAAACGTGCTTTGTATTATAGGTCCTCCACAAAAAACCATTGTTTCTCTTGAGCGAAACACATATGTACCTGTTTGGTTTTTTAAAATAACCGCCTGCGTGGTAGGATCGCCGCCCGGAACGTCTTCCTTTAAAAGTGCGGTCATTGTTTTTCTGAGCTTTGTTTTATCTAAAGATGTTATTTGTTTATATAATATCATAGTAGTAGTATAAAAATTAATCTAAAATATTACAAACAAGCTCACCAATTTTGAGTTTATTAAGATTGTATTGATCTGTTTTAATAAAATCTAATACTACATTTGCTTTGGTGTTGTTAATAATGTTAAGATACTTTAAAATTTCAACGCAGGACACATAGTTTCCTCTATGGCTTCCATCTGTAACCTTCAGCACCAAAGAAATGTGCTCCCCCTTTTTTGTTCGCATTGCAATGGCCTGCATTCCTTCTGCCCCTCCCTTTGACACCGCCGTTCCTTTAAAGGTTTTCATAAAGTGTGTATCAAATCCCCTTGTCCCTGAAACCATGGTGGGAAATGTTGTCATTGCATTAAACACTTTAAACAATGATGATCCTTTCTCTGCTATAATTAGTTTCATATACATTTCCGCTAGGGTGAGTAAATTAAAATATGGAGTTGGAAGACTACAGCCATCTATGGCAAAATGTGTGGATTTTTTGCCAGCCTGTTTCTCAATGTATTTGTTAATGTAAGCATGAATAGGGTGTTGATGATTTATATATCCACTTGTATTAAAACCTAGGTTTTTAATCATGCCCAACATCCCCGAGTGTTTTCCTGAGCAATTATTGTATATATTAGAACAGGGGGCTTCTTTATTATATAATTTTGTTTTGTTTTGTTTGTTGAGTGGAAAATGAAATCCACACTCTAAGTCCTTTTCTGTTAAATTGAGTTTTTTTAAAATTGACCGCACAGTATTAACATGTTCTGTTTCCCCGTGGTGTGATGCGCACGTGATTGCTATTTCTTTTTGAGATAGTTTATATTTTTTTTCTGTTCCCTGTTCTAGGGACGCCGCACATTGAAAGGGTTTAAGTGTTGAGCGTAGGCAATGTTTTTTATTTAAATCTCCGCTTTGAAATAAAATTTTTTTATTTTGATTAATAACCACACAATTAATTTCGTGTTGGCTTTCTTCAAGTTGGCCTCTTTTAACTGAGCATATAACTTTTTTAATCATAGTGTGTTGACAAGAAATGCTTTAATATTCTCTTTGCCTAGAGCTTTTGCTATGATTGAAAGATAACATAGGTGTGTTGATGGGTATTCGTAGTCATTTTTGTGATGATTAAAATGTTTTCCAAGGCAGTGTGTTGTAATTCCATTTTTGCTCTTATATAAATTAGATATATCTATAAATGGTTTGGCTAGTTGGTTTTGATATCCTATTAGGGGGTTGTGCCCTGTTTTATTAATGTGGTCTGATACTTTAATAATGTCGTTATTTTTATGCTTTCTGTTGTGTGTGATGTCGTAGATGTTTATTGGGTCGCCTGCTAGTTTCTTGATTTGTTGTATTGTTTTTTTTGTGTCTAGCACATTAATTGTTATTGCGTTTAGAAGCACTGGGTGCTCTTTTAGTCTGGGGTTAATAATAATGGTTTGGGTCATTTTCTCTTTCCAAACAACCCCGTGCCAATGCGAACGAATGTTGCTCCACTCTTAATTGCTATTTTATAATCATTGCTCATACCCATTGATAATTCTAAGTCTATATTATATGTTTTACTAATCTCATCTCTAAAAAATTTTGTTTCTTTATATAGTTGCTTTGTTTTTCTGTTTCCCAGCCCAATGGGAAGAATTGTCATTATTCCTTCTATGGATAGATTTGAAAGGGTAATTATTTTTTTAATATTGTTTTTTATGTCTTCAATCATAAATCCTGTTTTGTTGGGATCCTTTCCAATGTTGATTTGACAATAAATGCGCTGGGTTTTCTTGATTTTTATCGCGTGTTTGTTGATTTTTTCTGCAAGTAGAAGGGAATCTACTGTTTGTATAACATCAAATATCTTTATTGCTTTTTTAATTTTATTGCCTTGTAGGTGCCCTATGAGGTGTAGCTCTGTCTTTTTTGGAAGGTGGGGGGCCTTTGTTTCGGCTTCTTGAACCTTGTTTTCACCAAAATATTGAATTCCCAATTTTGCTGCTGCTTGTAATATTTTTTTTGAATGGTTTTTTGTTACAGCTAACAACTTGACGTTTTGGTTCTGCTGTTTTGTCTTTTTTATCTCTCGGTAAATCTCTTGTAAATTATTCTTCAGTTGTGTCTTTTTCGTCTGTTGGTTTCTCTGTGTCTGTTGGTGTCTCTGTGTCTATTGGTGTCTCTTCCTCTTCCTCTTCTTTTACAACTTTTGTAACGGAAGAAATTGTTGCTCCTTCGTCTAGGCGTATTAATCTTACGCCCTGTGTGTTTCTTCCAATGGTTCTAATTGCGTTCGTGGCCTGACGAATCATAACTCCGGCGCTGGTAATAATCATTATGTCGTCCGTTTCAACAACCTCTAAAATACTAACGAGTCCGCCTGTTTTGGTGGTTTTTTTAAGGGTGTATACGCCTTTCCCTGATCGCTGTTGGATTCTATATTCTTCTGTGCTGCTCTTTTTTCCATATCCATTTTCTGAAGCAACTAAAACGTGGCCATCATTTTTAAGAACAAGCATTCCAATCACCGCATCCTCTTTTCCTATTTTAATTCCCTTCACGCCCCTTGTTCTTCTTCCGGTTGCTCTAACGTCTTCTTCTTTAAATCTTATGGATTTTCCGTTTTTTGTGGCCATTACAATATTATCAAAACCATTAGATATTTTAGCCTGTATCAACTCGTCTCCCTCTTTGATTTCCATTGCGAAGACGCCACCTTTTCGTGGTTTGCTATAAAGAGATAGGGCGGTTCTATTTATCATTCCCTTTCTTGTTGCCATAATTATATAATTGTTTTCTGAAAATTCTTTTACTGACACAAAGGCATTTACTTTTTCTCCTGCTTCACATCCAATAAGATTAACAATCGCTCTTCCTTGAGAGGTTCTGCTTGTTTGTGGAATTTGATGTACTTTTAGCCAGTGACACTTTCCCTTGTCAGTAAAAAACAACATCGTATTATGTGTTGAGGCTGTAAAAAGGTGCTCAACAAAATCGTCGTCTTTTGTTTTTGCCCCCTTCATTCCCTTTCCGCCTCTTCGTTGGGTTTTCCAGGTGTCGGCGGGTAGTCGCTTTATGTATCCATTGTGTGTGATAGTTACTATCATCTCTTCGTCTGCAATCATATCTTCTAGGCTTAGTTCGCCGCTGAACGCTATAATCTCAGTGCGTCTTTTGTCTCCGTGCTTCTCTAGCATTTCTCCTAGTTCATCTTCAATGATTTGGCTTTGTTTTTCGTGGCTTTGAAGAATGTGGTTTAGTTCTTTTATGAGCTCCTGTAGCTCTTGATGTTCTTGTATAACCTTGCCGCTTTCTAGGGAGGTTAATTTTTGGAGTCTCATATCAAGGATGGCCTTGGCTTGTTTTGTGCTAAATTGATATGTAGATATCAGCGACTCTTTGGCGGTCTCTGGGTTTGTGGATCCCCTAATAATTTTAATAATATTGTCAATGTTTTCAAGGGCTTTTTTAAGACCTTCTAGTATGTGGGCCCGATCTTCTGCCTCTTTTAGCTCAAACTTTGTTCTTTTTATAATTACTTCTCTTCTAAAATCAAGGAAGTGACCCAAAACTTCTTTTAAGTTCATGATTTTAGGAACGTTGTTTATAAGTGCAAGCATAATAACGCCAAACGTTTCTTGTAGCTGGGTGAATTTATATAGGTTATTAAGAATAATTTCTGCTATTGCGTCTCTTTTACACTCTATAACAACCCTGTTTCCGTCCTTGTCTGATTCATCCCTAAGGTCTGATATTCCTTCTAGTTTTTTATCTCTTACAAGGTCTGCAATTTTTTCAACAAGATTGGCTTTGTTTACTTGATAGGGTAGTTCCGTTATAATTATTTTTTGTTTTCCCTTGTCGTCCTCTTCAATTTTAGCTCTTCCTCGCATAACTATTCGGCCCCTGCCTGTTTTATATGCACTATTAATTCCATCGCTTCCCATAATAAATCCTGCAGTTGGAAAGTCTGGACCCTTAACGTGTTCTTCAATTAGTTCTTCAATTGAAAGATCTGGGTTTCTAAGCAATGCAACTAGGCCTGTAATTAATTCATTTAGGTTGTGGGGTGGGATTTTGGTTGCCATCCCGACCGCAATTCCCTCCGACCCATTCATTAGAAGGTTTGGTATTCTGGTTGGCAAAACTGTTGGTTCTTCTAGGCTGTCATCAAAGTTTGGCGTGAATGTGACTGTTTCTTTTTCAAGATCGTGTAGCATTTCTGATGCCACCCTATCCATTCTTGCCTCTGTATATCTCATGGCAGCTGCATTGTCTCCATCAACGGAACCAAAATTTCCCTGTCCGTCTATTAGTGGGTATCTTAAAGACCACTCTTGTGCCATTCTAACAAGGGAGTCGTAAATGGATTGGTCTCCGTGAGGATGATATTTTCCTAGCACATCACCTACAATACGCGCACTTTTTTTGTGTTTTCTGTTCCATGTGGCCCCAAGATCTGCCGCGCCATACAAAACTCTTCGGTGAACGGGTTTTAAGCCATCTCTTACGTCGGGAAGTGCCCTGCTACAAATAACAGACATTGAATACGTTAGATAAGATTCTGACATCTCCTCAACGATATCTCTGTTTTTTATAAATCCTTCTTGGTTTTCTTCTTCCATTTTACACGTCTAGGTTTGTTACAAGTTTTGCGTTTTTTATAATAAAGTCTCTTCTTGATTCAACGTTTTCCCCCATGAGGGTGGAAAAAATAAGATTTGTTTCTGCTGCATCTGATATGGTTACTTGTAAAAGGGTTCTGTTTTCTTTGTTCATTGTTGTTTCCCAGAGCTGATCTTTGTTCATTTCTCCAAGTCCTTTATAGCGTTGTATTTCTACTTTTTGTCCATCTTTTTTTAGTTCTTCTAATATGCTTTCTTTTTGTTGGTCTGAATATGCCCACTCTGTTTTTTTCCCTTTGCTTATTTTATATAGTGGCGGTTGCGCTATGTAAACATACCCGCCGGTAATAAGTTCGGGCATTTTTCTATATAAAAAAGTGAGGAGAAGTGTTCGTATGTGACTCCCATCTATATCGGCGTCTGTCATAATAATAATTTTGTGATATCTAAGCTTCGTTATGTCAAAATCTCCGGCAGATGTTTCTTCTGCGTCGGAATCTCCCCCAAAGCCCGTTCCTAGTGCTGTTATCATTGTTTGAATTTCGTTGTTAGATAAAACCTTATCTATTCTTGCTTTTTCTGCATTTATTACTTTTCCCCTCAAGGGTAGAATGGCTTGGTATCTTCTGTCTCTGCCTTGTTTTGCAGATCCTCCGGCGGAATCTCCCTCTACAAAATATATTTCACTTAGACTTGGGTCTTTTTCAGAGCAATCAGCTAATTTTCCTGGTAGTGCAGATATGTCTAATACGTTTTTTCTTCTTACTAGTTCTCTTGCTTTTTTTGCTGCCTCTCTTGCTCTTGCTGCATTTTCGGCTTTTTGAACAACCCCCTTGGCAGTGTTGGGGTTTTGTTCAAAAAAGTCTGTTAATGCTTCTGTTATAATAGAATCGCAAATACCTTTTATTTCCCCGTTTCCCAGTTTTGTTTTTGTCTGTCCTTCAAATTGTGGCTCTGGGACTTTAATTGACAGCACGGCCGTTAGGCCCTCTCTCACATCTTCTCCGGTAAAAGTTGGGCTTTCTCCTTTTTTGTTTTTTATGTTCTGCGTTGCATATTTATTTAGAGACCTTGTTAGGGCTGTTTTAAAGCCTGCGAGATGCGTTCCCCCCTCAATCGTGTTAATATTATTAACAAAGGTTAAAAGTGTTTCTGTGTATGAATCGTTATATCTTATTGACACATCGACCGTCACATCCTCTTTTTCTCCTTTTATGTGTATGGGGTCGCTGAAGAGGGGGGTGTGGTTTTTATCCAAATATTTCACAAACTCTGATAGTCCTCCCTCATAATAGTGCTCTTTTTTTTCTCCCGTTGGCTCATCTTTTAAAATGATTTTTACGCCGCTGTTTAGATAGGATAGCTCCCTTAACCTTTCATCTATTATTTTTAAATCAAATTCTTCTCCTATGAAAATACTTTTGTCTGGATAAAATGTTATTTTTGTCCCCGTTTCTTCTGAGGGTCCTTTTTCTTCAACTGGTCCGCGCGCAATTCCAATTTTATATTCTTGTTCAAATATTTTTCCCTCTCTTTGTATTGAGGCTATGCATTTTTCTGACAACGCGTTTACTACAGAAACACCTACTCCGTGTAATCCTCCTGATACTTTATATGTGTCCTTGTCAAATTTTCCGCCTGCGTGCAACACCGTCATAACAAGTTCTAGTCCCGTTTTTCCCTCTTCTTCGTGCATGTCTGTTGGAATTCCTCTTCCATTATCTTTTACGGAAACTCCTCCATCTGATTGTTTTATAACTATAATTTCATTGCAGTGGCCCGCCATGGCTTCGTCTATCGCGTTGTCCACAACCTCCCAAATAAGGTGGTGAAGCCCTCTTTTTCCAACATCTCCTATGTACATTGCTGGTCTTTTTCTAACCGCCTCTAGGCCCTTAAGTACTGTTATGTTCTTTGCTTTGTAATCTGTGCTCATATAAAAATTATTTTTTTTATTTTTGTTGTTGTTTTGTTTATTTTTTTTAAAATTTCTTTTTTTTGATATTGTAGTTCATTTTTCCATGTTGGATTTTTACATTTTATATAAATTGTTTCTTGTTCTATTTTTATTATTTTGGTTGCTGTTGCTATTTTTTCCCCCACCATCTTTTCCCATTTGTTTTCAAGGTTTCCCATGAAAAGTGGAATGTATTTTGTTTTTTTTAGCAGTTTTTCAATTGACTGGGACAGTTTTATCATTGAGTTTTATTTTTTTTATTGTAGTTGTTTCTTCTGTTTTTATTCTTTTTTCCACGGCTGTTTCTTTTGTTGTTGTGGTTGTTATGATTGTTTGAAATTTACGATGAAAAAAAGTAAATATTTTCATTATATTTTCATCGTCCAATTTTGCAAAAAAATCGTCCAAAAGTAAAATTGGTTTTGTTTCTTTTTCACAATATAAAACCTCGGCCTCTGTCAGTTTTAAAATATATTTAAAAAGTTTTTTTTCTCCTTGTGAGCCGTGTTCTTTTATTGGATTTTCTCCCATTAAAATTTTTACATCATCTTGGTGGGGCCCAAAGGTTGTTTTTGTTTTGTTTATATCTTTATTTAAGTTCTTTATATATTCGTTTATTTGATCTGTTTTGGGTTGACTATATTGTAATGTGTGTTTGTTTTCTTTTGTTATTTTTTTTTCTGTTTTTTCTTGCTGTTTAATTATTTTTTTAAAAAACCTTTTTCTTTCCCCCCACACCTCTATTCCTGCTATTGCAAGCTGCATATCCCAGTTGCTTGTTTTTTCATTATTTTCCAATAGGGTGTTTCTTATTTTTAATAATTTGTTATAGGTTTTTATGGTTTTTATGAAATTGGGGTTTATTTTAAAAATTATTTTATCAAAATATTTTATTTTTTCTTTTTTATATATTTCTATTATGTCCGGTTCCTCTGGGGAAATACATACAACGCTTGTTTCTTTTAATAGTTTGCTTGTTGTTTTTAGTGTTTGATTGTTTTTCTTTATTGTTTTTTTATTATTTTGGTAGGTTATTGTTATTGTTTCTTTTGTGGTTGTTTTTATTTTTCCTTTTATTTGAAGCCTTGTTTGATTTTTTCTTATTATAGACTTGTTATATGCTTTTCTAAAACTTTTTGTTGTTAATAAAAAAAAGATTGCTTCAAGTACTGTTGTTTTGCCGGCTCCATTTTTTCCTGTTATTATTGTGGTTGTTGGTGAAAATTTTTCTGAAAATTGTTTTATTTTTCTAACGTTTGTGAAGGAAATTTCTTCAATGATCATTAATCATTTAATCTTATTGGCATTAACAAAATGAGTTTGTCTGTTTTTTTGTCTTTTGTTGTTTCTGATAATATTGCCGCACTAAGGGATCCGCTTAAAAACATTGTTATATTTTCACTTTTTATGTTTCCTAGCGCCTCTAAAACAAAGTTTGCGTTGAATCCTATTTTTAGTTCCTCTGTGCTGTTAAATTGTGAATCTATTTTTTCTGTTCCTCTTGCGGCTTGTTCTGAATCTTCTGTTGATATTGTTGTTTGTTTGTTTGTTATTCTTAGTGTTATTTGTTTCGTCGCCCTGTTTGAAAAAATAGATACTCTTTTAATTGCATTTATTAGGTTTTGTTTGTTTGTTGTTAGTGTTTTTTTATTATCCAGGGGTATTACTTTTTCATAGTTTGGGTAGTTGTCTTTTATTATTCTAGAAAATATTGTTGTATTTTTATAAGAAAGAGACATGTGGTTTTTTGATATTTCTATTTCTGCTTTTTCTTTTTTTTCTACAAACGTTGTTAGTAGTGTTAAAAATTTTGTTGGTATTATTATTTCTTGTTCCTTGTTCTCGTTGTTTGTGTTCTCTTTTATTATTCTTGATAGTCTGTGTCCATCTGTTGAAACTCCTATAATTCTACTTTCATCTATTTTTATTAGAACACCTTGAAGTGCGGGCTTTAACTCGTTTTTACTTGTTGAATTTTTTGTAAAATCTATTATTTCAAACAACGCTTCTGTGTTTAAATATATACTTTGCGTTTCATTCATTATGGGGTCTGTTGGGTATTCTGTGTGGTCTTGTCCCATTATAGAATATTTTCCTGCTTCTGTTTTTATCTCTAGTTGTTTTTTTTTATTTATAGAAAATTCTATTTCTTTGTCTGTTATGCTGTTTGTTATTTCTAAAAGCCTTCCAATTGGAATTGCTATGGGCTCTTTTGGCCTATCTCCATTTATTTTTATAGTTTCACTTATTGATGTTTCTAGGTTTGTTGCTTTTACTGTCATTTCATTTTCATTGAAGTCAAAAAGTGCACACCCTAGTATTGGTAGTGTTGATCTACTTGGAACAACTTTTATTGTTTTTTGAAGAGCCTCTAATAGTTTGTTTGTTTCTACTCTGAAAGTCATTTTTGTTTGTTTGAATGTTTCATTAAAATTATTGTTTAAAATATTTATTAACAACATATATATATATATTAATTATATAAATACTATTATTATTATAACGTGTTAATATCTTGATAAGTTTTTTTTTGTTTGAAAAGAAAGTATATTTTAATATAAAAAAACCCTATTACATAAAGTATAGATTTAGGTTAATAACATTGTTAACAACTAACTAATTTGGAAAAATGTTAATATATACGCCTTCCCTTGCTTTAAAAACCCATTGATTAAGGAAGTCTAATGTTTTTTTATCTAGAGCAATAGATTTTATGAAATCATAAGAATTATCTAAAGAAGAAATATTTTCTTGAAAAACCTCGTAAACATATAAGAGTAAAACAGTACCATTTTTCAAAATAATGGGGTCATATAAAAAAGAGTCATCAGATTTTTCAATGAGATTGTATATATCAAGAGGTAAGCGAGATATAGGGAAATCGTAATAATTACCAGAGAGAAGTTTAAGAAAATCTATTTTTTCATCAATAAAGTTTTCTAAGAAAACAGGACTGTTGGCGGAAAAGGCATATAGATCATTTATTTTTGTAATAGTAAGATGTCTATCTGCTTCCGTGGGAGAAATGGTTTTTAATAAATGTTGGGTATTAATTTTATTTCCCCTACGATCTAAAAGTTTTATAAGGTGGAAACCCGCCTCTGTTTTAATAGGGCCAACCACCTCTCCAATTTTCATAGAATATGCTGCCTCTTCATACTCTAAAAACAAAGAGCCCCTCTCTGTATAACCAACAACACCAGAAGAAGAAATAGAAGAAAAATCATCTGAATGTTTTTTTATTAAATTATCAAAAGAAAAAGGGTTTTCTAAAACACTGTCTAAAAGAGATTTTACGAAAAGAAAAGAGTTTTCAAGAGTAGATGGACTGGGCTCAAAAGCAACATTATATATAGAAAAATTAGCACGAGCAGGGGAAGGGGGGAGAGAGTCTTTATATTCTTCGAAAAAAACTTCTATTTCCTTTTTTCCTACGGCAAAACCACTGGTAAGAAAAAACTTATACTTTTCTATCAACATCGCATTATAAATTTCATCCCAATAGTCGGCACGTATATTTTTAATAGGCTTTCCAAAAACAACCTCTAAAGAGTCTATAGAACCAACCGTTTCCAAAAACATTTTAATTTGACTATCAAGCTGTTTTTGAACAGACTCGTTTTCAACAAAAACATTAGAGTCTTTTTTTGCATATTCTAAAAAAACATATCTATCTATTATATCCTCTAAAACAACCCCCTCTAAACGCTTATATTTTAAAGGAGTTAAAGAAGAAGAAACACCACGCTGTTTTGCAACAGATGCAAGTTGATAAGAAAAATCGCCTCGCGTTATTATGTTTTCCCCAACAATTGCAACAACACCATCTACAACCTGTTGAGAAAAACAAAAACAAAAACAAAAACTAATTAAAAAACTTTTCATAATTACTTCCAATAATCAAGTTAGGATTATTAATATACCCATTAAAGGTATCCTTTTTTATTTGTTCCTGATATTCCTTCAACAACAAAGATTCAATTCTTTTATAAACGCGCCCAAGGGGAATTGGTTTCCCAGGAATTATATCCTCTAACAAAATAACAGAGAAAGAACGATCAAGATTTTCAATTGGACCAGCAACCTCTCCCACGAAAAGACCAAAGGCGGCCTCACCCATATAATTATATTTTCCCTTTTCAAAAGGTTCCATTAAACCACCAACAGCCCCCCGGTTTGTTGAAAAAACGGTAGCGAGCGACTCAAAAGAGGAGGGGTCTTGAGAAACAGCCGCAAACAAACTATCAGCAAGAACCTTTGTATTAACCTTTATTTGTCTTACCAAAACGCGCTCAGGATCATAATATTTGAGGTTTTTAAAATCATCATAATATTTCAAGACCGCCAAAGAATCGGGAGAAGGAACAGTATTAACCAAATCTTTTAACAAAGCGTTGTATAAAAGTTTACTTTTTTCAACCGCAACACGTTTTTTAAAAAAGGGGCGGTCCGACAAAGCCAAGGTCTCGCCGTCAAAGACAGCAATTTTTTGCATTACCATTACTTTTAAAAACTGCAATAAAGACTCAACCCCGTCAAAATCAGGAATATTAGAATTGGGAATTTGAGACAAAGAAGATAAAAACCATTTCAACCCAAAAAAACTATTATCAACCCGACAAACAACAATACGCGAATCAAGAGAAGAGATAAATTGAAAGAAATTAAAGCGCTGGCCAGAAACAGAAAGGGCCTTCTTTTCTGTCTGAATTAAATCAAAAAGAAAAAGAAGTTCAGAATCATAAAAAAGAACCCGCTCCTCTATAATTTCTGCATCATAACTTAAAGAAGCCGCGCCAAGAAGATCCTTTACCGAAACAAGAGAGCTACGAAATGCCGCAAAACCATAAGAAGAAGAATCATATGCAGCAAACTCTGAAGAGCGCGTAGAATCAACTACAACTAAATGAAAACCATAGTCAGTTTCAATTATATTGGAGACGTCCCCAACCCCCAAAGACCAGACAGGTTCCTGAAAAGACATTGGGGTTACCCCCCACTGAAGCCAACCCAACACACCGCCATTGCTTTTGGCTGCAGGGTCGTCAGAATATTTTTTAGAAAAAACATTAAAGAGAGCGTGGTCTAAAACAACGGAGTCTCTTAAGGAATTAAGAAAAAGCAAGGCCTCTTCTTTTGATGTGTTTGGAGGAGAAGACAAAAGACTTTCAGAATGTGATATTAATAAATGACGAATAAAAACATCAGTAGAAAGATTTTTTTTAGCCAATAAAAGAGTTTTTTTTGAGACCAAAGGAAAAGCAACAGAGTAATCATAAACAAAATTAACTAAAAGCTGTTTTTTTCTATTGAGCAAATCTTTATAAAGAACAGGATTATAAAGATAGCCACGGTCGACAGCATCTAAGGCTGCAGATTCTCGCTTTATATAGTCATGAAGAATTCTAGTTTTTTGATTAAAAGAAGAACGAACCCATTCAGATTTAGAGTATTTGCTATAAAAATCCTGATCGTCAAACTCAACCCCCCCAACGCTTATAACAAAGGCAGACAAAAAAGAAGAGAAGAACAAAATCTTATTAAGAAACAAAACCATTCTTAAAGTTATTCAAGAAATCACTTATAAACACCAAAATATCTTTATTTTTATTGTCCCACCCAAAACCCAAAAGCAAACGACCAGAAGAAACGCGTTTAAATTTATAAGGAACATCGCGTTTAGAAAAAAAAGAATCAATCCCCAACAAAAATGCCGGCAAATCACTAAGTTTTTTTGATGGAACAAAAAGAACAGAACACTCATCCTCCAACAAAACCAAAGAAAGAACAGAAAGGGAGAGACAGAGAATTTTCAAACCCTGAGATTTTATCAACAGATCAAAGCCAACAGGATATGGACCAAACCGATTTTTAAGTTCAAGAGAAAAAGATCCCAACAACTCTAAACTATCAATCAAAGAAAGCCTACGATACAAAGAAAGGCGCAAAACAGAATCATCAATATAATCAGAAGGAATTATAGCAGAGGCCCCACAGAGATTAACGCACACCCTGTCAAGACCAAAGCCTAATGATTTTTTAGAAACAGCCCGATGAACAAGCTTATTGTAAAAATCAAAACCAACAAGAGCCCCGCCGCTTTGTGCATACCCAAAAACGGAACCAGCTCCACGAATTTCCAAATCTTTTGAGGACAAAACATATCCGGAGCCCAAGGCAACATTTTCTTCAATAGCCTTTAATCGTCTAAAAGAGTCACCCCTAAGCTTCAAAGAGCGAGGAATAAGAAGATGTGCAAAAGCTTGACGATGGTGCCGTCCAACGCGACCCCGAATTTGATGTAGTTGAGACAACCCAAACAGATGTGCATTGTTAATAATAACAGTATTAACGTTTGGGATGTCCAGGCCATTTTCAATTATTGAAGTTGCCACCAAAACATCAAATTCTTTTGAGACAAAAGACCCAAGAACGGACTTTATTTTTTTTGGAGACATTTTAGCATGAATTGTTTCAACACGAACACCATCTAATTTCAATGAAAGCTCACGTTTAAATTTATTTAAAGAAAGAATATTATTATGTAAAAAATACACCTGGCCACCTCGGCCAATCTCAAAACGAAGATAATTTATAATACGATCTATATTATAATATTCCACAGAAGTTTCAATAGGCATGCGGTTTATTGGAGGTGTTGAAATTATTGACATTGATTTTATTCCAGACAAAGCGCTTTGTAAAGATCGCGGAATAGGGGTTGCAGACATCATTAACACGTCGATGTTTGGAAAAGTATCAACAAACAATTCTTTTTGTTTTACCCCAAAGCGATGCTCTTCGTCTACAACAAGCAAACCAACACCACGGAGACGCTCAATACAGTGGAAAACGCGATGCGTACAAACCAAGACATCAAGGCCGTTGGAATTAAATAAATCAACATTCTTTTGAACCTCAGAAGAAGAGTTTAGGCGTGAAACAGAACCGACATTAACAGAAAAAGAAGAAAGCCTTGATTGAAAAGAGCGAAAAAGTTGATGGCATAAAACGGTAGTGGGACACAAAACCACAACCCGCTCACCCTGCAAAATAGAAATAAAAGAGGCCCTTATTGCAATTTCTGTTTTTCCAAAACCAACATCTCCACACAAAAGCCTGTCCATTGGAAGCGGAGAGGTTAAATCAGAAAGAATTTCTTTGTAGGAAGCAGTCTGATCAGCGGTATCTACAAAACTAAAAGAAGAAACAAAATCCGCCAATAAATCAAAATCAACACCCAAACGATTTTTAGAAGAAGAGATTCGAGAAAGATGCTGTTTGTATAAAGACTGAACAAAAGATTCTATTTTTTTAGAAATAGATGTTTTTTTTCTATTCCAAGAACCTCTTTTAGAAATAGAATTCAAAACAACCCGAGAAGAAAGGGGGCCCGCAAAAAAACTTAACAAAGAAATTTGTGAAATATGAACATTTATTTTTGCATCAAGATATTCTAGCTGGAGATAAGAATCTTGACCAGAATCTTCCAGCATGCCACAAAACAAACCAACCCCATAATCATCATGAACCAAATAATCACCAACAGAAATATCATTAAAGCCATCAGAGACACGAAGCGAAGGAGGGGGGGAAGGCCTCGCATCCCCATCTTTTATAAACCACCTGGGAACAAAAAGGAGGTCATCAACAAAAACACCAAAAGAATCAAGATCTGACGAAACAACAGGAGAAGCAGTAGTTTTTCTATAAGTGTCATAACTACAGAGAGTTAAATCATGTGAACTATTTGCAGGATTTCCCCAAGATAAAACAGAGGAACAAAAGTCAAGAGGAGACAAGTTTTTTAAAATTAAAGAAAGAGGCACGACCTCAAAACCAGCAGAAGAAACAAGGAAAGAAACAAACTCAATTTTTCGAGTAGTTATTTGTGAGCCCAAGTCAAAGACAAAAAGAACAGGAGAGTTATATGAAAAGTCAACACGAACAGGAAAAGAAAGCTCCTTCGGAAAAAAATCAACAACAGAGCCACGCACAGAAAAATCACCCGGCTTAGAGACACAGGGGCAGCGCCAATAAGAAGCACGATCTAGAGCGTTTAGTAAAGCACCATACTCACTCGTAGAGTTTACATCAAACACCTCAGCATCTTTATATACACGGGTCTCCCCAGAATCAAAAGTAGAACGATCGACGAGCACAACGCGATCAAGGGACCCAGAAAACAAGGAAAAATTATTTTTAAAACGATCAAGGGCACCCTCAAAACCCAAGGGAGAATCAAAAGACATATTAGTTAAAACAGAAAAAGAAGGCAAAGATTTTTTGTAAAGCAAATAAAAGATAGACTCAAAAGCATCATCATCAACTAAAAGAAAAACACCACCGTGCTTAGGTAAAAGTAAGCTCAATAGCCCCACATCAGAAAGAGAAAGAGAGGAACCTAAACGGTTTTTTAAAATTTTGGCATACAAGGCAGAAAACGGAGACAATGTTTCACGTGAAACAACCATTATTTTTTATATAAATAGAGGGAAAGCATAGAAACATCCGACTGCCGCACACCGTCAATCCTAATTGCCTGCCCTAAGGTTTCTGGCTTTACTATCATCAGTTTTTCAAGAGATTCGGAACTAAGGTTAGGAACCCCTAAAAAATTAAATGTTCGTGGGATTTTTATATTTTCAAGTTTTTTTATATTTTTTACACGGTCAGATTGGATTGATATATATCCTTCATATTTTGTTTCACTCTCAACCGCAAAAAGAACAGATGGCCGTGCAGGAATTTTTATTGACATATTAAAAATATTACTTTCTGGTTTTTTCAGATGATCCCAAAGGGTTTGTGTTTTATTATTAAACTTCACCTTAGTTTTATGAAGATAGTTTTTTATTTTTTGATATTCCTGTAAAAAATCATTATATATTTTAGCGTGTTTTTTTGTTAGCAAACCATATTTCAAGGCCAGGCCAGACAACCTTAAATCAGCATTATCCTGTCTTAGAGAAAGGCGATATTCTGCTCTTGATGTAAACATTCTATATGGTTCATTGATGTTTTTAGTAATAAGGTCGTCAATTAAAACACCAATATACCCCTGGTCTCGCCTAATTATAAAAGAATCATCATAAAAAATTGATAAAACAGAATTTATACCCGCAACGAGCCCCTGTGCAGCAGCTTCTTCGTATCCAGAGGTTCCGTTCATTTGACCCGCCAAAAACAAACCCCGTACTGTTTTAGATTCAAGGGTTGATTTTAGCTGATATGTTGGAAAATAATCATATTCAATTGCATACCCAGGACGAATCAACTGACACTCCTCAAGGCCTCGAACAGTTCTAAGTGCCTGTATTTGCACATCTTCCGGCATACTTGTTGAAAACCCATTTACATATATTTGTTTAGAGCCAGCCCACTCTGGCTCTAGAAATAATTGATGTGATGTGCGATCTTTAAACCTAACAACTTTATCTTCAACGCTAGGGCAATATCGTGGACCCGTTGCATTAATTTTTCCAGAATACATTGGGGAGCGAGAAAGATTACTTTGCAATATTTTATGAGTGTTTTCATTAGTGTGTGCCAAATAGCACGGAATATTTTCAATTTTATGATCACCCTTAGTTTTAATTGAAAAAAAGTTAATATCATCATCTCCAGGGGACAAATCAAGCTTATCCCAATCAATAGAGCTTTTAAGTAGTCGGGGCGGGGTGCCAGTTTTCAATCTATGTGTTACAAAGCCCAAATCAACCAGCGAGCTTGTAATTCCCACCGAAGGGGGCTCAGCAAAACGGCCAGCTAAATAGGAAGAGCTTCCAACGTGAATTTTCCCACTTAAAAAAGTACCAGCAGTGATAATAATAGAGCTAATATTTAAGATGCGGCCCGAGCGAAGACCACAGGAGGATATAGCAGAGTTATCAACACCAATATCAACAACCTCATCGCAGATAATTGATATATTGCTGTCAGCAAGAACAGCATCATAGATAAACTTAGAATATTTAATTTTATCAACCTGCGCACGTTGAGACCAAACAGCGCGGCCCTTTGACTTGTTTAGCGTTTTAAATTGGATTGCTGTTTGATCTGCAGCCTCACCCATAATTCCGCCCAATGCATCTACCTCTCTAACGAGGTGCCCCTTTGCAAGGCCCCCAATTGCCGGGTTGCACGACATTCTTCCAATTGCACTAGGGTCCATTGTAATCATATAGCACTTCCTTCCCATTCGGGAAATTGCAAGCGCAGCCTCAACGCCTGCATGCCCACCCCCAACTACAGCAATTGCTATATCATGATGTTTCATTATTTTCCAACGCAAAAATCAGAAAAAATTTCATTAATGATATCTGCTTTATTAATAGGGTTAATTATTTCATTTAGTATATCTATAAACCCATGTAATAAATCTGCAAGAATATCATGAGATATATTTTTATTAAGTTGATTTAACATGTCATTCCCACTGTCAATAAGCCTATTTATTACATTTTGCTGTCGCCGGTTTATATAGTATTTAGCGTTTACATCCCTGGTCTTTATCACAGCATGTATTCTTGTTAATAAAAGTGTTAATAACTCTTCTATACCATCACCATTTAAAGTAGAGACACTGACATCATATCCATTTGATTTATTGACATCAGATTTTGAGAGTATTTTTATAGATTTATTATTACTATCTAACTTTTTAATTAAGGAAAGATCTAACTTTTTTTCGCCCAAAAATAAAATAATATCAGCTTCCAATATTTCATTCTCTGTTTTTTTTATTCCCATTAATTCAACTATATTTTCTGACTCCCAATACCCAGCAGTATCTATTATTTTTACCCTGTATCCGGAGAGTTCGAAGACAGCCTCGACGGTATCTCTTGTTGTTCCTTGAGTTTCTGAGACGATCGACCGACCATACCCCAGCAAATGATTAAATAAGCTAGACTTACCAGCGTTTGGTTTTCCAGCCAAAACAACTCGAAGTCCTCGCTCTATAATATTGGAAAAAAGTGTGCTGGAATTTATTTTTTTCAAACGATCTATAGCTGATTTTATTTCATCATATAAATTTTTAGTGTTTTCACATTCATCTTCATTTAAGTCCAATTCATATTCAATCTTTGAAGTTATTTTTAAGATATGTTTTTTTATCGCCTTAATTTCATTAGATAATCGCCCACCCAGATTCTCCATAGATTTATTTGCAAAAACATCTGTTTCACTCTTTACTAAATCATTTATAGACTCTGCCTGTATCAGATCTATTTTGCCATTAGAATAACCCCTAAAGGTAAACTCTCCAGGCAGAGCATTTCTTGCCATCTTTTCATTACAAATTTTTGTTATTATATTATGTGCTATAAAATCTCCACCATGACAATTAATCTCTATAATGTCCTCACCCGTAAACGAGTTCGGCCCCATGAAATATGAGATTAAACAATGATCTAATAAATTATCATTTATATATATTTTTTTTTGAATAATTGTATTTGGGACAGGATTGTTTTTTGTTTTTGTAATTTTTTTATATAGTCCCCTTAAGCACTCCCCAGATATTCGTATTACATTAATTGAACCAATTCCACCCGATGTACATTGTGCAATGATTACATCCTCTGTATAAAGGTAGTGCATAGGAAGTCGTATTTATTTGCTATTTTTAATTGATAACTGTTGTTGATATGACAGCAAATTAAAAATAGTATAGTATAGGGTCAGCCCAGAGGGAAAACTATTAAAGATCAAAACAAAAAATCCATTCATAAAATACATAAAAGTTTTTTGAGAACCCTCGGTAGATTGCATAGTAATTTGCATTGTTAAAAACATACTAATACCCATTAATAGGGGAAGGACGGCAACGGCGCCACCATACAAAGGCAACTCAAAGGGAAGGGAAAAAATAAAATCAGGCTGAGATAGGTCCGTTATCCAAAAAATAAAGGGTTCCCCACGAAACTCAATAGTTGACCTAAAAACAATAAAGAATGCCATTAAAATAGGCCATTGAATCAACATGGGAAGACATCCAGAGATAGGATTAACACCATGTTCCTTCCAAAGCTTCCCCATTTCCTGTTGCAAGCGCTGTGGATCGTTTTTATATTTTTCCTGCACCTTTTTTTGCATTGGAGCCACAACCTTCATTTTAGCTGAAGACTCATAACTTTTTCTAGTTAAGGGAGCAGTAATAAATCTCATTAATACAGCAATTAAAATAAGAATAAATCCATAATTTAAACCCAGAAAACTATGAAGAGACTTAATAACCCACAACACTAAACGACTAAATGGCTTAATAATTGACCAACCAAAATTCATAATAGAAGATACATTTTCATTAGTCCCCAGACTATCAAGATATTCAACATCTAGAGGACCAATGTAGGTAAGGAGGCCAAGCTCTCCTCTCGAGGAATACCCCCCCATAGATGCAGAGTATATAGGAAGCACATCATCACCTCCCCTAAAAAGCAAGTTGCTTGAAGAAAGCTTTACATAATCAGATTTTTGATTTGGAATCATTACTGTGGCAAAATATTTAGTACGAATTGCAACCCAATTTGTTTTCTCTTCTATTAATGTTTGATCAATAGCAGCCTGTGAGCTTTGAGTTATAGATTCAAGAGCACCATCCTGATATGCATAAACACTAGAATATGATAGTTCATCAGAAGAATAAGATTGTGACGAAAGAACACTTGGCTCTGTGGGAAACAATCCAGCGTCCCACACAATTTCTACCTCACTCACACCATTTAAATCATATACATACTCATGTTCAATAGCAAAAGAGCTACCATCAATCACCACTGTTTTTTCAATTGAGTTATGTTTATAAACTATTTTTTTTATTTCACCAGGCTTAACTCGTAAAAGGCCATCAACAATATCATTAGAAGAAATCATTTCAAAGGGTTGATTAAAGAAAATAGACTGATTAGATGAAGACGCAGCAAGGCATGGAGCGCAGGGAGGCTTTTCTCTATCTAAATCATGAATTAAAACAACGTTCCTGTCCTTTTGATACTTGCCCTCAGAATCATACGAACCAAGATATTCATATTGATCGTCATTACTTTTAATTAGCTCATAACCTAAAATAGAGCCACCACCCTCATTTGACAGTATTGCACGAAAATAATCAGTTTCAACAACAACTGATTCCCTCAGAGTGTTTTTATTATAGGCAGGAACATCCGGCTCGTTAACAGAGAGGGGGGAATTATCTTTGCTATTATCTTCTTTTTGGATTTTATTTTGGTTCTCTAATGTTGGCTGCACACCAACCATTTCAAGGTATTTTGGAATTAATATAAAAACTCCAAAAATCAATAAGGCTGCCAAGATATTGCGTTGCGTAGACACTAAGAGGGGTTTTCTACAATAGAATCAAACCACAGACGTATTGATTTATTAATATTGTGATAATTAATATTTATTGTTTTCGGCTTAATAACAACACCAAACGACGGCAAGTGATTATTACTATTCAAGTGTTGTAAAACAGCTCGACACCTTCGCTTAAAAAGATTTCGCAATGAAGCGGCACCTAAGGATTTTGGTATTATAAATCCCAAAGCAAAATGATTATATTTTCTTGACATAAAAGAAATTTCATTTTTAAAAATGAAATTTGGTGAATTGGCTATATGATTAAAAATTTTATTATTAATAGAAAAATGCATTAAGCAGATAAAGACTTTCTGCCCTTGCTTCTTCGACGAGCAAGAACAGCACGACCAGCCTTTGAGGCCATTCGAGATCTAAAACCATGTTTGTTCTTACGTTTTCTATTGCTAAGCTTAATTGTAATTTTCATTCTTTACCTCAATTATCAAAGGGGTAGAATATAATATTTAATTATGATAAATAAAAAATCATTTATCAAATACATTCTTAGAACTAATTGTAGTTTTAATTCCACCCCGCGGATTAAAATCACCGACGACTTCAATTGTTTTAGGATTACAGGCCCTTGTAAAGTCATCCATTATTTGATTTGTAACATGTTCATGAAATATTCCAATATTTCTAAAATTTACAATATATAATTTCAATGATTTTAACTCAACAATATGCTTTCTAGGGACATAATTTATTTTAATAGTTCCAAAGTCGGGCAAGCCTGTTCTTGGACACACACAATTAAATTCTGGAATAGATATGTTTATTAGATAATCTCTATCACAATATTCATTTTCAACAATTTCTAAATCTTTATATGATGGCCTTTTTAAATCTATTTTTTTCATAAGAACATATTAAATAGATTGTTAGTATAAATGGAAACAAAAAAGGCACTCATTTGAGTGCCTTTTTTTACCAACCTTTTTGAGGGGGTCTAATTTTTCTTCTTCTTCGGTGCCTTCTTTTTCTCTCCAAATCATCATCACCGTCATCAAGCTGATTATCACCCAACTCTTGATCAGAAAGCAATGATCCCTGGCCATACCAACTTACAGTGGACGTAGTATTCATTGGATTTGCTGAAAAAACAAAAGACCATAGAACAATAGCACCGACAAATATATATGTATTTTTTTTCATTTTAACTTACTCCTATTAGAATATAGGCCATAAATCTGCAGTTGTCAAGGGCAATAACAACTTGTTACATATTATTTCTCTTTATTTTTCCATTCAAGTGGTGTTATAGTATCACAGATTATTTCTTGTTTTTTTTGGCGCACATCATTTTTATTTACCCATGATTGAGAGTGTATTCTCCCCTCAACATAGAGAAGCTGCCCCTTAACAACATATTCTTTAGAAAAATCAGCTAATTTATTCCAAGCAACAAGATTATGCCACTCTGTATGTTCTTTTTTATTTTTTTCAGCGTCTATCCAGATTTCATTGGTTGCCAGTGAAAAAGTCGCAATTGAATAGCCACTAGCAGTAAATTTAATATCAGGAGATTGGCCAACATGTCCAACTAAAATAACTCTATTTATACTGTTTTTTGAAATCATTATATAAAACTATTGTTTTTTCATTGGAATTTCAACAGAAAAAGTTGTGAACTCATTATTTGATTTTATATAGAAACGCCCATCATGCGCCTCAATAATTTTTTTACAGATAGTTAGCCCTAACCCAAAACCAGGTACACCATGTTTGTTTTTTTTGGATCTAAAAAATGGTAAAAGAATATCATTCAAGTCGTCACTATCTATTTTTTCACCATAATTTTTTATATCGATAATATAATTTTGATTGTTTTGATAAATAGAAATTTCTACAGGATGGAGACTATCCCCATATTTTAATGCGTTATCAATTAAATTTCTAATGGCAATAATCATTTTTGTTTCATCAATTACCACACGCACCGTTGGAATCGAATTCATAATTTTTATTTTTTTAGAATCCACATTTATTAGATCAAGAATTTTTATTATTAAATTTGAAATTTTAATATTATCAAAATCCAAATTTTTATATGGAACGGACAATTTATCTGAGAACAATAAATTTGAGATCATCCCCTCTAGAAAAACCACCTCATCAACAAGGCGCGCCCTATTTTTATGTTCCGGGAGCATTTCTACCAATAACCGCATTCTAGCTAGTGGAGATCTAAGCTCATGGCTAACATCAAGTAATAATTGTTGTTTTTGAGATAATAAAGTTTTTATATCAGCCATCAATTTGTTGATTGAAATCGACAACCCCGCTAACTCATCGTTTCCAGCAACAGAAATTTTTGATTTCAAGTCACCATCATGAAAGCCCCTAATTCTTTCCCTCATAAAATGAATTGGCCTTAAAAACCGTCTAATAAAAAAATTAAAGACCACCATAAATAATAGTGAAACGACAATAGGAGGAAAGTAATTAACATACTCTGGCGAAACCTCTTGATCTACCGCAACAAAAACATGAAGGGAGTCTTTTTTCACATATGTTAAATATTCATCTGTATTACTAGACCCAACAGAAACGAATAATGGATTTTTTACCCCATGCATAACCTCCATATTCCGACTATCAGCATAACTGAAATAGCCATCAGGATCAACCAAATCAGGATAAAACCAAAGAAGCAATGAATCAGAGTTATAAAACGTTACATTAAAATGGAGACTATCAATTTCATTTTTTATTTTTATTGAGTCTTTCGGGAAGTCCCACCCATTTACTATATAGCCATAGAAATATAATTCTTGAGCATCTAAAATTGTATCCTGTTCTGTATAATAATAATCTACAGTGTAAAATATTACCCCTGTTAACAACATTGAAAACAGGATGACCAGAAGGCCAATTTTATAAAATAGGTGGCCAGTAAAACGTTTAAACATTACTTATTAATTCGCGTAGCAATAAATATATACCCCACACCATGAACAGTTTTAATAAATCGAGAATGCTCGGGAGTTTCCCCCAACTTACTTCTCAACCGACTAACTAAAACATCAATTGACCGATCAAAGGATTGCCATTGAATACCACGCAGGTTTTCTACAAGAAATTCTCGATCAAGAGTTTCAGAAGCATGCTCAGCAATTAATACCAAGGCCTCAAATTCAGTAGTAGACAAATGTACCAAACCGCCATCCAGGAACACCTCTTGTTTCATCTTGTCAATCAACAAGCCTTCAAACTCCAAAATATCAACAAGAGAAGAGGGTTCATTAACTCTTCTTAAAATTGAATGTATTCTTGCAAGCAATTCAAGTGGCTCAAATGGTTTTGGCATATAATCATCTGCCCCAAGGTCTAAACCCACAACCCTATCAGAGGTTTCCCCACGAGCAGTTAACATAATAACAGGGGTATCATGTTCTTTTCGTATACTTCTTAGAACTTGGAACCCATCCATTTCTGGTAATGTTATATCTAATATAACCAAATCTGGTTTATATGCCTCCAACACAGCCAACGCATTAATTGACTCATGTATACATTTTATTTTAAACTTGTTGCCACTTAGGAACTCATCTAAAAGATCTGTTAACTTTTTATCATCATCAACAATTAATATTTTTTTCATACTACACTCCTGTTTCTATTTAGATAGGGTATTTAAATAATCATCAATTTGATTTTTAAACACATCATCAGTATTTATTTTCTTTTCAATTAATTTACAAGCATGTACAACAGTCGAGTGATCTCTTTTTCCCAAAAGAGCTCCAATTTTTGACAGGGGAAGACTAGTTAACTCCCTTGATACATACATAATAATTTGTCTAGCCAAGGCAATTTCTTTTGTTCGTGATTTTCCCCGGACCAGTCGATCACTAATGTTCATTTTTAATGTTATATGTTTAGAAATTTCTTTAATACTAAGATTATGAAACTCATTTTCTCCAATCATTTCTTGAAGAACACCCTTAACTAACTTCATATTTATATCAATTTGCTTTAATGAAGATATTGCCAGCAGCCTAACTAGCACACCCTTCATTTTTCTTATATCATTTTTTATTGAAGCCGCAATAAACTCTGTTATTTTATAGCTTAAATTCAGATTGTTTTGCTCAGCCTCATTCATTAAAATAGCAATTCTTGTTTCCAAATCTGGTGGCTGTATATCAACCATCAATCCAGATTGAAACCTTGAAACCAATCTTTCTTTAATTCCAAGCAACTGGTTTGGGTGCTTATCAACAGTAAGAACAATTTGCTTTCCTCGCTCAAACAGAACATTAAATAAATGAAAAAACTGTTCTTGAGTTTGCTCTTTTCCTTCAAAAAACTGCACATCATCAATTAATAAGATATCAGAGGAGCGATATTGATTAGCAAAATCTGTTGACTTATTTTTTTGAATAGAACTAATAAATTCAAGCATAAATCGCTCACTTGTTAAGTATGTAATCTGATAATTTGGAAATGTTTTTATTAATCGATTACCAATAGCTTGTAGAAGATGTGTTTTTCCAAGACCAGTTGCACTATAAATTAATAAGGGATTAAAAGGAGTACCACCAGGTGAATCTGCGACTGAACCACACGCAGCCTTAGCAAATTGATTATCTTTACCTTCAATGAAAGTTCTAAATGAATATTGTGAATTAAAATTTTTAGTTTTATTATATCGCGGTTGAAACTGAGGATAATTTTTTTTATGAACTGAAAAAGATGGAATTTCTTGGGATGATTTTGAAGTAATAGGAACCGTGTAATTAATAATTAAAGACTTTGACACAACCGTATTAATTGCCTCATCAATTAATGCACGATATTTTGACTCTAACCACTCGTAATGAAATTTATTTGGAACAAGCAAGGTAATATCTTCCTCACCCATTGATGAGATGCGCACCCCATCAAACCACGTTTGAAATGCAGTTTCTTGAATTCTATTTTTTATAAATAAAAGACACTTATTCCACACCTCTTCACTGTTTAATTTATTGTTCATAACTTATCAACAAATTATTAACAATATAAATTACAAACAATTCAAAGATGATAATTAATAATTTAATATCTAAAAAAAAACATTGTAAGCGCATATACCATTAATAATTATAATATATTAGAGAATATGTTGCAGATGGGTATAAATGGAATATTTAGAGATAATCACAAATTCTATGAAAACAATTGATTAAATTTTTTAATAACGCGATTAGAAGATTTTTTCAGACGCTGTTCAGATTGGTGACCATGAGATATTAACAGGCAATCAATTTTTAAATTTTCTGCAACCTCATAATCATGATCTGTGTCACCAATTAATATTATTTGATTCCTATCTAAACCAATTGTTCTCATTAATTTTTTACCATTTTCTATTTTGCCATCAGCAATATAATTATCAACACCAATAATTAAATCAAAATATTGATTTATTGAATAATATGCGGTTAAGTCATTAAGAGTGTTCTGATTAGATGCAGACAAAATAGATAAAGAAAAACCCATTCCACGCAATTTTTCAAGGATTAATTTTGTATCTATAAATAAATCAGCACTATATCTTCTTAGATTATATTCAGATACAAACTCAACTTTAAGTTGTTGAAATGATTTATATGAGATATCTATATTTATCTTTTTATAAAAATCTTTAATTGGAAAACAAAATAATTCACGATATTCTTTTAAGTTTATTGTTTTTAAATGACGCCTCTTAAGCAAAACATTTAATACATCTACAAAAACAAAGGCATCATCGATTAGCGTTCCATTCCAGTCAAAAATAACATACTTTTTATTTTTCAGCATCTAAAGCTTTAAGTAAATCAAATGAATAGATACCGGTACTATGTCCATCTCTCCAGTGAATTCTAATTGCATAATGTCCAATGTTCCGATATTCACTAATTTGATATTTTTTATTATTATTAGGGCCCAACAGCTTATTATTACCCATATAAATATTTCCAAAAATATCTGATTCACCAGAACAGTTTGCACAGGGACATGCATCACGAAGGGATTTATTTTTTATAAAAGACTCTTCACCAGACATCCACTTAATGGCGATACTCTGATCCATGATAATAATTTTTTCAGGCTTCAAACGTATTTTCCTATTGTAGCTGCTAATAAAGTTACTAGCTCATCTTTTTTTGCATACCCATATTCTACAGTATTTAAAAAATCAAATTTCATTTTTAATACAACAATTTTTTTATTTTTTTTATTTAAAGCATTTAATTTATAGAAATCTTTTGTTGTAGTAATAATGGTTTGACAATTACTTTCTTTCATTTTATTATAAATAAATTTCATATCATCAATCGTATAATTATGATGATCACCATATGATAAAAATTCACCAATCATAATATTATTATTAATTAAAGCTTTTTTAAAAGAAGCTGAATCACCTATACCACACACCGCAACCGTCGCCCCTATTTTTTTAATATTATTGACATTATGTCCGTCTTCAATTGAAAATAGAGCTTTTGCTACCATCTTCAAAATTTTCTTGTTATTCATTTTGTTTAATTTTTTATAATAATCCCCCAATGAACGATCACATGGTTTGAAAATAACGACATCCGCACGATTAAGAGCTGAAAAGTTTTCCCTATCAATTATATTACAATCATTTATATTGATCATAACAACATCTAAATCCCGTTTTATATATAATGATTGAAATCCATCGTCCAAGACAATAACATCAATATCAAGCTTATTAATAGCCAGGTTGATTGCTGCCATCTTATTATTCCCAACAACCATAGAAATGTTTGGATATTCTTTTAGTAAATAAAATGGCTCATCTCCGACCTCATCAAGAGTATAATGATTATACTTATTATTATTAATCATTATCATTTTATTGGACTTTCTATTATATCCTCTTGTAATCACACAGGGTTTTTTATTTAAGAATAAAAGCTGATCAACAATCCAAGCAACCATTGGTGTTTTACCAGTGCCCCCCATAGAAATATTACCTATTGAAATTACAGGAATATTAAACGAGTAAGTTTTAAAAAAATTATATTCATATAATTTCAATCTCAGCTTAGCAAGTGAATGAATAATAGATTTAATAATATTCATTTGATTGTATTATCTAATGTATCTAAATGATTATTCATAAAAAATGTCAAATCATCAGCACTATTTATATCACCAAAACTTTTATTGCTTTCCATGGGATCAGAAAATTCAACATATACTTTACCAAAGGGTTTTGGTAGACGCAACTTGTCCCATGAGGATATCTCCCAATATTTAGTTGATCCACATGAAATAGAAATAATTTGTGCTCCAGTTTTTACCGCAATTTTATATGAACCCAATTTCGCACATCTTTGAGGTCCCTTAGGGCCATCATTCGTAATAGCAACAATAGAACTTGAATCTTTAAATACTTTTAACATGTTTTTAATTACACCTTCCCAACCTCGCGTGCTTGACCCCTTAATTAGTTTAATAGATGCTCTTTTTAAAAAATAAGCCATAATTTTGGAATCATCATGTGTACTGGAAATAGCCCAGATATTTTGTGTTTTATATTTTTTAAAAAAATATACAGCATACAAAAATCTAGCATGCCATGAACACAACATAATGGGCCTATTATTATTAATTGCCCTTTCAAACTTATCTATTCCTTTAATATGCCATTTATTGGTTCTAAAAAGGACAAAGAGTAGCAACTCCACAAATAATGATAAAATGTATAATTTAATTTTTTTCATTAATAATACATTGTGCTGCATTGTTAATTGCATTGGATTTATTTAAAAATAGTTTTTTAATAGTTTTTTGATCTTTTTTTATTGAATTATAATATTTTATATCTGTCATCAATTTGTCAATTTTTTGTATTAAATTTTTTGTATTAACACCTGACTGGATAAGCTCTGGGAGTATCATCCTATCTGCAATAATGTTTGTCATAGAAATATACTTTACCCTCATTAATAACTTTGAAATACACGCAGAGAACCAAGATAACTTATACGCTACAACACAGGGGATATTCATAAATGTGGCTTGTAGAGAAATAGTTCCCGATGTTACAATTGCAAAATCAGCGCATTCAAGTAGTTTTAAAGGCTCATCTGCAATTATTTTAATATTTAATATTTTATATTGATTTATTATTTCTTGTTTATTAAATCCAGGGGCAAGGCCAATTGCACACTCTATATCTACATTATTTTCAACTATTTTTTTAATTACTTTCAGATAAATTGGTAAATGTTTTTGCAGTTCTTGCTTCCTGCTTCCAGGAAAAACACCAAGCACTCTTTTATCCGATGGAAGGTTAAGCTTTTTCCTTAAAATTTTTTTATCTGATGGCACCCATTTATCTAAGAATGGATGTCCGACATATATAGCATTAACATTTTTATTTTTATAATATTTTTCTTCAAATGGAAAGATTACTATCATTTGATCAACATATTTTTTTATAGTTTTAATCCGATTTTCATTCCAAGCCCAAATTTGAGGACTTATAAAAAATTGTATTTTTGTTTTGGGAGATTTTTTCTTTATTTGTTTAGCTAAATTTAAATTAAAACCAGGAAAATCTATTAAAATCACATTAGATGGGTTTACTTCATAAACAAATTGTGATATTCTATATGAAAGCATAGCCATGTAAGGTATTTTTTTAAATGCTTCTGTAAAGCCAATAATAGAAATTTTATCAATATCTTCTAATTGATTAAGGCCGCTATTAAGCATCTCTTGACCACCAACACCCCAAAACTCCACAGCATCACAACTTATTTTCTTAATTTCAGACATTAATTCCCCTCCATATTGATCACCAGAGGTTTCACCCGCAACAATTACATATCTATTCATTTATCAACTATTATTAGTGTTTATTTGATCACGAATTTGCATTGCAACATCTAATGCCCTTAGACCATCGTGAGCACTAATTACAGGATCTTTAGAGAGTTGAATTGATTCAGAAAAGGATTCCAACTCAGCCCTTAAAGCATTATGTGAATTAATTTTTGGCTTATCATAGAGAATATATTTTTCTTCGTTTTCATTTATAACAATATATGAAAACCCTTTTTTTGGCCGATCTTTTATAAGTACATATTTTTCAATACTTAGATTTAAAAAATCTATATTTGTATATGAATTTTTTTCAAAAATTCTAAACTTCCTTAATTTTTTTTGAGATATTCTACTTGCTGTCATATTAGCAACACACCCATTATTAAATTCTATCCTTGCATTAGCCATATCAATTGTGTTGGACAATACCGATACACCGGATGCTTGTATCAGCACTATATCAGATTGAACTATTGTTATTAATATATCAATATCATGTATCATCAGATCTAATATTACATCAACATCTGTACCCCTTATATTAAAAGGAGACAACCTATGTGATTCAATAAAGCGAGGATTTATATTCTTTTTATTATAAGTACAAAATGCAGGATTAAATCGTTCAATGTGACCTACTTGAATTAGTCTCCTATGTTTTTTTGATAATTGAATTAATTCTTTAGCCTCTTGAACACTGTTTGTAATAGGTTTTTCTATAAATAAGTGACATTTTTGTAATATAGCCTTTTTAGCAATTTTAAAATGTGTTAATGTTGGAGTACAAATTGAAACTGCATCACAAACTTCTAGTAAATTATCTAAATTCTCATATGATGTAACATTAAATTTATTTAATACGCTTTCTGATATTTCCGTATTAGTATCTACAAAACCAATAAACTCAACATCGTCAATTAATTGATATTGTTCAATGTGAAATTTACCCAAGTGTCCCGCACCAACAACTCCCACCCTAATTTTAGATTTTTCACCCATATTTTAATTTAATATATTTGTTCTTGTTTTTTAGGATATTAATTTTGAAATTATTTGCCCAACAAAAAAGAGAGAATAAATGTCAAAAGTATTAAAAAATTGTATTAGTTATGGTGTATTAGGAATTGGTCTACTCGTTTATTTTTGTTGTATATGTGCGTATCAATTTGTTGAATCATCAATTGTAATGTTATTAACAATGTTAATATGGGCCTCATTAACAATTTACTTAGATGAGTTTGAGACATTACGTTTTTCAAGGGTTCTGAGCATTACAGGATTACTTTTTGCAATTTCCTTTTTCTTTTTCTTTGGCGTTGAAGAGGTGCCAATACCTCAAGGTGCAATTCTATTTAATCCGCCAGGCATTGCCATCACATTATTTATAATACTCATATCTATATTGCCTGTTTTATATATTACTTATGGAGATAAAATTTCAACACCTGTTAACGCACAATCTTCATATTTATCATCATCTGTGAACACAACGAAAAATGAAACAATTAACGAAGACATCAATGATGATTGGGAAATAGCGACTAATGAAGATGTTGAATCAGGTAATTTTGAAGTAGCAGCCTAACCATATCTACTTCATTTTATAATATCCCCTTAATATTGCTGACAACATTCCAACTTTAATTACGTAATAACTTATAAATTTAATTTTATAGCATCTCACGCAAAAATAGTACAAAAAATTAACACACCACCTAAATAAAAAATTCCTTTTCAGTAGAATTGTAAATTTAACAACATCACCCTTTAATTCATTGTCAAGAGATTTTAAATTTGACTCCCCAAATTCTATAAGTTTATATAAATATTTTTTATAATTAGGAAAATTAATTCTCGTTGCAATGGCCCCCTTAGATGCAATGATCATTTGTGGAAATTTTTTTTCTAATTTTGCAGTAAAATCTAACTCTTCACCACCATACCCTCTTAAATCAAGATTTAGTTTTATAATATCAAAGATTGATTTTTTAATCATGCAATTGCTAAACAATAAATATTGATAATTAATAGTTTGGTTGTTTTTATATTTTTTTATTCCCCTTGTTGATTCATTTAAATATTTTTCAAAAATAGAATCTGTTGAGGTGTAATTCATACACCCTCCATAAGCATATGCATTATGATTCAAGATAGAATCATAATACTTTAAAATAATATTTGATTCTACTATAATGTTACTATTTAAAAATAAAATCCATTCGCTACTTGCTATTTTAACCCCCTGTGATCGTGCATGCGCCCTACCCCTATTTTCATCCAATCTTAATTGATTTTTATTAAATTTTAAATTATAATTAGTGAACATTTCAAAAGATCCATCTGTCGACCCATCGTCAATATAAATAACTTCTATAATATGATTTTTAACAATAATATTATTAATAGACTCCAATGATTGACTTAATGTATCTCTTGTATTATAGCCAATAATAATAATAGAAATATGTAATGAATTATTTCTCATTAATCAAATCAATAAATTTTTCATGTTGTATGTCCCAAGTAAAATCTCTTTTTATAGTTATCCCAATATGTTTGTACTTATTCTTATTATTTTTTATGTGTTCAACTGCACTTAATTGATCATTAATACTTTTTTCATCAACAATAATACCCAAATTATATTTTATAATAATGTCTTTAATATTTTCTAGTGGGGAAGATATTACGGGCAACCCCATCAATGTATACTCAAATAATTTATTTGGCATAGCAAATTGATTACTTATTCCCCGCCCCTTAATTACTGACCACCCAATATCACATTCTGCCGTATAATTAAGTAATTCTAAATATGGTACCTTATTAATAAATTTTATTCTATCAAGAACATTCAATTCTTTTGTTTTTTTTATATAGTGATTTTTTGCCTCTCCAGAACCAATAATTATGGCAACAATATCTTTGCTAGATTTAATTAATTTAATAAGTTGTCCAATACCCCTATTTTTTTGAATTACCCCCTGATACACAATTGTTGTATAATTTTTTGAAATATTAAACTTCTTTTTGAGATTAAGTTTTTTACATTTAGAGTAGTTAATTGGATAATTATAAATTTGTCCCCAACGTAGATGTTTAAACTTAGGGTATTTTTGTCTTAGTAGTTTTTCATCTGTTTTTGCTGTTGTTATAACTGTATTTACATTTTTTAAAAAATATTTTTCATACCAAAATGAAAGTAGTTTATATAAAGGATTGTAATAATGCACTGCTAATTCTGTATAAATTTCTCTACAATCATATATAATATTTGTATTTTTGTACACACAGGCACTTGATAAAGAATAAAAATCCCCAGCAATAATAGTATTAAAAGATTTCTTTTTTAAAAATTCTACTACATTATTATGAAATTCTATATATTTTCCAACCCCCCTCCTATTCAATACAATATTATGAAACTCAATATTTTTAAATTCTTTATAATCAAATTTTTTTATATATGTACAAACTATGGTGATAGAATAATTTTCTAATAATAATGATCGAACCATATTAATACAACGTGCATCAAAAAAGAAATCCCCCAAGAATATAATAGCTATTTTTTTTTCATTCATTTTATTTTGGATGTTAAAGTATTTATAAGGTAGCAGGAAATTTTTTGTGGCAGCGAATAAGCAATCTTAAACAAAATATTTTTTAGTGAAAATGGATTATTTTTTAATGCTTTATTATAATAATACTTAGCCCTATCAAATTTATTAGCATAAAAAAACATGCTCCCCTGTTTTCTGTAGTGTAATGACATTATAGAGGAAGAACTATTTTTTATAATATAATCTTTATGTTTTGTAATAATGTATTCAATAGCACACGATTCATTATAATAATTAGAGGTCTGACTTTTATGTGACAAATTCCATTGAAACATATGCTCATTAATATTATCAATCTTAGGATTCATTTTTGAAATAGAAATAAAAAAATCCCAATCCTCTGATGGCTCAGCCTTGGGATCAAATTCATTTATATTTTGTAATATAAAACTTCTCTTAAACAAACAACATTGAAAAAAAGGACCCGGATGGATAACTATATTTTTTTTAAAATTACTTGAAAACGCTTTTAAAGATTTTTCATACTGTAAATTATCAACCATATCATTGATTATATAGTCTGACATAACAAAATCAAGATTCTTTTGAATCATCAATTTTAATTGTTTTTCTAATTTATTATTTAGCCAAAGGTCATCATGATCTAAAAAACCTATATATTCACCAGATGATTTTTTAATTCCCCTGATTCGTGAGGAGGTGACCCCCATATTTTTAGGTTGTTTAAAGTATTTTATTTTTGAATTCCTCATTTCCTTTATTTTTAATTCTGTATCATCAGTAGAGGCATCATCAATAATAATTATCTCAATATCATCGACATTTTGTGAAAGAACATTTAAAACGGCTCTTATTAATTGATTTGAATTATTATATGTTGGAATAATAATTGAGATCATATAATATTTTTAATATTAATGATCTGTATTACACTAAGGCTGAGATATATAATTAATATGATTGGAAATGCTACTATTGCTTGATTATAAAAATACAGAGCAATAAAACTTATAGTTAACATATATATAATATCATTTAACCCATATTTAATAGGCAACCACTTTTGATTTTTATATATTAAGAATATAGTCATAGTCAAATATGATAACAGCGTTGCAATTGCCGCACCATAAAAGCCACAGAGTGGAATCAATAAATAATTTCCAGAAAGATTAACAATAAACCCCAATCCCCAGAAATACGGGACCCAATTTTGTTTATTTTTGAGATATATTGATGGCATTTGCAATATAAATACACCATATATAACATAGCTAAATGCAATAATTGGTATAATCACTCCCCCCCCCCAAAACTTTTGTCCAATCAAGAACACACCATTAATATTAACTGTAAACAATAGCGACCAGAGCATAGAAATCATTGTTGCTATAAAAATTAATATCACAATAAATCTCGTTCCAATACTTTTAAATTTATCAGTATTATTTTTGTTTTCATCTTTAAGATAAAATGGTTGCCAATTTAAATTAAATGCCCGAACAATTAATAATATAATAGCACCAATCTTATATCCTGCACCATATAGTCCAACACTTTCAACAGAATTAAGCCATCCAAGCATTAATCTGTCTGCCATTTCTATTATAATAAAAAATATAGATGCAGGAAGGAATGGGAGGCTAAAAGTCACCATCTTTTTTAATAAACTATAATCAAATAGTTTCAATCCTATATTAAATAATATCAAAGGAGATAATATTAATAATTGTATAAGAGATACCCAAATAAGCGACAATAATGCTCCATTAAATCCCATATGTAATATTTTTATAAAATAAATATTTAGAAATAATGATGCAACGACATTAATAAAACTTACTATCAGAAAATAAAATGGTTTTTCTAGTAATCTTATAATAGTCATTAATCGTGATGAAAGCATATCGCAAAACAAAATAGAGATCAGGAATAATGTCAACTGATTAGTTGAAAATGAACTTACATCATTAAAATATTCTAATGGTTGATTGAAGAGATATAGTATAAAACTTAATATAATGCTATATAGAATTGAATAGGATATTGATGTTGTAATAATTTTTTTTGAGTTTAAGGGCTTATAAAATTTTAATAATGATGAGTCCATTCCATGATTATATATAGCACCGAAAAATGCAATGACAGTATATAATATAAAAACATACCCGGCCTCTTTTGTAGTTAACAAATTAGTATATAAGGGTAACAATAGAAATGAAATAGCACGCAGGGAAAGAAATCCAATACTATATACTATTGTTATGCTCCAAAAATTATTTTTATGAATCATGAAAATCTTTTTGATATGCAACTCTTAGAACACCCCTTGCATTAAACTGTTCCTTAAAAGATATTAAGCTCAATTTTGGAGCCATAGGATCGTTTCCTTCTGGTGTGTGGGACACTCCAAAATCAACAAATTTATAACCGTATTGTTTTGAAATTTCCATAGATTTATACAATTGCAACATTGCAACCTGTGTGTTTTTTAATTCATTTAATATTGTGTTATAGAATACCAACGACACGCTACTATTTGCAAAAAAAACAAGACTGCCACCAACTATTTTATCATTTTTAATTGTTAATAATAATTTCATATCATTTGGAAACATTGCTTTTAATCTATTTAATTCTTCCAAAGAATGAGTTGGTTTTGCGTGAAATTTTTTTTTGGATGCTAATAAAATTTTATAAAACTCATCAAACTCATTTGATTCTTTAAATTTTAAAGTTTTTAATTCATTGTTATTATTTAAATATCTACGCTTTCTTTTCTTTAGAAGATTTAATAATTCGGTGGTGTTATATATATTAACAGCATGTGATACATATAGCTCCTTTTGATAAAATTTATTCCATTGCAAAAGGTACTCAAGGGAATCATCTAATTCTTTATGGTATATAGATGGAGTACTAATAAGGAAAATTGATTTAAATTTATTATTTATACAGTATTTATCTAATTTTAGTATAATTTCATTAAGCATTGAAAATTCTACATTTTTAGCTGTTACTAGACCACCATAACTTGATCCAGGATGCGAGTATAAAATATTATTTTTCATGGCAGCAGGAAGCACAGCTATTATGTTACCATTATTTTTAATAATTAAGGAATGATCAGTAAATTTTCTATTTATATGATAATTAATAAAACTTTGTTTTTGGAAAATTGTTCCATTGTTAGATGAACTAACAAATTGATCCCATTCATTCAATTCTTTTGATACATATTTATTAATTGTAATCATTTGTAGATATAAAAAATATTATTAAATCAAATTTACATTTATTTTACCATAAATAATCTTATATTTTCGAATACAAACAACAATATATTTACTAAAAATGGCCGTTATAAAGAATATACATGCAAGACAAATACTAGATTCTAGGGGAAACCCAACAGTTGAAGTTGATTTAATGCTTAATGATAATGCCATTGGGAGAGGAGCTGTTCCAAGCGGTGCATCAACAGGAACATTTGAAGCGGTTGAGTTGCGAGATAATGATTCCCATTTTTTAGGTAGGAGTGTTTATCAAGCTATCAATAATATTAATACCATTATTTTTCATGCTCTAGTTGGAAATAATTTTGATACACATACAGAACTAGATAATTTATTAATTAAATTAGATGGTACGGATAACAAGCAGAAATTAGGCGCCAATGCAATCTTAGGTGTTTCTATTGCATTTGTTCATGCGCTAGCACACTCTAGAAAAATTCCATTGCACCAATTATTACTTAGGAATAATCCTGTCATGCCAGTTCCTATGATGAATATCATTAATGGTGGGAGTCATGCAGATAATAATATTGACATACAAGAATTCATGATTTTTCCATTAGGAGCTGAATCTTTTAGCCACTCTTTACAAATAGGAGTTGAAATATTTCACAATTTAAAAAATATATTAAAATCAAAAAGCTTTCAAACATCAATAGGGGATGAAGGCGGTTTTGCACCCAACCTATCTTCTAATGAGCATGCTATAGAAGTAATCATCGATTCAATTGAACACGCAGGGTACACAGCGGGTAAAGATGTTTTTATAGCACTTGATGTTGCAGCCAGCGAATTATATAACAAAAAAAACATGATATATTCTCTTCTATCAGAAAAAAAGGAACTAAATTCTGATGAGATGATAGAATATTATATTAGTTTATGTAATCAATATCCCATTATTTCGATAGAGGATGGATTAGATGAAGAGGATTGGGTGGGGTGGTCAAAATTATCTACCTTACTAGGAAATAAAGTTCAACTTGTAGGAGACGATTTAACTGTAACCAATCCCTTACGCTTGCAACAAGCAATTGATAAAAAAGCAATGAATGCAATACTAATTAAATTAAATCAAATTGGAACGATTACTGAAACAATTAATACTATTGAGATGGCACAAAATGCAAACTACGGAGCGATCATATCTCACCGGTCTGGAGAAACTGAAGATACTACTATAGCAGATTTATCTGTTGCAATGGGGGTTGGTCAAATTAAAGCAGGCTCAGTCTCTCGCACTGATAGAACATCAAAATATAATCAACTACTTAGGATTGAAGAAAGTTTTGATTCTTGTAAAATTAAATTTGGAAATTCAAGTTATTTAGGACACTTGTTATAATGAAAAAAAATCAACAATATAAATCTATATTATTATTATTATTTTTAGGGTTTTTATGGATTACATT
>Ga0114996_10000807_pt1 | contig 43477 bp, 29 predicted proteins | sample ArcticOcean_MG_C_4_FD_87039 | JGI IMG/M metagenome (GOLD analysis project Ga0114996, IMG submission 87039) | Marine microbial communities from western Arctic Ocean - ArcticOcean_MG_CB4_134 | ecosystem: Environmental > Aquatic > Marine > Oceanic | place: Arctic Ocean: Canada Basin | collected... | reverse complement strand
CCAGCGGAGGGCGTCGAGACTGCCCTGCTCATCCCTCAGCGGGATCCATCGTCTGCGCCTCGTGCCCCTGAGGGCCTCACACGAAACCCGCTGGACAAATCTTCAGGCACACGCAGCTGGAGGAATCCGAGTACGCCGGCGAAACCCATCCAGAAAGTCGAGGAGAACGTCCCCGCTTCCTCGTCGGACAGACCACCGGCCCGGGATACGAGAATCCCGACCCCCCAAATGACGGTGAACAGACCTCCCCATAACAGGACCAGGGTCCCCAACCCAATGATCATCTGCATGCCTTCAGCGGCCTGTGGGGCCGCGCTCTGTCACCACTCTGAACACCCCACCAGACGGGCGAAAGAGCAGGCATCATCAGCAAGGCCCAGAGCCACGAGAACCCCGGGGGACTCGTGCCCCTCGGGCGACCCACGTTGACGGACTCTGGCCTGACAGGAAGCATGGCTATCCCTTTTGGTTCCCGGAACCCGGGCCGTGGAAACTCGACTCGTAGCGTTGGTTGTTGATTGCCGGCAGCCGGGCACCGATAATACTCGGAACACGCCGGATCCGGCGAACTTCCCCCAATCCCGGCAGGTCGTCAAAGTGCTGCTCACTCCCAGGCTGTCTGCTACTGGTGGAGGCGTCGGGTAGCGATGGGAGACGACTCCGCACCCGCGTCTCGGGCCACTCCAGAACGAACCGCACCTCTGGCCCGCGTGTACGCATTCATCCAGCGTGAGGCGTTGGCCACCGGATTTCCGCTTCGAGCCATGGTCGCCGCCTCGGCCGTCGCTCACATCGCGGTCCTGTTGCTTGCGGTGAACCCGTTGCACCCGGACGAACACTTCCAGATTCTCGAGTTCGCATACGCCCGAGCGGGACTGGCGTCCACGGGGGCGCTGCCCTGGGAGTACGCGGCACAGATCAGGCCCAGCCTCCAACCCGCTCTGGCCATGATCCCGCTGCTCCTTCTGAGGGCGTTGGGCCTGACGAGTCCGTTCCTTTGGACTTTCGTCTTGAAGGCAGCCACGCTGATCCTGGCCGCGGCGGTGACGCTTCTGGTCCTCGCTCACGCAACGCCAACTCTATCTCGTCCGGGCAAGAGGGCTCTATGGCTCACGAGCCTGTTTCTCTGGTTCCAGCCGCTCGTCCAGTTTCGCTTCACGAGTGAGAACCTCGGCGGACTCCTGCTGGCCGCGGCCATCCCGTTCGTCGTGAGGCTGGTGGCCGAGGAGGATTCGCGGAACCAGTCCATGGCCGCGGGACTACTGCTGGGGCTCTCGTTCGTGTTCCGGTTCCAGATGGCCTTCGCCATTGTGGGGCTGTTGGCCTGGGTCGTCTTGAAGAGCCGAGGCGGATGGCGCCCGGCGGCCGGCCTGTGCATGTCCATGGCGGTGGTGGTAGCTGCTGCGACACTGGTAGACCGGTGGTTCTACGGGCAGTGGGTATTCACGCCTTGGAACTACTTCCGCGTCAATCTGCTCGAGGGCGTGGCATCGACCTTCGGCACGGAGCCCTGGTACTGGTACCTCGCGGGGCTGCCTCTCTGGATGGCGCCCCCGTTGGGCGTCGTCTTGACGTTGGCGTTCCTCGTGCCCCTCTTCCGGCGCCCCACCAACGTCTGGGTCTGGCCGGCGGCGGCGTTTTTCTTGGGCCATACGATCATCGGCCACAAAGAGCTGCGCTTTCTCCTTCCCCTCATCTACGTGGCGCCGGTCCTCTTAGCGCTCGCTGCGGACGCCGTGCCGGAGCGACTCTTCCAGCGGGGCTGGGTACGCTGGACGCTTAAGGCATTGGCCGTGCAGAACATGGCCATTCTCCTCCTGGGCATGACCCCTGCGCCCCACCGCGCCGCGGGCTTCGACACGCATTTCTACCACTTCCTGTGGGACCGGGCCGAGCGGTCTTCGGGCGCACCCGTACACGTCCTGAGCGATGGGGGAAATACGTTTAGCACGGGGATCCACTATGTCCTCTCGCTGGCCACCTATCGCCACCCTAGCATGGTCGAGGTGGCGTATCCGCCCGGAGCGGACGTGGCCACTCTGGTTCCCGCGGATACGCCTGCCAGTCGGCTACTGCTGCTGTGGAACCGTGACGAACCACCCGAGCTCGCCGGGGCCGTAGTTGAACGTTTGGTCTATCGCGCCGAGCCTGGGTATATGCCGCTAGTTCGTCTCATGGGGCTCGAGGGCTCTCCCGTCGAACTGAGCCTGCGCCGTGTAGTGAATTGGGAGTCGTACAGGACGGTCTGGGAAGTCCGCATTACGCAGTAGGTCGGGCTCGCCTGGGAATGCCCGGCAGTCCAGGCGTCCGCGCATAGATCCAGACAACGACAAGCATACTCAGCGACCCCACCAGCCGATTCGTCACTGGATACTGGCACACGAATAAGATGGACAGAAGTGCCACGAAGCCGTCCACCTCGCGACTCCGTGCGAGTAGGGCCAGAGGCAGGACCCAGAGGATGTACCAGGGTTGGAATTGCAGCGCGAGCATCAGCAGGACCAAAGTGTAACCGAGGCCCTCGCGAAGGAGATCATCCGGTGTCCGGGTGCGTAGTGCGGCCCGCACACCTAGCAACAGCAGCACAGTTCCAACCGCGAGGCTCCACACCCGGAACGCGGCTGTCTGGTAATCGGGAGACACCCAGCCCGCGCCGGTGTGGACGAACCAGGCAAGTGAGTTCGTGATCCGATAAGGGTCGACTCCGGTGTTGGCCATCAGGGCTCCCACCGTGGCCGGAATGGCAGGCCAGAAGGTCCAGAGGGAGACGCCCACGGCGGCGGTGGCGACGCACATCACCGCACCTCGCATCGGCCGTCGCCTCAACTCGAGACACAACAGCAGCCCCAGGATGGGCAGCGTGGCGACTTTTGTCAGGGTGCCGAGTGCCAGCGCGGTGAGCGCGCCCCAGGTCCGCCCCGAAAGCAGTAGGCCCACACCCACCAGGAGTGCCAGTGCCAAGAGTCCATCGTTGTGGGCCTGTCCGCTGACCTCCCAGACCATGACGGGATTCAGGGCCACCAGCACAAAAGCTCGCCCGCCTCCCGAAGGAAGGAAGCGCCCTGCAATACGGGCGGCCAACACGACCACCGCCAACGCTACGGCCAGAAAGAGCAGCTTATGCAGGAGGATGGAGAGCGCCACCGAATGAGTGGGCGCAGCGAGCCGGTTCACGCCGTCCAGGATGGGGCCGTAGACGCTTGGCACCCCCCGCCACGGCAGGGATACCAATTCTAAGAACGGATCGCCGCTCGAAAGAGCTTCTGGGCCTACGCGGTAGGGATCCAGTCCGGCCCGACCCAGCCGTCCGTACGCCATATTGGAGAATAGGTCGGAGGACGTGAGGGGCAGTGCGAAGGCTGCCGCCACATGTACAACCGCACTGCCAGCGACCAGGTCGTGCACGTCCAGGAGGTCGTCGGTTTCCCCGAGCATCCGCCACCACTGCCAAACAATCCAGCCCATGGCCACAGCGAAAGAGAGGCGCCACAAAACCTCCCACACGAACACCACTTCCGCGGTGTGCATGCCCAGCGTACCCGTGATCGGCACGCGGAGCCACGACACCCCAGCAATGACAGCGTAGCCGATGACCATGGCGCGGAGACGGTGGATCAGTGTCGTCCTCGGGGTGGGAGTAAATCGCTCAGCCGAAAGCGTACGAACCGAAGTTTGACCTTGCCGGACAACAACGGAGCATCGAATCTAACCTCTGTCCCGTTGTCCCCCTGTGCCACTCCTGAGACTCCTTGACCATGCCCCGCTTTCATTTCCAGCTCGTCGCGCTGGTCTTGCTCATTCCCAGCGGAGTCTCGGGCCAGCAGGATCCCGCCCGAACAGGGTCACGTACTCTGCCGACCGACTCCTGGACGTACGAGGCCATTTCCCGCCTACGAAGCAGGGGGTTTCTTCCTCGTATAAACCCCACAGTGCAGCCGTATCGGCGCATCGATGTCGCTTCGGATCTGATGGGCCTGGACCCGGTTGAGCATGACGAGCCCGTCGCCGGATGGATCGATCTACTTCGGAAGGAACTCGCATCAGAACTTGCGGTGCTGGAAGGGGACGACGACGCCACGACGAGAGTCGGAGCCCAAATCAGGTTGGGCGGTACGATGGCGGACAGCCGTCGACGTGATCCGTTGGTCCCGTTTCGGACCGAGAACGAGGAGACCGCGAATGACAGAGCATGGCCTCTCAATGTCGAGAGCGCCTGGATGGAAACGCACGGTGCTGCCATCGTGGTCGATCTGTACGGGGACCATTGGTACTACTCCGATCACGGAGACCCCGACGGGATCTCACCGAAGGGCTTCCTCGCTCTTCTCCGCAGGAGTGACAACAGCTACGTCACCGCCGCATTCCCTTGGGGAGACGTTTGGCTCGGAAGAATGCGCCGTAATTGGGGTCCCATAGGTCAAAAGGGGTTGATGGTCTCCGACAACCCGGTCGCCTACCCGCAGTTCGGCCTGGACGTGGGGCGTGGACGGGTCCGCGTCCACTTTTTTTCTGGTGAATTGGATGCCATCGAGGGTCGGACTCGGTATGTCATGGCCAACCGAGTGGACTACGGGACCCCGAACTTCTGGATCTCCTTGGGAGAAGCGAAGGTCTTCTCGACGAATCGCAATTCCGCCCTCAGGTTCCTCAATCCTGCAGAGCTGTTGATCTTCGATCACGACAGTGAGCCAACGGACGTTGAGGGGAACCTGATGTTCAACGGCACCCTCTGGGCGCGCCGGGGTGAGACCACCGCATACGGCGAGCTCGTCGTGGACGACTTCGACATCGTGTCCTTCCGACAAGGTGAGGCCAGCGAGGGCGAGCCCCTCAACTACCAGATCGCCATGGGCGTCCGGTACCACGGCGTATCACCGAAAGTCGAACTGGGCTTCGACTATAGACGGGTCTCCGCCTGGTCATATCGTTCGAGCGTAACGGACCGGTGGACCTATCTGGACCGAAGCCTCGCAGATCCGTGGGCGGACTTCGATCGCTTGGAACTCCGGGCGGACCTCTTCCCGCAAGTTCGGGGGTTACGCCTTAGCCCCGTGGTCCAACTGCAACGAATGGGCGAGGGCGACTATCGTGACCCCCTCTACCCCAATCCCAACGATAAGGGATTGCCAGGCACCTTCTTGGGCGTAATGGAGACCACACGCCGAGTGGCCCTTCAGGGCCGCTACCAGCCACAGCGACTGTTCTTCGTGGAGTGGGACGTGGGCAGAAGTTTCGTCTCCAACGCCGGAAACGTGGAGGGCACTTCGGAGAACAGGCTCTCCTATCTTGTACGCCTCGGGATCACCCTGGGGGCCCAGGGTCATCTCAGATAACTTCCCCACTCTCTGCGTAGAGCCGTCCGACCTTGGAACACGGAGTTCTGACCATGCAGGGCATGGAAGAGATGCAGATGCACCTCCCCGGAAGCTTCGCAGGACACATGGTACCAGGCGTGCTGTTCCTTCTCTGGGTCGTGTTCTGGCTCTGGGAGCTCGTGCGTCACCCGGGGACAAACGGTCCGGCGTCAGTCGAGCGATACCTGTTGGTGAAGGTCGGAAAGGTAGTGTTCCCCCTGGTGGGTGTTCAGCTCGAATTGGCGCGCTCTGACGGCATCTTCTCCGCTGCAAGCTGGAACAACATCAGCCACGCCACGATGTATCTCTTCTTCGCCCTGGCCGGCCTGGTCGATCTGGCGCACCACCGTGGACGGCTTCCGGCCCGAGCCACCCATCTGGCCCTGGCCCTGGCAGCCTGGTCCGGAGGCTTCCTGTTCCTCGCCCATCCGAACCACGGCGCCATGCCCACTGCCGTGCACGTGCTGCTCGTCGGGGTCTTCTGGTCACTGGGCGTGGTCGTAGCCCTCGAGGGCTTCGGAAAGGCCAGGGCCGTCACACTCTGGTTCCGAACGGGTCTTCTTCTGCTGTTAGGAACCTGGTTCGTCCAGATCTTCTTTTCCTTATACGTGTTCGGACCTCCTACGGATAGCACCGGCACAGTGCAGTCGTTCATCTTCTTCGCCTGGCACGTTCTCGCCATCAGCGCGACCCTCCTCGGTGTCCGGGCCTTTCGATCATCTAGATCATGATCCCGCGCATCATCCATCAGACGTGGAAAGACCACGACATTCCGGAGCGTTTCAGAGCCGCGCAGGCGAGTTGGCGCACAGCTCATCCGGACTGGGAGTACCGTTTCTGGACGGACGAAGACCTTGAGCGCCTGGTCGTGGAGCGAGCCCCTGAGCTGGCGTCGCTCTACCGCGGATATCCTGAGGACATCCAGAGGGTCGACGCCGCCCGTTACGTGATTATGAGAGAGTGCGGTGGGCTGTATGCGGATCTCGACATGGACTGCCTGAAGCCCATGGACTCCCTGCTCGACGGGCGGGTGGTCTTGCCCCGCACGACACCGTTCGGGGTATCGAACCAACTGATGCTGGCCGAACCAGGTCAGGACTTCTTCGACTACGTCATCGCCTCCCTCCCTGCTGCCTTCGCGAAGCGGAGATTCGTGTGGCCCCGGCACGTCCGTGTCCTGTCTACCGCAGGACCGCTATTTTTCTCCGAGTGCCTTCGCGACTTCGGGGAGGTCGAGGGCCTCCGGCTCCTGTCCCTGGACGAACACGGCCACGGTGACCCGCGGCAGTCCTACGTCCGCCACCTCCGGGGAAATACATGGGCACATTGGGACACCCATGTCATCAACTTCTTCCACAATCACTGGAAGGTGCTGGCAGCCGGCGCGACGCTCTCTATCGTCAGTGCAATGATCCTTAAGGCCTTTCTTTGATCGCTCCGGGTTCCCGCCGTCGCTGGATCTGGATCGCCGGTTGGCTCCTGCTCTTTGCGTTCGTCGTCGTGGCCTTCCTCAACGTGGATTGGCGCGAGGCGGCCGCGCTGGCACAGGGGGCCTCCTGGCGTTGGCTGATTGTGGCCGTGCTGGCTAACGCAAGCATCCTGCTCCTGGTCGCGTGGCAGTGGGTGATCCTCCTGCCGGGTGCGGGATGGGTGCGATTCCCCTCCATGCTGTGGATCACCGCGGTCACGTCCACGGTCTCCAACGGTGGCCCCTTCATGGCCGGACACGCCGCGGGCGTTCATCTCCTCGCCACGCGCGGCGAGGTAGGATACGCCACAGCCGTGTCCGTGAAGGCTCTCGACCAACTCACGGAAGGCATCGCAAAACTCCTTCTGTTCGCCGCTACCATCGCCATGTCCCCTCTGTCCAGTGAACTGCGATGGGGTGTTGCAGGTCTGCTAGCGGGCGTGTCCGTGCTCGGGGTGCTCCTCCTGGGAGCGGCCCATCGCGGACACCTACTCAAGGACCTCGCGGCCCATTGGCCGGGATGGCCCGGGCGGGTGCTCGAGTTCCTCAGCAGAGCGGCAGCGGACCTCGAGGCACTGCGCAGGCCCCACGTCTACCTTTTTGCAGTCGCGCTCGGCGGAGGGAAGAAGCTCGCGGAGGGATTGGGCATACTCGCGGTGCTTATGGCCCTTGGGGTCGCGGTGCCGGCCTGGGGACTGCTGCTCGTCCTCTCGGCAGTGAATTTCTCCACCATGGCTTCCGTCACACCGGCGAACGTGGGGATCTACGAAGCCAGCGCTGTGGTGGCCTACGGAGTCGTAGGCTTGGACACCGACTTAGCCGTAGGAATCGCGGTGCTGCAGCACATCGCGTACCTAGTGCCCATGGCGGGTGCGGGATTGCTAGCCCTCCTCGGGACCCATGAGACACTGGGGGCTGTCACAAGAGTCCAATCGGGCCAGCCTTCTGGACCAACTGATTGAGCCCCCGGTCCCGAGCCGGTACGAGTTGGAAAGGCACGATCAGCTCTCCTGGCCGTGTTGATCCCATCCGTGCTTCAGCGCTGGGTGCATGGCCAGTCCGATCGCGATGATGATCGCCGGCATCGACAGTAGCGTCGCCGTCTGTGGACCAATCACATCCGCGAGGGCACCAGTTGCCAGGACGAACACCGATCCTGTGGCCCAAGCGAGTCCCATCACGATTCCGGAACTCACGGCCGCACCGCTTGGCAACAACTCTTGGGCCATCACCACGATGGGTGGGAGCGTAGCCATGCCGAGGAAGCCAGCCGCACCGGCGGCGGCCAATCCGATCGCTCCTTGCGGCCCGAGCCACACTGCGAGCAGATGAGCCGGCAGGGACAAAGAGCACAGGTACAGCAGAAGCTTCCGTCGATCCATTCGATCTGCGAGCACACCTCCGGTGACCGTCCCGAATGCCTGAGCACCCAGGTAGATCGTCAACGCCAGCGCCCCGAGAGCCTCGGAGCCACCAAGGTCCGCGATGATGATCGGCTCCATGGTGAGAAACGCACGCTGAACGAAGGCCATCGTCGCGCTGATGCCGAAAATGAGACCGAGCGGTCCGGCCAAGTGGCGAAGCACCGTTCCCGGCAGTGGCGGTGGCTTCGCGATCTTCGCCTCTGCCCGTCCGCTAGGAAGCCCGAAGAAGAAGATCGGCATGATCACCGCAGCCGGGATGATCGCCACCCAGAGTCGCTCCATGCCCCCCCATTGAACGAGCCCGACGGCGATGAGCGGGCCGAGCGCGAAGCCCGCGGACCCGCCGAACGAGAAGATCGAATACCTGGTGCCCCCACCTTTCCCTTCGCCGACGCGCACAGCGTAGGAAGCACCAGGAGGGTGGAACGCCGCGCTCCCCATCCCTGCCATGAGCAGGAAAAGCACCAAGACCCAGTAGGACGACGCGAACCCGATCGCTCCAATGAAGGCAGCGCCCACGAGAGGGCCGGCAACCGCGAATGCCCGACGCCCGAAACGATCGGACAGATATCCGAAGAGCGGCTGAGGTAGCGACGCCGCAATGGCGTAGGTGACGCTGAGGGTCGCCGCCGATGCGATAGACAGCCCCATGTTGTCCATGATGCGGGGCAAGAGGGGTGGCACGAACGACGCGTAGGCGTCGTTGATCCCATGTGCGAGCGATACGATCACCGCAATGCGTGTCGCCTGCCGAGCCGGGGGGCCGGCCCCTAGTGCGCCCATTGGCTCTCGGTTGATCGGCTTGGCGTGTCGACGTGCACGGTACGGCCGGACTCCGGCTGGGAGGGCGAAATTGGGCTCAAAGGTTAATCCCGCCCGGCCCCTGCGACCACCGCTACTAGCGCGCACGAGAACGCCCTGCCAACGTGCATACTGAGCACGAACCAACGACCGGATGATCACCCGATGAAGCCACGCCACCTCCTTGTTGCAGCCCTTCTCGTATCACTCTCCACCGCCGCTGGATGCTCGACTCCAGATGGTGCTCCAAGTGGTGACGCACAGGCCATGGGGGGCTCGGTTGTCTACGCTCCCCAGAACAGGCCTGATGTGCGCGGCACCCGAGGTGCGGTGTCCGCGGGTCATCCTCTTGCGGCGCAGGCGGGGCTGCGTGTCCTCCAAGATGGGGGCACTGCGACCGACGCGATCATCGCGATGGCCGGCGTGCTGGCCGTTGTTCGTCCGCACATGAACGGCATCGGCGGAGACGCGTTTGGCATTTTCTACGACGGTGCGTCGGGCGAAGTCACCACGCTCAACGGAAGCGGGCGCTCGGGGGCGATCGCGACACCTGGATTCTTCACGAACCAAGGACTAGACGAGGTCCCGGAGAAGGGTGCGATGGCAGTAAGCGTACCAGGCGCAGTCGCAGCATGGGTCGACGCGCACGAACGCTACGGCTCGATGCCGTTCGCTGACCTGCTCCAACCTGCGATCCACTTCGCGAGCGAGGGCTTTCCGGTTTCGCGGCGACTTCAGATGGACTTCGAGGCGCAAGGCGGCGATCTGAACGAGGCGGGCAAGGCCCTCTATCTGCCGGGCGGATCAGCTCCACCTCTGAGTTCACTTCTCGTGAACCCGGCCCTGGGCGCGACGCTTACTCGCATCGCCCAAGGCGGAAAGGCAGCCTACTACACCGGGCCGGTGGCCCAGCGGTTGGCGGCGTTCGTCGAAGCGGAGGGAGGTCATCTACGCGCTTCGGATTTCGCAGCACATACGTCCAACTGGGTCGACCCGCTCCAAGGTGACTACCTCGACCACACCTTTGTGGTCATGCCTCCAAATACGCAGGGCATAGCCCAGCTGTCGTATATGGAGATGGCGAAGTCGCACCCGATTTCGTCCCTAGGGCACAACTCGACCGATTACCTGCACACGATGATCGAGTTGAAAAAACTCGCATTCGCGGACAGGGATCGCTGGGTGGCCGACCCGGCCAAGGCGGATGTCCCTGTCGATCGTTTGCTCGATCCTGAGTACCTCCGTGCCCGGGCCGAACAGGTCGACCCGGATCATGCCGCTGAGGACGTGGAGCCGGGATTCGGTGCAGAGGGCGGCGCCACGGACACCCAACTCGACGATTCGGGTGACACGGTTTACATGACCGCCGTCGACCGCTGGGGCAACGCGGTCAGCTGGATTCAGAGCAACTTCGCAGGATTCGGCTCGGGGCTCCTGGACACGGAAACGGGTGTGCTTCTTCACAACCGCGGAGCGCTCTACACGCTCGAAGAAGGTCATCCGAATCAGGTGGCTCCAGGCAAACGACCCTACCACACACTCACGCCCATGATGGCGCTTCGTGACGGCAGCTTCGCGTTCACGATCGGGACACCCGGTGGGGACAGTCAGACGCAGACGCTGCTCCAGATCGTCCACAACCTGCTTCTCTTCGAGATGACTCCTCAGGAGGCGATCGAGGCGCCGCGCTTCAGGTCGTACAACGGGCTGGGCGTCGACATCGAAGACCGAGTGAACTCTGGAGTACTCACAGCCCTAAACGCTCGCGGCCATGGAATGCGCCTCATCGAGGGATGGACTGCGACGTTTGGCGGTGCTCAGATGATTCTGGTCGAGCCCGGCACTGGCACCCTAACTGTTGCGTCCGATCCGAGACGCGAAGCCTACGGTCTAGCGTACTGATCTCCTGAAGTCGGAGGGGCGGATATGACAACCGATCGATTGTTCTTCGGCCTGGGTGCGATCTTCGCAGGCGTGGCAGTAGCTCTCGGCGCGTTCGGGACCCACGGTCTTCGTGGAATGCTGAGCCCCGAGGATCTCGCGACGTTCGAGACAGGGGTTCGTTACCAGATGTACCACGCGGTCGGGCTCATGGCTCTCGCTTGGGCCTCGACCCGATGGGACGCGCCCCTGCTCACAGCAGCTGGTTGGAGCATGGCTGCTGGGATCGTCATCTTCTCCGGCAGCCTCTACACGCTAGTCCTGACGGGCCAGCGTTGGCTGGGGGCCGTGACCCCCGTCGGCGGAGCGGCGTTCCTGCTTGGGTGGGTTCTCTTGGCCTGGACCGCGTTCCGTAAATGACCTCCGACCTGGACTGTGCTCGCTCGATCATTGCGGACGCGACCCGGGTGGTCTCACTGACCGGTGCGGGCATCTCGGCCGAGTCCGGAGTCCCTACCTTCAGGGGTCCCGGTGGACTGTGGAAGTCGTTCCGTCCTGAAGAACTCGCTACTCCGGATGCATTTCGTCGTGACCCGCAGACCGTATGGGAGTGGTACGCGTGGCGGAGAGGTCTGATCGCCGATTGTGCTCCCAACGCCGGGCATGCCGCTCTGGCTGAGTTCGCCTTGAGGCGTGGAGGGAAGTCGATCATCACACAAAACGTCGACGGACTTCATACGCGCGCAGCACGTGAGGCGTCGGGTCAGGCAGATCCGGACGCGGCCGTCCCGATCGAGGTGCATGGGGCGATCGACCGAGATAAGTGTTCGAGCTGCGGGGCTCGAACGCCGGGGGTCGCCGACGTAGACGTCCAGGCGGCAGCCACACTGCCGCACTGTGATGTGTGTGGCGGCATGCTCCGGCCGGACGTCGTATGGTTCCGGGAACCCCTGGACCCCGACGTCATCGCGCGAGCGTTCGATACCGCGAGGGCAGCTGATGTGTGCCTGGTCGTGGGCACGAGCGCCTTGGTACATCCGGCCGCGTCAATCCCGATGGTTACCGTCGAACGCGGCGGGCACATCATCGAAGTGAACATGGAGGACACGCCGTTGACGAGCTTCGCTTCAGTGAGTCTGAAGGGCGCGGCGGGACAAGTGCTGCCGAGCCTCCTCGACGTAGACCTTTCCAACTGATTAGAATCGGCAAGGCATCCGCTTCGCCGCCGTATATCCCCGAGACATTTCCGCTTCCACCGGGACCCAGATGAATCACCCCCGACACGCTCTGGTCGTCGCACTCGTCTTCGCCGCCTCATGTGGTGGCGCCGAGTCCACGCCTCCGCCGGATCCGGGACCGACCATCACGTCGGTGACGGTGAGTCCAGCGAGCCCGGTTGTCGAAATCGGCTCGACCCAACAGATGTCTGCCATCGCGAACAGTTCCACCGGCGGATCGGTCTCAGGTCAGACGGTGTCTTGGACCAGCAGCGACCAGGATGTGGCTTCGATCACATCTGGAGGGCTCGTGACTGGCGTCACGGAGGGCACGAGTACGATTACCGCCACCGTAGGTGGAGTCGCGGGATCGCAGGTCATCACGGTGGAACTCGCCGACTGTGAACAGGCGACTCCCGTGTCTCTGGCCGCCGGGGAGTTCCAGGCGTACGAGGCGGGCGAATGTCTTCTGCTGCCGTCTGGATCTGCAGGAGACTATTACCGTGTGGTCATCACGCGTCCAACCTCTATCGAAAACCCCAGCGACGTGCCGAATGCGACGTTGACCGTCACGGGGATTGGGACACTGCAGAGCGCGGCGGCACCAGCCTCGGCCGTTGCTACGGCCGAGGGAGCACCGCTCGCGGGATTTCCAGAGATCGATGGAACCCGGCTCCTGGAAAATGACGCGCTAAAGGAGAGCACGGCTCGTTTCCACATGACCATGCTCGAACGCGAGATGCGTGAGCGCGGACCGGGGCCGGATGGAATCGCACCCAACCGTGCGTCCTTTGGGCTCCGCCTCATGGCCGATCCGCCGGATCGACTCGAGATCTCTTCGGAATTCTCCTGCTCGGCGACTCCCGTCCCCCAGGCGCTCATCAACTTCAACGATGACTTGGCGATCTACCAAGACAGCACCGAACGCTCCGCCAAGCCGATAAGCCAGACCGCGACGCAAGAGATGCTGGACTACTACACGGCCTACGTGAGGGACATGGTCCCACAGTATTGGGGAGACGTCTCGGACATCGACGGCAATGGGAGAATCATCGTGACGACTGCGCCGTCCTTGGGCGATTCGGTCGCGGCCGCAGTCTTCACCGGCGACCTGCGCACGAATGGGACCTGCGCGAGCGGCAACGTTGGCGAGGTCATTTTCTTCAACGCCGACCTCATCCTGGGGATGGACGGTGCGGATCCTGATTGGACCCCCCTGTCGACGCTCGCTCATGAGACCAAACACCTGGTAAGCATCCGGAAACGTTTCGACGCCGGCACCGGCCTTCCGCCGCTTTGGATCGAAGAAGGCATGGCTGAGATTGCTTCGACGATGTCATCTCGCATCGCTTGGGCCACCACGGGCGGTCCCGCGCTGGGAACCCAAGTGACGAGCACAAACCTCATCGCGACGCTGTGCGCCACCGATCCGTGTGGCTTCACGAAGGAGATCTTCGGGCTCGTGGACGCGCTCGCGAATACGATCGTGTGGTCTTCAACTCAGCCGAACAGCCTCATCACTAATCCGGACGGCGCGAGCGAATTCCACTCGATCTATGCGTCCGGGTGGCATTTTCATCGATTCCTCGGTGACGCCTATGGCAACGCATCAACGCCGATGGGAGACGCAGGACTCTTCAAAAACCTTGTGGCATCGACGTCGCCACTTGGCATCGCGGCGTTGGAGCAGTTCACAGGCCGTACCTATGAGGAGCTTTTCCAGGAGCTCGCAGTGGCCATGGCTCTGCACAACAACTCCGCGCCTGCACCGACCAGGTCGTTCACGACATACGACTTCACAACTGCGATGAGGATCTTCTCCGCGCCCGCAGTGCTCGCGCCGGAGGGACTATACCCGTGGCCCGTCACGACGGTCAGTGACGACGACCTCTCAGCAGGATTCACAAACGCCACCTTCGAAGGCCCGATGGGACCGTCCGGAATGCGCTTCCACGACTTCGAATCCAACGGGTCGGGAACCGGCGCTCAGATTGAGGTGTCCCTCGCAGAACCGGCAGAGGTCCTAGTCGTCCGGATTCGCTAGACGACGGGTGGACGTGGCGGCCGTAGGGACCGCCCCGCCTGGCCGCGTCAGGTTAGAAGAGCGGCCAGCACCTTCGGCGCGACGTTGCCGCCGCTGAGAACCACCACGAGCGGGGAATCAGGCTCGAGAGACCGGGGATCCCACGCGCCCGACAGGACTGAGGCCAGCGCGACGGCACCGCCTCCTTCGAGCACCAGGTGAAGCTGGCGCACAGCATACCGCATCGCGTCGCCAATCTGGTCCTCGGTAACGGTCACATGTTCTTCGATCGCGTCCCGGATGAGGGCGAACGAATACTGATTGTCCAACCCGATCCCTCCGGCCAGAGCGTTCGCCAGCGTCTCCTTCTCAGGAAGATCGATCGGGCGCCCGGCCTGTAGGCTCGCGAGCATTACCCCCGCGTTCTCCGCTGTGGCGCCCACGCAACGAACGGCGGCACCTTGCGACCCGAACCCTGCGGCGATCCCGCCCACAAGGCCACCTCCGGACAGTGGCGCAATCACAGCCCCTGGCAGACGGCCAAGGTCTTCGGTGATTTCCGCGGCCAGAGTGCCCTGCCCTGCGATCACCCACGGATCGTCATATGCCGATACGAAAGGTCTGCCCGTTTCATCCGCGAGCCGCAGGGCGTGCGCCTCAGCTTCATCGTAGGTCTCCCCGACGAGGAGCGCCTCGGCACCCGCTCCTCGAATGCCATCCAATTTCACCGGATCGACCCACCCCGGGACGCATACCGTGGCGGGCACCCCGAGCTTCTGCGCCACGTAGGCCACCGCGCGCCCATGGTTACCGCTCGAACACGCCACGACTCCGGTCTCACGCTCGGACTCCGACAACGCGGACAGCCTCGCTGCCGCTCCTCGCACCTTGAACGAGCCGGTCACCTGCAGGCATTCGGCCTTTACGAACACGGACCGCTCGAACCGTTCGCTCAGCTCCGTAGCGGGCAGAAGTGGCGTTCGACGGGCGAGCGAAGCCACCGCCCTCCGGGCGCCCTCGAAGTCGTATATGTCTGACATGGCCGCTAGGAAATGACCCTCGGGCGCTCTTTGAGCTCGGTAATCCACAGGCCTGAGTTGATGTCGGAAGAATAGATCTTCCCTTTGTGGATCTGGGCCCCCCAGGTCATGGGCCAGTTGGGCGTCGTAGAGTTCTCGTCGATGGTCAGGATGCTCGCGATCTCCCGTCCTTGCTGGTACAAGTCACCCCGAAGTTCTCCAGAGATGTCGAGCACACGCAGTCCCGCCTGGTAGTAGCCCACGTAAAGCCGGTCACCCTCCGCCCAAATGTTGTGCACGCCGGCTTCGGGCACCTCGTACTTGGCGACTTCGACCGGGTTCTCCATGTCGGTCATATCGAGCACGTGGAGGTAACCCCGCGCGTCGATGCGGCCGTCTGCATCCCAAGTTGGAGGGAAGATCTCGTCCCCGACGAACAGGTACTTCCCGTGGCGCCATGCCACGTGAGTGTTGCCGACCGGGTACTTGTACTGGCTGACAAATGCCGGCGTCCGCGGTGTACCTCCGTGACTGCCCGCTCCAACGTCGAGCACGACCGCGCCGTCATCCCAATAAGAGACGTAGGCGTATCCATCCTGGACGATCACGTCGTGCAGCGAGCGTTGCTCATTGTCGATGCCCCACCGACCCACCTCGCTCGGTGCCTCCGGGTTGGAGATGTCGATCACGTGAACCGCCCGTGTCCCATTGTGAACCGCATACACCAGCTCGTTCACGCCGTCGATCCACACATTGTGCACCCCGCCCGTGAGCGTCTCCGTGTACTCCGAGAGCACGGTGGGGTGTGCGGGGACCGCCAGGTCAAGAAGCACCATCCCGTTCCTGCGGCTCGATGCTCCCTCGCGGGTCACGATGCCGAGTCGATTGTTCGGATGGATCTTCACATCGTTGATGCGGCGGGCGTCCAATTGCACCGAGTCCGTGAGGATCGGGTTCGAACTGTCCGTGACGTCCCACACCTTCATCCAGTCGTATTGGAACGTGCCGATGTACGCGTAGTCGCGACCGTCGACACCCTCGAACACCCAGACGTCTCCCGAGTGATGCTCCGAGATCGCTCCCCGCCCGATTTGTACGAGTTCCGCTTCGACTCCACGAGCCTCGACGGTGATGACCGCGCTCGCGACAGCATTCTCACCGAGCCGGGCGGTCACCCTGTATGCCCCCGGCTCCTCAGCCACAAACACACCTTCGCCGTTCTCGCCTTCGACCTGCGCACCCACACCACTGATGGACCACTCCGGGAACGCTCTCACCTGTCCGTCTGGAGATTCCATCGTTGCTTGGAGTCTCACGACGTCACCCGTGCGAGCCTGGACCTCCGTCTGAGACAGTGAGTAGGTGAGGCCTGGATCGGGGCGGACCGTGACATCCACGGACGCGGAGGCGCTGCCCCCGCTCACTGTGATTCGCGTCGATCCTGCTGAGCGCGCGAACACGAGACCGGCCCCGTCGACTGCTGCGATGGACGGATCGGCACTCGCATAGGACAAGACCGGGACATCCACCCCTTCTCCCAATCGATTCAACGCTGTGACACTGAGCGGCACGGCCTGACCAGCGTACGGATGATCCATCGGGAGTCCGGCGATCAGGTCGGCTGCGGGCAACTCGTGAATCGTGATCAGCGTAGAAGCCGGCTTTCCGCCGACAACGACAGTGATTTTCGCGATCCCGGGATTCGTCGCCATCATCCGGCCAGTCTGATCGACGCTTGCAATTTCCGGTGTGGATGAAAGCCAACGGACGTCGGCGTCCGTCATGAGACGCCCCGCCCCGTCCAGAGCCCGCACAGAAAGCTGGACTGTCTCCTGGACCTGCACCTCGGACCGATCCGCGGTGATGTCGACCTGGACCGGGGCCGTCTGGAAGACGACCGACAAGACTAGTGCCGCAAGCGTGTTACCCATCGACTACTCCTCTAGCGTTCATTGAATCGTTCATCGTTTTCTAGTGTCGTTGATCAACGTCGAGCCAGTTCCGCTTCTGCCGCCACGAACCCAAAGGCCGCCCACTGACCAACAATGCCGTCACGTGTGCGCTCAAACGTCTCGTGCGCTTCGGCCTCCCGGCCGCTGAGTAGGTGGAAGACACCCACCCCGAACAACGTCGTCGTACTCCCCAGCGTAATCTCGCCATCACCCGTCAAGTCTTCGACCGCGCGGTCGCCCGTATAGAGCAACAACAGGTCTTGGTAGGACGTGTTCTCGAACACATCCATATCCGGGCTGATCGCACCAAGCACTTCCGCAGCCTCGGCGTCACGACCCAAACGTCGCAGCGTCATGTAGTGCCAGTAGGCCGTCGCTACGACTGCGTCTGGATTCGTGGAGACCTCCTGACACGCTTCATAGGCCTCGATGGCCGCTGCAAAGTCCCCGCGCATGAAGTGAGACAGCCCGAGGTGGTACCACGTGTTGTACTGCAACGAGCTCGTGGGGATGCCGCGTGCGTTCGGGAGTCCGTCGGGTTCCACCTCGTCTGGTTGCCCTGCAAAGAGCTCGGCAGCGCGTTCGAAGTCGGCGATGGCGTTGTCGAGTTCGCGTACGGAGATGTAGCGGTGCCCCCGGTGCCGATAGAGGCGTGCGTCATTGGGATGCAGCGTCAGCGCATGCGTATAGATGTCGATGGCCTCGCGGTACTGGCCGAGATACGCAGTGCGGCGTCCCATCCAAATCAACGCGTCGATGTCCTCAGGGTCGGCCGAGAGCGCGTCCTCCGCTTCGGCGTACCGGGCGAGGTAGACCTCGCGTTGCGCCTCCGTCAATGAAACGGGCAGAAGCGTGTCTCCAAGGAACGAGATCGCCTGTGCGTCGGGCGGAACGGCCACGGTGGCACCGAGCAGCGGAGCCGCTCCTGGTGTGGCGTCGAGGGAGTCCACTGCTGGAGCATCCCCACCACATGCAGACATGGACGCTGCAAGAAGAGCAGCCATCAAGTTCCGTTGATTCCTCATGATGCCTCCGCGAAAGAAGTCGACGCGGCAAGCTACGGTTGGCTGGGACCGGGCGCACGGGCTCGCCTGTAAGGCAGACAGCGCAGTATCGTTCAATGTCTATGCACGAGACCAACAGGGCCTGAGACCGCACTCTCGGATTGATCATTGGGGTCATCGCCATCGTGGCCGCGACTTCCTGCGAAAGCGGCACGCTCGAGCTCGCAGACAACAGTGCGCCGGATGCGATGTCGTTCCACGAGATCTTTTCGGTACCGCAGCGGGTTAGGACGTCGACTGCCCCGGTGAGCTAATTCCCTTGACCGGCAACAATCCACAGACCTTGCCCGGCCGGGATCTGCACAGCCGAGAGGTCGACTGCCCTGCCCTGTTGCAGACCGGCGACCTCGGCCGCCTGAGCGATCACGTCCGATTCAAGCCCCAGCGCCGCGTAGTCCACAGTGAGATCGACGACCTCATCCTTATCCGACCATGATGCCAACGCGATCAGAACCGAGCCGTCACGCACATAGGTCGTAGCCAGCACGTCCTCACGACCCGTCCGCACCGGGGCGTCCTCCAACCAATACCCCCGCATCTCGCTCTCGGAGATCCCGAAGTCGTTCATCATGGCCCACACGGGCCGCGGATCGACATTCCCGTACTTTCTCGCCGTCATCCCGTAGAGCAGTCCGCGGTACGGATGTCCGCCATCCTGCAGCATCTCACCCATGAGCCCGAAGGGGATCCCAGCCACCTCGGTCATCCAGTAGTCAGGCCCTTCGTTGTAGTCGAAATACTCTCCGAACCAGAGGCGAGAGATGAACGGAAAGTGCTCCATGTACAGCATGGAACTGTTGATGAAACCGTCTCGCGGATTGAACTGATTCGCCGAATGCAGATCGATGACCACTTCGTCACGGTGCTCGCTCAGCACGGACACGAGGCGCTTCACAGTCGCGCGGCTGAACGCGATATCGTCGAGGTACAGCCCGTCGATGTGTTGGTTTTCAGCGAGCCACTCAAGTCCTGCGATGTAGTAATTAGTCCAGCGGGACGTGCCCTTATTGAGCATCGCCGCGTCGTCAACGCGCCACGCGTGCCAGGCAGAGTGGTAGTCCTCCTCCAGATGCTCCTGCATCCATGAGTGTCCCCCTCCCTCTCCATCGTTCATGATCTCGTCACCGAGACTCCGCAGCGCGAACAGCTCATGCGCCCGGTACGTCAGCTCCCGAATGGTGTTGTACAGCTTGACCTTGATGCCCTTCGCATGGGCTTCCTCGATGTAGGCGGCCTGCGCATCCAAGGCGAAGAACGGGTAGTTGATGTAGGGGTTGATCGCATTCGCGTGGTGGATGTTCACCACGGTCCCGCCCCACTCGATCACCGAATCCACCGGTACGTATTGGTGCACGAAGCGGGTCTCGAAGTGCTCCTGCGTGTCGATGGGCTTGAAGGGCGTGATCAGGAAGCGGACGTTGAACTGAAGGGTGTCACCCGCGGCCAATTCGCGCGGGCCCGAATAATTCCGGGACACCACGGCACCGTCTAACTCAGAGATGCTGATCCCGCCTCGCCCCTCATTGAACCATGCGGCAGGCATCCGGAGCGGCTGGTTCTGATAGAAGTTCGTGTTCAACGGACGTTGGTAGTCGTCGTCTCTGAGCACGTACTGCAGTCCGCGGTTGGTGCCGCCGAGCCACACCCCTTCTTGGTGGTTCTCAACGGCCCATTTCCAATCGATCGCTGCGGGTCGGGCCCCGCCCATACGCCCGAGACCCAGCATATACCGGGCTGCCTCTGGGACCAGAGAGATAGGAAGGGAGATGTCGTCCAACGAGACATCGGCCGACGAGGACACACCGACTCGGTATTCGAGCATGCCGTCGTACTCTAGCGCACCTTCAAGTGTCATCGAGAGTCCACCGCCTGTGGACGTTACGGCCCACTCGGCGCGTCCAGGACCGACCTTCCGGACGGCATAAGCTTCGGGTTCAAGAGCCAGAACCGCCCCTCCGACATTCACTTCGAAGCCCAGGGGGCTCGCCAGAATGGGCGCGGCCTCGGTCGACACCTCTGTGACCATGGGCGAGAAGAAGCTCTCGATGCTCTCGGGCAGTCCATTCGCGCCCAAGGTGATCTCCCGTCCGAGAATGGACAGCACCTTGCCCTCGATCCGAACCGGATCGAACGGGTCGATGATGAAGTCGGGGTCCGTCCCGACTTTCGAATCGAGCCACGCGAGCCGTGTCATGAGATCAGGTTCGTCCGCGCCGCCATTCACGGCGCGGGCGTCCACAATCTCGAGCGAGACCGGAACGGACTGGCTTCCCCGGTTCGCAGACGCGATCACGACCCGTCCGGTGATCGAACCGGCCGGTTCATCGTCCGGCACCCGGAGGCCGAGCCACAGCGCTTGAACCTCCCCCGCTGGCACGTCGACCGTTTTGGTGAACCGTTCACCGCGCTCGTCGATGCCACTGCAGTTGAAACACGTCCACGCATCGTTGAGACGATCCGGGAAGTCCTCGAATGCCAACGTCACATCGCTCAGGCCATCGTCCCCTGCCACGACGGCCACCTGGAACGTGAACGCCTCGTCCTTGAGAACTCTCGACTCCAGCGCGGCTCCGTAAGAATCCGCCGCCCAGTGCTGCGGAATGCGGTGCCGCATACGAATGGGCCGATCGCGGTGCTCGGCCACGACGCGCCATCCGCCCATCGCCCCCGCCATGAACGCGGCCATCTCGTCGTTCGTCGCGCTGACCTCCATCGGGAAAAACGAATGGAAGTCGTCTACCGACTGGATATGGGTCGCCCGCGCTGTAGGTAGGTCATCCGCATCGGTGCCCCGGGTCATGGCCAGCCACGCCCCCTCAGGCTCCGGCGCGAGATCCGGGTACGTCACGGTCGGGTAGTATCCGCCGGTCGACTGCCAAGGCATGTAGTACACGTGGTACTCCGTCGAGCCGGACACCGGCTGGAAGCGTACCTCCCCGGAGTTGTTTTCAACGCGCACGGCGACCGCGTTCGAGACCGGCAGTCCGGAGCCGGCATCGACCACGACGACGGACTTCAGCTCCGGAGCGTGGTCTCGGCGCCTCCACGGAATCGTGACGGACACTGCATCTGTGTTGGTGTCCCCCGGTTCGAGGGCCACGACGGCCCGGTGGTTGCCCCACGAGGTCCCCTCTTCGCCCGCAGCGAGGTGCGGCGCCCAGTTCCCGGACTCGAAGACTACACCGTCCACCGCGTTGCTGACCGGCGGGGCCCGATAGAGCATCGCGGTCTCAGTTGCAGCATTCCCACACGCTGAGATCGCGGCTGCGCAGAGCAGCCCGCCAAAGAGCCGCGCGCTCGTCCGTTGGGTCCATGGCTCTGTCCTCATCGGACACCCGCCAAAGCAAGCGCGCGTCGAACGAGTTCGTCCTGGAGTGGTTCTGGCTCGGCGGTCGCGGCCCCTGCACGTCGAGGGTCACCCACGCCTTCCGCCACGACTCGCCTCGCAGCCGCACCTAGGCGATCCAACGACCCCGGGGGTGCATTCCCAACCGGTGTCGCATCGATCACCGCCTGGAAGTGCTCGAGCCCGGCGTCACCACCCTCTATCTCACGCTCAACCAGTCCCAACAGAAACTGTACGAGGCGCTCTTCTGGCTCGTAGGGCCGCCCTTCTCCAAGGGACTCGGGCCACTCAAGCGCCTGCCGCAGATGTCCGCGGGCAGCCGAGTGTTGATCCTCTTCCATCCCGTCGAGGGCTATTAATGTGTGCGCGTCCGCGTACAGCTGCCGCGTCCCACGCGCGTGCTCGGACGGAAGCACATTCACGGCCGAGAGGATCTCGAGGGCCTCCGCAGGTCGGAGCCCACGAACGAGCGCTCGGGCTTCGAACAACGCGAGGTTGAAGTCCCCTGGGAAGCGACTTCTAGCCGCGCCGAGTGCGTCGAGAGAGGCGGTCCAATCACCGCTGGACTCGAGATGCTGAGCGAGCGCAACGTGCATCAGACGATCATCTGGTGCCAACGCCACGGCTCTTCTGTGGTCCGCCGTCCCGTCACGCCCTCGCAGATCTTCCAAGAGTCGCCCCCGGGCCACATAGAAGGCCGGCAAGTCCGGCGTGTCGCCCAGGCCCGCCAGAGCATCCCCTGCCTCAGCCGTCCGATCGACAGCCCAAAGGTTGAGCGCCCGATAGTATTCCCACGACCAGTGAGGATTCTGCTCAGCCGCCCATTGCATCACGTCCAAGGTCTCCCTCCTGAATGGGAACACGAAGGCCGGGTCGCTGGTCTGGGCGAGCGGCCCCGCATCTCCAGAGAGGTAGGCCTGCCAAGCATCGAGGACCGGGCCCTTCTCCCATTCGGTCGGCAGCGCGAGGAGGGTCAGAGCGGCGCCGTCCATGCCGAAGTCCTGGTACACCGTGGCCAACTCCAACAGAGTTTGTGCGGGGAATTCTCCACCCATGGCACCTGCCAAGCCGCGCGCCGTCATCGGGGACATTTCGTCTAGATATCGTTCTGCTAAGGAGAATCGGTCGAGTGGGTCCAATCCCTGCAGCTCGCGGCGAGCTTCCTCGGCGAGCGAGGCGTTGTCCGTGACTCGACCCAGAACAGCCAGAGCACGCCACGCAGACACACTGTACCTGTCGAAGTCGATGGCCAGCTTCGCGTAGCGAACTGCTTCCTCGTAGTCCCGCTCCGTCAACATGACGGCGGCAAGCTGTGCATACGCGGCGGAACGAGTACCGGTCGAGCGCGTCGCCCACCCGAAGGCGTCGCGAGCATCCGCGGTCTGACCCAACGCCCGATAGATCGTGCCGGCCAGGAAGTTGGCTTCGGCATCGTAGGCATCGACTTCAAGTACCCGATTCACGTGCGGGAGCGCATCCGTGTAGAGCCCGCTTCGGTAGGCCAACTCGGCTGCACCTAGACGAGCTTCTCTATGCCAGGGCTCGGCCGCGAGTGCCTCGGCGAAACGTGCCCGTGCCTGCGAGTAGAGTCGCCCTTTCATGAGCTCACGGGCCTGAAACGCTGCCTGGTCGGCAAAGGGAATCGCGGGGAGTGCGCTCGGATCCGTCGCGAACGGCCGGGACAAGGCGCGGTCCGCAGGATCCGAGTCGTAGTCCAGCCGCAACGCCGGCAACGTGACTTGGATGGCAGCCCCTTCCGGAACTTGGACCGTCGTCTCGAACAAGCCGAGTGGGCCGAGCTCGACCAACTCAGCCGCGATCAGCTCTCCTCCGGACCAGATCTTCACGGTATCGGACACCGAGGTGAACGCGTTCAGAGAGATCTCAGCACGAGAGCCCTCACGACTCACATAAAGCGCTCCATCCCTCGACGCATCTGAAAGACCGCCCGTGCCTTCCAAAGGAAACCATGTCTCCGTCCATTGAGACGCCGACATCGGGTCAAACTGAGCCTCAGTAATCGGATTCACATGGGCGCCCTGCTGGTACTGAACGAGGAGCCGGCCAGCCTGGTATTCGACGTACTGCCCGTCCGTATCCGTCAGGAGATCATCCCAGATCCCGCCTTCGCGCGACAGAGCCCACAGCCAGAGTTTTTGACCGGGCATCTCCTCATATCGAGACCAGTGTCCGAAGCCGTAATCGTCGGCCTCGTAGTAGCCCCCGAAGAAGTCATTGAACTCCCCCACCACGTGATACGACTTATTCCCCTCGAATCGATTGTTGTCGTAGGGTGCGAGGTCACGTCCGAGTGAATCGATGGGCCAGGACAGTGCCTCACCGGAGTGCTTCAGGTACTGGTCCCCAGGGATCGACATCACGAGATCGTCCTGAGCGAATGCCGCTGCGGTCATCCAGTTGTAATAGGGCTGAGTCAGCGGCGTCGGGTTGTACCAGAGCACTTTCGTTTCGAAGTACGCCTTGTCGGCGGGGAGTCGGACCTCCACTCGCCAATGCGTCCGTGACGGCAGGTCCATCGTCCCTACGATCACACTCACGCTGCCATCTGCATTCTCCCGAGTCGTGTAGTCGACGGGCGTCGCTGTGGCCGGCGTATGCCCAATCACGCCGAAGTTGAATTCGATGCCACCGGAGGTCCACGGTCCACGCAGGGCAATGTTCCGGAACTTCATGACCTCGTTCCGATAGATGAATTCGTGGCCTGTCTCCTTCACGACTGCACCCCACACCTTGCCGCCCACATCGGGAAGAACAAACACCTCGATGTAGTCGTTCTCGAGGACGACCACACGCCAGTCCTGAGGAGTTGATTCCTGGGAATACCCGTCGATGCTGTGGTACGGGTAGAGCCGCGTGTCCTTCACCAGGATCGGAATCGGATTGGGATCCGAGAACGGATACGTCTCGAGGGTCCTCACCTGCTCCGAGATACGGGCTTGAGCGTGTGCCTCGGCGGGCGAGAAGAGTGCTGACGTGAGCGCGATGGCGACGAATAGTCGATGAAGACGAGGCATAGGACCGGTAGTGTGAGGCGGAGGCAGCAGGCCCCATCAATTGAAAGGGCTGAAGCGTTCTGCGAAACGCTCGAAGAGCAGATTATGAACGACTCATGTCGGGATCTCGTTTCGGGGCGCCGCGGGAGAGTCGATCGTTTCCCGGGGACGAGCTGCTCGCCATACCCCGTCACATCTGTCCGACGTCGGCACTGCACAAGCAAGCGTACGTCGTCTCGAATGGAGAGTTGGTGGGAATGTGGGACGTCGTTGCGCGTGATCGTTGGCTGACGATCTAGCGTCGCGTTCTAGCGCAGTTCCTCGTAGAGATAGGCGAGCGTCCGAATGCCCTTCTCGATGTTCTCCTCGGGGAACCACTCGTTCGGTGCGTGCTCGTTCGCCCCTGGAAGAGAAAAGCCGATGAGGAGAGCCGGGGCGCCTAAGACCCGCTCGAAGTGACTGACGATGGGGATGGTTCCTCCCTCCCCGGCCAGGACGGGTGCTGCGCCGAAGGCCTTCCTCAAGGCTGTCGTGGCAGCTTCTGTGTGCTTGCCGCCAATCGGGGCTCGCCAGGGCAAGCCCTCGTGAAGCTCCTCGATCCGTACCGTGACGCCCTCGGGAGCGACGTTAGAGACGTGTGATCGCAGCAGCTCGTAGACCTTCGTAGGATCCTGGTCTGCCACCAGGCGGAAACTCACCTTCGCCATGGCCCTGCTTGGCAGGACGGTCTTTGCGCCCTCACCGGTGTAGCCGGACAGGAGGCCGTTCACTTCGCAGGTCGGTCGGGTCCATAATCTCTCAGGGACCGAATAGGCCTTCTCACCTCCGGAGAGCGTAGCTCCAACCGACGCAGCGAGTTCCTCTTCATCGAACGGCAGACTCCGGATGCCCTCCCGCGTTCGATCGTCCCAATCGAGGACATCGTCGTAGAAGCCGGGGATCGCGATCCGACCGTCGTCTTCGAACAGCGTGGCGAGGATCTGCGAGAGTGCCATGGCGGGGTTCACGATGGGCCCGCCGTAGCTGCCGGAATGCAGATCAGCACGTGGGCCGTCCACATGGATCTCGCAGTACGCGAGGCCCCTGAGCGAAAAGAGAAGCGCCGGTAGCCCCGGTGCGAACATTCCCGAATCCGAGATGACGACCGTATCGCACGCCAACCGATCTCGGTTCGCCTCGACAAAGGGCACCAGGTTCTTCGAGCCCACCTCCTCTTCACCCTCGGCCAGGATGATGAGGTTCACGGGTAGCGCGCCGCCGGCCTTCAGGTGCGCTTCGGCTGCCTTCACGTGAAGGTAGAGTTGCGCCTTGTCGTCGGCGGAGCCACGGGCATAGAGACGCCCCTCCCGGAACTCCGGCTCGAAGGGGGGCGAATCCCAGAGATCCAACGGCTCGGCTGGCTGAACGTCATAGTGACCGTAGACGAGGATCGTCGGGGCGTCGGCACCGGCCTCCCTCCACTCTCCCAATACGATGGGATGTCCGGGCGTATCGATCACCTCGGCCTCGAGTCCTCCGGCAATCATCTGGGCTCGTAGCCACTCGGCCGCATGCCGGGTATCGGTGTCGTGGTCCGACCTGGCGCTTACGGAAGGGATCCGAAGGAAGTCGAAGATCTCCTCGGTGAAGCGTTGCAGGCCATCTCCGATGTACTCCTGGACGTCACTCATCGGTTGTCATCTCAATCGAGTAGATGCCGGCCGCGCCGGACGGCGTACACCACGGCCGAGGCACCAATGAGCCCGGCAATACTGAGGGCTTCTCCGAGGGGCACCTGGAGGAGCAGCCACCCGACGACCAGAGCGCTCGAGACGGGAATCAGGGGCCCGAACGGCAGCCGGAAAAGACCTGCTTCGGGTAGGCCGTCACGCTGCCGTAGCCGAAGCACGGAAAGGCTCACCCCGAGGTAGAGGAGCAGGAGCGACCCGGTTGCGAAGACGGCCAGGTATACGAAGGTGCCACTCAGTGCGAACGCGCATACTAGGGCCGCGAAGAACACAATCGCGACGTGGGGCGTGTTGTACCGTGGATGCAACTTCGAGAGGGCCTTCGGCAGATGGCCGGCCAAGGATGACGCGAAAATGACCCTCGGGGCCCCCAGCATCTCACCGCTGAGGGTTCCGAAGATGGAAACCACCACACCCACAAGCAGCATCTTGCCGCCCCAGCCTCCGAGTGCTTCCGTAGCGACCGCAGCTAGTGGAGCCTCCGTGTTGTTCGCCAGCTCGGCGCCGAGCACACCCTGGGAGACCGTCTGCAACCCGATGTAGAGCACCAAGAGTCCCGCGACCCCAGTCAGTAGCCCCAGCGGCACTGTCCGCGCGGGGTCCTTGATCTCGCCGCTCGCGTTTAGTGCACTTTCCGCCCCGCCGAATGCGAAGAAGAGGATAATCGCCCCCGCTCCGAGCTGTTGGGCGGAGGGCCACTCAGGAATGGCGAGATTCTCCACGTTCATGGCGAATAGCCCGGCTGCCAACAGCAGCAGGAGCGGGACCAGCTTGGCGAGTGTGTTGACCATGTAGAGTCGCACACCCGATTTCGCGCCCCTGATGTTTACGATGGACAAAAGGGTGAACACGCCAATGATGAAGAGGCCGCGCGGGAGCCCCGCGCCCAGTAAAGGAAGGCCGATGGTCAACGTCTCGACCATGGCCACGGTGATGGCGGCATCTGACAGGGCGAGATAGCCGAACCACATCAGGATTGATGCAATGAAGCCTGCAAACGGGCCAAACGCTTCTTCGATATACGCGAAGGACCCGCCGCTCCGGGTCACCCGACTGCCGACTTCCGCGAAGCACAGGAAGATGAGTGCTATGGCGACCGAACAGATGAGGTACGCAAGTATCGCGGCGGAGCCCAGTTCCGCAGCGATGCGGCCGGGCAGGATGAAGATCCCCGCGCCGACCACCATGTTCACGACGCCTAGGCTGAGCGCGCCTACTCCAATCACTCGCACTAGGCCCTCTTGGTGCGCGCTCGCCTGGTCTGGCTCAGTCATGATCGGAATGCCTCATCCTCTAGTGCACCTCGTACACGCGGCCGGTCTGGGCGCCTTCCACACTCTTGGCGTACGCCAGCGCGGCACGAGCTGCAGGGACAGCCTCGAAGCCTCGGAAGTACGGCGCGTATACGTCCATTGCCTCTTCGATGACTCCTGGACTCACGGTGTTGAGTCGGTGCCCGCGCGGCATCTCGATGGCGGCCGCGGCAGTGAACGCGTTGATCGCACCATTCACCATCGAGGCCGAAGTGCCTTGGACGATCGGGTCAGTATCCAGAACGCCCGTCGTCAACGTAAACGACCCACCTTGGGACACGTAATCTCGACCAATCAGAACGAGGTTGACCTGGCCCATGAGCTTGTCGGTCAATCCAAGGGCGTAGTCCTCGGCGGTCATGTCGGCGAAGGGCGCGAAGTTGACCTTCCCGGTGGCGGAGACGACTGCATCCACCGAGCCGGCCTCTTCGTACATCCCTTTGATGGCCGCAGGGTCCGTGATGTCGGTCTGCAACTCACCGGACGACTTCCCCACCCTGATGATGTCATGGCGTGGTTCGAGCTCCGCAACGATCGCGCGGCCGATCGTCCCTGATGCTCCCACGACCAAGACCCTCATCCGTTCCTCTGCCATCGGTCCCTCCTCATCCGTGCTGCATTGTGGTGCCCGCTGACTTGGATTCGCCGGGCGCGGGTAGACTACGATGCGGACCCCACCTCTGCCCATAGCCGTACTTCTCTCAATCTTCGAGGGTGCAGTGGCGTGGGAGCTTGAGAGACGCACATTCGTCTGTGACGAGCGAGACAGGGAGACGGCGAGTGCATTCCTGGCCGCGAGGTTCACTTCAGGATGACCACAAGGGCGACGGAATGAAGATCTCATGCCAGGAACTGTCCAATCTGACCACCAAGGCGATTCTGAAGTACGGATACTCTGAGGGAGAGGCCGAAGTCATCAGGGACATGCTCATCTATGCCCAATTGCGGGGCAACAATCAGGGCATCGTCAAGTTGATCGGCAAAGGAATGCCAAGGCATGAAAGGGCGCAGCCGCCGACGATCGAGAAGGAAACTCCCACTACTGCGATCCTGAACGCCAACCTCTCCATGGAAGCGGTCGCCCTGGACCAGGCCGTATCCATGGTCGTCGCGAAGGCCAAGGAGATGGGCATCGCTATCGTGGGGACCCATACCGGGGACGGATCCTCCGGGGCCATGGGCTACTGGTCACGGATGATCGCAGACGCAGGTCTGATCGGGATTTCCATGTCGAGTTATCCCTTTGGGATGGTGCCTCCGCACGGGTCCTATGAGCCTTTGTTTTGTACCAACCCCATCGCCTGGGGAGTCCCTACGGAGGGTGAGCCGATCGTGCTAGACATGTCCTCGTCCGGCATTTCCTACTATGGACTGGTGGAGGCGAAGACGCGGGGGGACCAGGTTGCCGAAGGACTCGGATACGACAAAGAGGGGAGGCCAACAACGGATCCTGCGGAAATCATGGAAGGCGCGATCCGCCCGTTCGATCAGGGAGTCAAAGGCGCAGGCTTGGCGCTCATGGTGCAGATCATAGGAGGAGCCTTGGTGGGCGGCGATTTCCTGAACGGAAGCGATCATGACGGAAACGTCGTCATCGCCATCGACCCCGAAGCTATGATCGGCATGAAGAGGTTCGTGGAAGAGACGACCAAGATGGCCGAGGCGATCCGGGGAGCGAAGAAACTGGAAGGCGTAGAGGAAGTCCTGGTTCCGGGGGAACGGGGAGACCGAGTGAGATCAAGGATTCTCGACAGCGCCGAGATCGAGGTGGAGAAGAACCTGCTGAACCGCCTGATCGACTTTGTAGCAGAAGGCTGACCCGCCTTGTTCGGCCCACCTGACACGATGATCGAGAACAGCGATCCCGCTCCAAGAAGGCCTCGTTGGGAACTCATCACCCTGGCGTGCATGCTCACAGGGTATATGGCCTTCATATTGTCCAGGACCGCCCTCGCGGTCGCGAGCCCGGACATGGTGAAGGACCCGAACCTCGGCCTCGATGAAGCGAGCTACGGGGATATCGCTGCCTGGGGCACCGCGGGCATGATCACCGGCAAACTCCTCAACGGAGTGATCGCAGATTGGCTCGGCGGGCGCAGAGTCTTCCTGGTGGCTCTTTCCATCACCGCGCTCTTGACATTCGCCTTCGGCTGGGGAAGCTCCGAAACCGTATTCGCGAGCTTGAACTTCGTGATGCTGTTCGCCGTGGCGGCGAGCTGGTCTTCCATGGCAGGCATCATCAGGGTCTGGTCCCCCCCCACGAAGTACGGAAAAGTATGGGGAGTGATCTCCACCAGCTCTCGCCTGAGTGCTTCCATTTCGTTGATCTTCCTGGGAGCACTTCTCACGCTCTTCTCCTGGCAGAACATCTTCCGCATCGCCGGGATCATCGCGTTGTGTGTGGCGGCGCTCATCACCTTCTACCTAAAAGCGCGCCCAGAGGATGCGGGTCTGCCATCGCTGAGCGACAAGGTCGAGCCTGAGGCCGGGCGCGGGCTCTCAAATGACAAGCGCGAGGGGAATCCAGAAGCAGGAACGTACCACCTCCTGGATGACAAGAATCCGGCTGAAGCGCTGTTGGCGTTTACGAAAAGCGGACGCTTCTGGTTGATCTGCCTGAGCATCATGTGCACGACCATTCTGATGGAGTTCATCCTCTTTCTCCCGCTCTATCTAAGCTCCTTCGAAGGCGTCTCATCTGCGCAGGCCAGTACGTGGTCTGCCGCATTCCCAATAGGGTGTGTGGTTGCCTTGATTGCCGGGGGCTTCCTCTACGACGGCGTCTCGAGAAGGGGGAGAATTGGCCTCCTCGGCGGAATGTTGGGGGGTACCACTGTTTGTGTCGCGGCGCTTTGGGCCCTGAACGGACTTCCCTTCGTTCCGGTGGAGCTCAAATTCCCGCTCGCTATCGTGATCCTCTTTTTCTACGGACTCACGCTAGCTCCGGCATATTACCTGCCGATGAGCATCTTCTCGAATGAATTTGGTGGAAGGCACTGCGGATTCCTCGTGGGCCTGGTCGATATGGCGGGCTACTGCGCCTCCATGCTCTACCTCATCGCCGGCGGCAGAATGGTCGTGAATTGGGGTTGGCAGAGCATGATCCAACTCTTCTTGGTGATCGCCGTAGTGGCCACTCTGGTCACGATCTGGTTCGCCTTCGAGGACTACCGGCGGTTTGCGCCAGCCGGTGAGAGGGTCGGCGTCGGAGTCTGACCAGTCTCGAGGTCAATGACCCGCGGTCGAGCCCCCGTCGATGGCCAACGCGGCACCTGTAATGAACCGCGCGTCCGAAGAGGCCAGATAGAGCACGGACTGGCCGATTTCGGCCGGTGTCCCAATTCGCTTCAGCGGCGCATAGTTGATCATCCTCTGCTCTGCAGCGTCCGGGTCGGGCTTTTTGTCGATATGGTCGCGGCGGATCATGTCGGTATCGACGTAGCCGGGACAGACGGAGTTGACCCGAACGTCGGGCGCGACCTCCAACGACATGGCACGCGTCATGTTGACGACCCCACCCTTGGAGGCGCAGTAGACGACAATTCCCGGGCACCCCATCAGCCCGGCGTCTGAGGCGATGTTCACGATGTTGCCCTTGGACTCGCGCAGAGCAGGCAACGCGGCACGGCAGCAGAAGAACGTGCCCTTCAAGTTCACGTCGACATGCCTGTCCCACATGGCCTCGTCGGAATCCTCGATGGGTTTGCCGGAACCGATCCCGGCGCTGTTCACCAGAACGTCGAGTCCCCCGAAAGCGTCCGTGGCGGTCTGGACTGCCAACTCGCAGCCAGCCACGGTCCCGATGTCGCCGGGCGCGGCGACCACGTTCGAGCCGGCATCGAGCTTCGCTATGGCGGCGTTCACGGATTGCTCCGTCCTGCCGTTCACGGCGACACGTGCGCCGGCGGCGAGAAAGGCCTCCACAACGGCATAGCCGATGCCCCGACTACCGCCCGTCACTAGTACCCGCTTGTCCGTGAAATCCACGTCCTTTTCTCCGTCTTTTCTAGGGGGCCTTCTCAGGCGTATCCGATCCATACCGCTACGGCCAATGCGATCGATCCCACAATCCAGATCTTCACCATGAAGGGCATGATGAACCGCAGCCAACGGTCGTAGGGGATTGCGGCCATGGCCAGGGCACCCACGATCACCGCCTGGGTGGGAACGAGGATGTTGCTGAACCCGTCACCGAACTGGTAGGCCAACACCGCCACCTGCCGGCTCACACCCACGAGGTCGGCCAGTGGCGCCATGATGGGCATGGTGACATAGGCCTGCCCGCTTCCCGAGGGGATGAAGAAGTTGGCCAGGCTTTGGACGACGAACATTCCCACTGCGGCGAGAGAAGCGGGAAGTTGCTGCAGGGGAAGGCTGATGCCGTGAACCAGCGTGTCCACGATGCCTCCGTCATTCAACACGACCTGGATGCTCCGGGCCACACCGATCATCAGAGCAACGCTCGTGAGCGACGCCGCGCCCTCGCCGAACTCTCTAGCGGTGCGATCCGGGCTGAGGCGGGCGATGACTGCCATGACCACGGTAAGGGCGACGAAGACTGCACCCATTTCGACCAGATACCACTGCCACTCGCTCAGCCCATAGACGAGGAGGGCCAGGGCCGCGCCGACCGCGACCAGGACGAGCTTGTGTGTGGTGGTCATGGGGGGGTGGTCTTCCGCTGCCTCCCCCTCTTTACCACTGGAAATCGACATGCCTTCGGGCACTGGGACGTCGGCCACCAGACTCGCCGTCGGATCGCGCTCCACCTTCTTCGCATAGGACCAGAGGTGGTGAATGCCGATGGGCAGGAAGACGACCATCAGCACCGCGCGGTACCAGAGTCCTGAAGCGGGTTGGAGTCCCGCGACGTCTTGGGCGAGGAGCACAGTAAACGGATTGATGAGCGCCGCGCCGTACCCGACGCCGTACCCAATCATGATGATCCCCACAGCCGTGACCCTGTCGTATCCCAGGGCGAGCGCCAACGTGACGAGCACGGGTACGAACGGGAAATACTCTTCGCCGAACCCGATGGTGCTCGACCCGACAGCGAACAGTGTGGTCCCGCCGGCCACCAACCAGAAGGGCTGATTCCCCCAGTGTCTGAGGATGGCCCCCACCGCTGCGTCGACCGCCCCCGTAGCCCGAAGCACCGCAAAGGCGCCCCCAATGAGGAAGACGAAGAAGATGATCTCGTGTGCTCCGCTGAGACCCCGGGGAATGGCGGTCAGGCTGGCGAGCGGCGACACCGACGGAGCGTCTGGCGTGAGGTGGAAGCTGCCCGGCACCACCTGGAGTCGTCCGGCGTCGTTCTCCACGCGGTCGAATTCTCCGGCGGGCAGCACATACGAAACAACCTGGGCCAGGACCACCATCCCGAAGAGGATGACCAGGGTGTGTGGGACCTTGAAGCGGCTCCTGGTCACGGCGAGCCCTCCCCGCCGGAGGTCGGGACTCTCCACAGTTGTGTCTCGGACCGGTCGTTCTCAAGGTCTTGGGACCCAGCCGCGTAGACGACCCATGCGCCGTCCGGGCTGATGCGTGGAGAGTTCACGTCCTTCAGGGCGAAGTAGTCATCCACGGTCAGCGAACGGGGCGCCGCAGCCTCCTGCGCCGACGTATGTGTCACTGAGGCCGCGCCCAGCACGAGCAACACGAACAAAGTGAACGAAATGGACCGTGGTGTCCTCATGAAGACGTTCCTCTGCTCAGCGGGATAACAAGGGATCAACCCGGGCGGCCCCCACATCATGGGGTGAGCCGGGGAGCCCATCCATATGTGGAGGCGCCCTCGATCTCCCTCAGCGGCGCATCAACCCATCAGGGCTTCATCGCTCAGGCGCTCAAGTCGTTCCAGTTCCTCGATTTCTACCGCCTCGAGTTCATCCAGCAGCGAATCTACGTCCGTGAGCCGGGTGTCTTCCTGATACACACCGGTGAGCTCGGACTCCGGCTGCAACTCCCCAGCCTCGAAAAGCGACCAGATTTCGCCGTCATAGCGGGTCGCGAGCAGTTCCGGCGCATACAGGCCATAGTATGCCGTGATTTTCCTGACATCGCGGACAAAGAATCGGGCGGCATTGTTGTTCGCCGCGGCGGTGATGACCTGCGGAAGGTCGATGATCACCGGGCCCTGCTCGTCCACCAGCACATTGAATTCGGACAGGTCGCCGTGCACGAGGCCGGCGCAAAGCATGCGCGTCACGTAGCGCATCATCACAGCGTGGTCGTCACGAGCCTGCTCCGGGGACAGCGAGACATCGCTTAGCCGCGGAGCCACATGGCCTTCGCCGTCGAGGATCAATTCCATCAACAGCACACCATCGAAACAGCCGTAGGGCTGTGGTACGCGAACCCCTGCCCTGATGAGCGAATAAAGCGCATTGAGCTCGGCAGTCTGCCACACCTGCTCCTGCTGGTCACGGCCGAAACGGGACCCCTTCTCCATCGCGCGTGCACGGCGGCTGTTACGCACCTTGCGCCCTTCTTGGTATTGCGCGGCCTTCTTGAAGGCTCGCTTGCCGGCTTCCTTGTACACCTTGGCACAGCGGATCTCGGCGCCACAGCGCACCGCGAAGACATCGGCCTCTTTGCCACTCATCAAAGGTCGGATGACTTCATCCACCAGTCCGTCGTCGACCAGTGGCTGGATGCGTTTGGGGACTCTCATCGCGGCTTTATACCTAGGTGGTGTCGGGAACGAATAGGAATCCAACCGACTTCTTGGTCCCAAAGCCAAGCTATTGCGTACAGAGATGGAGGGTCCTATAGGACGGAAACTCGCACACCCCGATGATTATCGACAGCTTCTCCGCATCCGTATGTCTTCTTTGGCGCGGATGGCTGCGGCTCGATCCAGCAGCGGAATCTCGAGCCGTTAGAGCGCGTAAAAAACGAATGAGCCCTGGACCTTGGTCTTCATTGGGGCCGCCACGATAAGTGTGCTCATTCTGGTGGGCGAAGCTGGACTCGGAGTGGTTCCCGAAGGGACATCGCAAGCGGCGATTTACTCAAGAGCTATCGACAATATTTGGGCGAAGTCGTCGCTCAAGCGAGCACAGCAGCAGCTGATGGGTGGACCGTCGACGATCTGGTCAACAACGCAGAAATTAATACGGAGTATGAAATCGCAGCATCGCTAAAACAACTGATGACTGGGTTTCACCGCTGGAACTTAAAAGACGCTTATAAAGAAGTTCAGCAATAATCCATTGCTGAGCGCCTGCTGTCGTCTCGGTTATCAGCCTAGCTCTTTTTTGCAGTCGTTAGAGCATGAGCGAATGACGCATTTGCAGCAGCGCATAGCGCTTCGGGTTCTTCTAACAGGTCCTCGGGAACAGAAAGAATAGGTGTTTCAACCGCCTCACCTCGCTCGCCCCCGCTCGTTCCGCTGCCATCCGCACTCCGGCATCTGATCACGGCCCGGCGAAGCCCGGGCCGGCACAGCTCAAATATAGTAAAGAGCCTGCCACCCGAGCCGTAGACAGATCGCCCCGGGGCCGAAGATTCGAGTCTCGCAGACGCTTTCCTATGGTTGCGGACAACTCAGGTGCGACGGAGGTTCAGCAGTCCGACCCCCTGCGAGCCAGCGGTCGCGTTCGGGAATCGCGAACGAACAGGTCACGGACCGATCGGACATCGAGGTTACATCATGCGGTACACCATCGCGCTTTCCTTCCTCGCACTCCTGTGCGCCTCCTCCACGGACCTCTCCGCTCAGGTCGAGCGGCGACCGTTCCTCTTCAAGGATTCGCGCGGTGAACTCGCACAAGCAAGAGCGCGTGGAGAGTCGGACGTGCTGCTCGTCATCGCTTCTCAGGCCGGGCAGAACGCACAGGTCGCGAACGTCATAGCGCAGGCCGGTGGGGTGATCCAGTTCCGGTCCGATGACGTGGATTATATCCGCGCTCGGGTACCCATCGATGGGGTAGAAGGCGTAGTCACGCATTCCTCCGTCCATAGCGTCGATATATCAATCCACCGCAGATCACGCGCATTCAGTCGTGCAGACCGGGAGCCCGCAGACGTACCGACAAGTCCTCTCCCCTCCAATGCGCGCCTCGTGTCCGACACGATCATCGAGGTCTGGCCCCCGGTGCTCGGTGACTACCCGCTCCGAAATCGGTACAGCCCGCTTCATGACGTGCGGGCTGTGGAATTCCGCGAGGCCAACCCTACGTACGACGGACGTGGTGTGAAGATCGCGATGATCGACATGAATCCCGACATGCTTCTACCGGAACTACAGCAGGCGATGACGATCGACGGTGAGCCGATCCCCAAGATCGCCGTGTACGGCACAGCGCTCGACGTCGACGAGGAAGACGATGGTCGATGGGTCCGCATGGACGACATCGTGGACGTCGCGTCGACCGATTTCACGTTCGGGGACGAGACCTACACCGCGCCACGCGCGGGGACCTTCCGCGTCGCACACTTCAACGAAGTCACGGCTGATACCGCAGGCACGTACGGAAGCCAGGGCCTTGACCGGGACGTGAACCGAGACGGGAATCCGGAAGGTTCGAGTCGCCTCTTCGCGGTCCTTTGGGACGAGACGTCGGACGAGGTGTGGGTCGATACGGATCAGGACCTCAGCTTCACGAACGAGAAGGCACTGACCGACCATGCGGTGCGTCCGGAATTCGGTGTCTTCGGCACCGACGATCCCGACACGCCAATCCGCGAATCCATCGGCTTCGGGGTGCAGATCGATCAGGACCGGAAGCTCGTCGCTCTAAACCTCGGTATCGCCAGCCACGCGTCGCTCGTGGTGGGAGCCGCCGTGGGGAGCCGTGGAGAGAGCGGGAAGTTCGACGGGATGGCGCCGGGCGCCCAGCTCATCAGTATCTCCGAGGGCGGATCGGCATACGGCCAGACCGAGTCGACCATACGGTCCGTGATCGACCACGGCGCCGACGTCGTCTACTTCGAGCAGAGCTCGAACATCACGCGCACGTACCTGCTCCGCGACGGTCGCCTGGTACCGACCGTCATCTATGAGCGATTGGTCGAGAAATTTGGCGCTTCGATCCTGTCACCGACGCACAATTACCCGATTCTGGGCGGCATCGACGACTTCGTTCTCGCCAAGGGCGTGATCGGAGTGAACGGCCACGAGAGCAAGGAGAACTTCCTCATCAATCACGGGGTCCGGGTCGAGCACGAAGACAATCTGCTCATCACCGGCGGGTATGGCCCCATGGGCAACGGGGCGTTGCAGCCCGACATCATTTCCCCGTCCAACTATGTGAGCACGGCGCTCGGCTTCATCGAAGGTCGCGCCATCCCCGGCCTGTATCAGCTCCCTCCCGGCTATACCATCGCCGGCGGAACTTCGACCGCCACGCCGACGGCGGCCGGTTCGGTCGCGATGTTGATCAGCGCCGCGAAGCAGGCGGGAGTCGGCTATGACCCGTACCGATTGAAGTACGCTGTGACACGCGGAGCGCGATGGGTCCCGCACCTCCGCGCGAACACACAGGGCAACGGCGTCATCAGCGTGGCTGGTGCGTGGGACATCCTGAAGCGCCTCGACGCTGGCGGGCAGATGATCGAGATCGAGGGTCGGGCGCCAGTTCGGCATCCTTATAGCCACATGCTTGCGACGCCGCACGAAGGCGTCGGCCTCTACGAACGCGACGGCTGGAACGTGGGTGATCGCGGACAACGCATGATCACTCTGACGCGCACGAGCGGGCCGAGCGGATCCATGACCTTCACGGTGAACTGGGCCGGCAACGACCACCGCACCTTCTCGGCGCCTTCGACCGTGACGCTACCTCTCAATCAGTCCGTAGACGTGCCGATCACGATTGCGCCGACCCAACATGGCGCGCACACGGCGCACTTCACGCTCGATCACCCGGACGTGCCCGGATACGCCTACCGGACACTGGCGACCATCGTGGCCGCCGAGACGCTGAACGCCGAAAACGGGTTCACCATGAAGAACGAGACCGAGGTTCCCCGCCCTGGTATCGAGAGCTTCTTCTACAACGTTCCGGAAGGAGTCACCGCGCTCAAAGTCGACCTGACGTGGGAGGACCGGGCGGTGAGTCTGGCGGTCTCCCGACCAGACACACGGTCGGCCGGTGGTGAGCGCATCACTACGGACAGTGGTGTCAGCCAGATGATCAACAGCCCGGCGGCCGGTGTGTGGGAGGTCCGTCTGACCGACGTAGCAGACACCCGGACCTTCGATTGGGAGCAGGCCAAGAAGCTGGAGCCCGTTCCGCCTACGCCCGCGACCGTGACCATCACGGCGCTTTCGGCGGGAGTGAGCGTGATGGCGCACGGTGGCTCCGTCGACACGTCCGGAAGCGATACCGAGGGCACGACCTACGATCTGTGGATCACGAATCCGATGGCGAAGTTCGACGGTGGAGCGGTCAATACGCCTCTGGGCAGCGCCCGCGCGGAAACGCATGAGATCACGGAAAAGGAACAGCATGTCTTCGAGGTCGAGGTCCTCCCGGGTTCGACCGGACTCATCGCCCGCGCGTTCGATGCTACCGACTCGGACGCTGATCTCGATGTGTACGTCTTTGACTGCACGGGCGACGAATGCACCCCCGCAAGGACGGACGCGGACCCGGAGGGCGACGAATCCGAGTTCGTGAGCGACCCCGCCCCCGGCACCTGGAAGATCATTGTGGACGCTTCGAACGTTCCCTCGGGTTCGACGTCGTATCAGTACCTCGACGTCGTTTTCAACCCGTCCTACGGGACGGTCAGCGTAGCCGACATCCCGCAGGAGCGCGCCGAAGGAAGCCGCTGGATGGCCAAGGCGCATACCTGGACCGCGGGCATGACCCATGATCCCGGCAGGAGACCTTACGCAGCGCTCCTCGTCGAGGGACGGACCACCGGGGGCGAGACATTCCTGGTGAACCTGCTCGAACTGACTACTGCACCGGCACCCGTATCTCAAGACAGACAGAGCGGAGGACGCTAACGAAGTCGTGGACGAATCTTCTCCTCGGCGCGGCGCTACTCGCTGCGATGTCCTTCTCCGCTCCCACTGCACTCGTAGCACAGGCGGCGGCGGACACCGCGGCCGAGAGAAAGAAGCAGGAGGGTCGAGACCTCCCGCTTGAGGAGGGCCGCATTACCGCGGGCATGGCGTAAGACACGCAGCCCCGATACAGCCCTGACGGCACACAACTGGTCTTCATCTCGGACCGAAGCAGTGGAGACAATCTCTGGACGCTCGATCTCGCCACGGGAGACATGACGCAGGTCACCACGGGCAACGGGGTCCGCATGGATGTCGCCGGACTGGACCCCGGACGGTGACTACATCGTCGCCTCAAAGGGGGCGACGCGACTCGGCGTGGGATCGGGCGATAATCCCGCCCTTGAAGGGTGCCGGGGGCTTTCCCAGCACCCTTTAGGCGTTTCGGAGCGCTACCAGACCACTCCGTAGTCGTCGCCGTGGTGGCTTGATCCACCCCACATCGACCCGTGCTCCCAGTCGAAGTAGATCGCGTTGATCGGACCCGAGGTCCGCTCGGCGAACTGAAGCTGATAGCCCATCCGCCGCAGATCCGTCTGAACCCAGGGCGGAGTTGCGTTCTGTACGAGGAGTCCTCCGGGGTTGGTCGCGTGATCTCCGAACGATCCGCGCATCTGAAACGAGTTGATGTTCGCGGCCTCGACCGCCTCCTGAACGTTCATGTCGAACTCGACCATGTTCAGAAAGAACTGAACGAGGTTCTGGTCCTGAGAATCTCCACCCTGTACAGCGAAGGACAGGTGAGGACGGCCGTCCTTGAGTGACATTCCCGGCGTCAGGGTGACCCGCGGCCGCTTGCTCGGCTCGACCATGTTGAAGGGGTTGTCGATCTCGTTGACCACGAACGACTGGGCGCGCTGGCTCATGCCGATGCCGGTGTTTCCGGCGATGACAGCAGGAATCCAACCACCGGACGGTGTTATCGACACGACCCATCCTTCCTCGTCTGCCGCCTGGATCGACGTAGTGCCTCCATAGAAGTCCTCAAGGAAGTCGTCCATCTCCTCGGCACTCGCCTCTTCCGTGATGACTCGACCACCACCCGCCCAGCGCTCGAGCAAGTGTTGGTATGGGTTCACCCCGCCCTGGAAGGGATACGGATCACCAGGCAGAATGTTGGCGTCGTTCTGCTCCCAGTCGATCTCCCCGGCACGTTCCCGTGCATACTCCTTGGACAGGAGGCCTTCGATCGGTTCAGCCGGCGGGAAGTACGGATCACCGTAGTAGAAGTCGCGATCGGCGAACGCCATATTCATCGCCTGATACAGCGTGTGCACATACCGGGCGCTGTTGTATCCCATCTCCTGGAGATCGAAGTTCTCAAGGATGTTCAGGGTCTGATTCATGACCGGCCCTTGAGTCCACTCCGCCAGCTTGTAGACCTCGATCCCCTTGTATGTGGTCATGACCGGCTCTTCGATGTAGACCTGCCATGCGTCCAGGTCGGCCATCGTGACGGTCGAACCCTGCTCGCGAGCTCCCCGCACGTACTCCGCAGCGATGTCACCGCGGTAGAAGCGATCGTAGGCAGCGAGGATCGCTTCCTCACGGCCCGCTCCGTCCGCGAGTGCGTCGGCTTCCGCCTCCACCAACTTGCGAAGCGTGACGCCGAGATCGTCCTGCACGAGCAGTTGACCCTGTTCGGGTCCTTCTGAACCATCCGGGAAGAAGACCGCAGACGTGTAAGGCCAAGATTGCATCGACTCGGCCGAGCTGTTGATGCGACGCACCGCATCCGCTTCCATGGGATACCCTTCCGTCATTTCGATCGCCGGCGCGAGCACCTCGGACAGGGACAGCTTCCCCCACATAGCTAGCATCGTCATGAGGCCGCCCGGCGTGCCCGGCGTGACCATCGCGTCCACGCCGCTTTCCGGCGGATAGTCCATGTCTCGCTCGCGGAAGTAGTCCGGCGTTGCGCCCGCCGGGGCCACGCCAAGCGCATTGACTCCGATCACGCGCTGTTCGCCCGGATGATAGACCAGTGCCTGCGTCTCTCCACCCCAGGAAAGCACATCCCACATCGTGGCTGTCGCCGCCAGCATCGCCATCGCGGCGTCGACCGCATTTCCGCCCCTCTGATACATCATCGAACCGGCGGTGGCCGCCATCGGCTTGCCGGTGATCGCAATCCAGTGCTTCGCGTGCAGCACCGGCTTCTGGGTGCGCTGGGCGGAGACCATGTTCGGGGTCAGCAACGTGAGTGTGATGGCGACAAACGTCAGGAGACGCATACGATTCATGGGATTCCTCCGGGGGGGATCGGACGGCGTCGGCATACTAGCACGCACATCACAACGGAGCCAAGGTGGCACGGGCACCTGTCGCTTCCGACCTGAGAGTTCAAAATTGCTGGCCCTTCCTAGGCGAACAGCTTCAGCCGTCGTCTCCAACCCGACAAGAAATGCGCCGAAACGCCATTGCGGCCCTGACCATCAGCCCGCTCTGCGTGGCGACATTCGCTTCTTCCCTCGCGGCACAGACAATTGAGCTCACGGCCACGAACTACAGCCGATCGGATGTCATGAGTCTCGAGTCACAAGACGAAACGCTAGCCCGGTAGATACCGCGTGCGCAGGTCCTTCCGCACGCCAGAACTCGCGCTGGCCAATGATTTCAGCATGGTCAGGATGCAGCGAAAGAACGAATCGGACTTGTATTCGATGCCATGCTTTTCGCACAGTTCCCTCAGGTACGGGCGAATCTTCGCGAGGTTGTGCCTAGGCATTCGGGGGAAAAGATGATGCTCGACATGGTGCTGAAGCCCCCCGTGAAACCAATCGTCGAGCAGTGACGTCGAGATGTTCTGGTTCGAGAGCGCCTGAAATTTCATCCCCATCGCCTCCTGTTCCTCCTTGTACAAGCGGGGCGCATAAGCATGCGAGAGGATCAACTGGAGATGGATGCTCCCCGAAATCACCAGGGTGGCGAGCGTAAACCACGCGGTGTACGCCGCGCCTGCTGCTATCGACGAGGCCGACACCGCCGTATCCAATCCACGCCACCCTAGCCATAACAAAGTGGCCCACAACAGCATGTGGATGGCGAACGCCGAAAGGTGATGCGCATCCCGTTCGCTCACGGCCCGCCGTAGGTCTCCGCTCACGATGTTGATACGACCGTATAGCAGAAGGACGGGAAGCACCCAGATGTGCTGCGTCGCCAGCTTCATCTTCTCCCAGTTGGTCAAGGGCCGTCGCGTCCGTTCGAAATCGTCGATTTCACGCCGACTGTAAACGAGGTGAGGCATACTATTCATCTGAGGATCACTCACCGGGCGATTGGCCTCGAGGTGATGTTCATTGTGCTCCCGCGTCCACTTTTCGTGGCTAATACCGAAGCAGACACTACCGAACAGCCACGAAGCGCGGCGGCGCCACCGAGCCGGAACAACGCTGTCGTGTGCTACATCGTGGGCCAGAAAAGCGGCTTGGTGAATGAACAAGCCGAAGAATAAGCCGCTGAGGATCGGCCCGGTGGCGATATACGCGACAACCAGCAATCCCAAGACCACGCCCACCTCTCTGGCATACCAGCCGTAGTTTACTTCGAACCAGCCGCGATCGAGAAATACTTGTTCGAGATCCAGATAATCTCGATCGAAGTCACTGATCGGGTGGTCGTCTGCCGGGCCTATGTCCATCCCCTCGAGCAACCGTAGAAAAATCGGGTTTCGCATATCGTGAAGCATGTGAAACGCGCATGTGACATCCTGGCCCAAAAAATCCTTGATGACGGGTCCGCCCGGGTGGCGGTCGACCCAGTCGGTGACGTCGTACCGACGGGCCTTGTAGACGATCGTCTGGGTCACGCCTGCCCCGCTTAGATCTCGGTGACGAGGTCGGGGCGTCGGTCGATAGGTGTCCTCGCTCACCACGTAATCCCAGTTTCTTCGAGCAAGGCTTGGTATCGGGGGTCGCCGCCGAGAAGATCTCCGGTGCGCATCGAGCGTCCTTGGGCAGGTGGAAGGCCCTCTCTGTTGCCTGAGAGGGAACTTGATAGATCCCGTCGCTTCAAGCGAAGATAGCGGCCACACGCCGTATAACGCGGGCATGATATGGACCGCCCCCCGCCTCCGCAATGACGCAGAGACGCGTCACCGACGTTGACGGAATTAGGTCGCAACCGAGGCCTCCGAGCCGTCGCGCAATTACGCCATTAGGTGGCGACAGTTCACTTCACCCGAGTACCAGGAGTTCCTTGAAGACCACCACCTCACGCTGAGCACGAGTGCCGTCGGTCACTGCGGCGATAACGCCCCGGCCGAGGGGTTCTTCGGTATGCTCAAGCGCGAGCGCGTCAACCGACGGCGCTACCTGACCGTGCGTGACGCTCGATCCGACGTCTTCGACGATATCGAGTGCTTTTACAACCCCAGGATCCAGCGTAGGCTCGACTCCCGTGATCGGGAGGTCAGTACCTTACCTCATCCGTCCGCGATAACGGGGTAGAACCCTGTCGGTAGGCGCGCTAGCAAGACTTCGGCAGTCGGGCCGGGGAGCATGACGATTCATGAATCTCCTTCCCGCGCAGCACTCAATTGTGTTCGCCTTCCGACTCATCCATATAGTAAGGATCAAGATCTACAGGTCTTCTAAGTGTTGCCATCACACCAGAGCTGTACTCATCTCCAGACACAAATCCTAGAGTAAGCGTACCATCTTCGTTCAGGGTATAACTCATACTACGAGCATTTCCTTCGCCACCCAACGGCTCAAAACGTGACATGTACGCTGCATCTCTGGCTAGAGAAGCCTCATAAGTGATCACACCATTTGTCACCGTGTAGCGGCCCGAGTTCGCGACAAAGCTCATGTATGCTTCCGCTAACTGTGCGTCTGTTGCTTCGCTGCT
>Ga0114996_10000799_pt1 | contig 43684 bp, 35 predicted proteins | sample ArcticOcean_MG_C_4_FD_87039 | JGI IMG/M metagenome (GOLD analysis project Ga0114996, IMG submission 87039) | Marine microbial communities from western Arctic Ocean - ArcticOcean_MG_CB4_134 | ecosystem: Environmental > Aquatic > Marine > Oceanic | place: Arctic Ocean: Canada Basin | collected... | reverse complement strand
CCGTGGACCTCGAACGCTTTCTCCTGCTCTCGGCAGTTCTTTTCGCCATCGGCCTCTACGGCGCTATGTCCCGGCGCAACATCATTGTCATCCTGATGTCCATAGAGATCATGTTCAACGCGGTTAACGTCGCCTTTTTGGCCTTCTCACGATACGTCGAGCCTGCCGCGCTGCGGCAGGGAGGCGACGCGGCTGAACACGCCAACGCCCTCTTGACCGGCCAAGCCTTCGCCATCTTCGTAGTGGTGGTTGCGGCAGCGGAGGTCGCACTGGCCTTGGCATTGGTCCTCGCATTCTTCCGGCACAGAGACTCGGTGGACGTAACCACTATGAGCCTGCTGAAGCGGTAGGGTCCTCATCCATGTGGGTTGAATACAAACGGGTACCAAACTTAATGATTGCCGAAATGTGGCAGGAGGTCCTCGAAGGCGAGGGCCTCCCTGTCCGGTTGCTGCCGGAAGGCGCTATTACGACCTACGGCGAGCGCATCCCCTTCAGGGTGATGGTGCCGCGAGGCCGCGAGCACGTCGCTGACGAAATTCTAAGGAAGCTCTAGATGATCCCCGAGACCGCGGTCTGGTGCATCATCGCCATCCCCTTGGCAGCAGCCGCGCTCATCGCGTTCGTCATTCGGCCCTCGCAGGCGCCAGCATGGCGCATCAGCGGCATTGTGGCGGCCTTGGCCATGGCTAGCGCCTTCGTTCTGTCCGTATGGGCTCTCGCTTCGGCTCTGGATGCTGACGGGGCGGTCGGGTTCGCTGCCCACGAGTGGTTCACCATCGGCGATGCGGCATCGGGCGCAGGCTTCCGGATGGAGGTGGGTATTCTTCTCGACCCGCTGAGCGCCATCATGCTGCTGGTTGTGAGCGGGGTCAGCTTCCTGGTCCAAGTCTACTCTATGGGGTACATGCTTAAGGACGGGTCCACGCCCAGAGAGCGTTACGCCGATTATCCCCGCTACTTCGCCTACATGTCGCTGTTCACCGCGGCTATGTTCGGACTCGTCCTCTCCAGAAACCTCATCCAACTTTTTGCCTTCTGGGAGATAGTCGGGCTCGCGTCCTACCTGCTCATCGGCTTTTGGCACCATCGTCCCGCTGCCGCCGCTGCCGCCAAGAAGGCCTTCATCATCACCCGCATTGGCGATTTCGGATTCCTGCTCATGCTGCTGTATCTGTTTTCCAACCGGAGCACTTTCGCGGCGGAGGGCATCAACCCTTTCGACATCGCCGGCATCGCTCAAACTGCCGCGTTACTCCCAACCGCCGTAGCCACGTGGCTCGCACTGGGTATCTTCGCTGGTGCCGCGGGAAAATCGGCCCAATTCCCCCTCCACACCTGGCTCCCCGACGCCATGGAGGGCCCCACTCCCGTCTCGTCCCTGATTCACGCGGCGACCATGGTAGCGGCAGGTGTGTTTCTGGTCGCCCGCATGTTTCCCCTTTTCGAAGCCGGTTCCGGAGCCTTGGACACAGTGGCCCTCGTCGGCGCCTTTACGGCGGTGTTCGCCGCAACCATGGCCCTGGTAGCCAACGACATCAAGCGCGTGCTGGCTTACTCCACCATCAGCCAACTGGGATACATGATGCTGGCCCTGGGCATGGGTGCTCCAGCAGTGGCCCTATTCCACCTATTCAACCACGCCTTTTTCAAGTGCCTGCTCTTCCTGGGAGCAGGGAGCGTTAACCACGCGACGGGCACCTTCGACATGCGTTATATGGGAGGGCTCCGGAAGGTGATGCCCATTACCTACGTGGCTATGACGCTCGCCGCGCTCAGCCTGGCGGGAATATTTCCCCTGGCCGGGTTCTGGAGCAAGGACGAGATTCTCTCGGTAGCCTGGTCGGGACGCGAGGGAACAACCCTGGTCTCCCAGCTGGCCTTCTGGCTAGGCGTAGCCGCTGTGTTCCTCACGGCCTTCTACGCATTCCGCCTCATTTACCTCACCTTCCATGGCCGATTCCGTGGCGGAGTGGAGGCCCAGCCGGAAAGGGAACGCGTGGGGGAGGAGCACCAAGTCCACCTGCACGAGGCCCCCTGGGTGATGGTAGCGCCTATGGTCGTGCTGGCCGTCCTTTCCGTGGGCTCCGGTTTCGTGGTCAACGCCACGGTGGACCTGGGGACGGTGCCCGCCCACTGGTTCTCCCACTTCCTCTTGGAGAACACGCCCAGCTTCAACTACGCAATCGCCGTCAGCTCCAGCGCCCTTGCCCTAGGTGGCATCGCTCTGGCCACCGCGATGTATCTCACAGGCCACATCTCGCCGTCCAGGCTCACGGAGCGATTCCCCTGGGCGCACCTGATGCTTTCCCAGCGCTACTTCATGGACCATATCTACGAGGACCTGGTGGTGCGGCGGCTCCTGCACCGGGGCCTCTTCAGGATATCGGACTGGTTGGACAGGCAAATCGTAGACGGCTTCGTGGACCTAGTGAGTTGGACGGGGAGTAACGCCGGCCGGGCCGTCGCCCAGCTGCAGACGGGCCAGGTCCAAATCTATGGCGTCGCTATCACCCTTGGGGTCATCGTGATGCTGATGACCTACCTGGCGCAGCGGTAGGAGGAACGGCAACATGCTGACCGCCATTGTCTTCGTTCCCGCCGCTGGGGCACTCCTCATCGCCGTACTGGGCCGAAACACTCGCATGGTCCGGGGCATCGCCCTGACAGCAGTGCTATTGGACCTGGGCCTAGCCCTTGGGCTTTTTGCCGCCTACTACAGCGACCCCGGCGGAGTGCAGTTCCCACAGCGCGCCGCTTGGATACCGCTCTTCAACATCGAGTACTTCCTGGGCGTGGACGGGCTGAGCGTCCCCTTGGTCCTACTCACCGGAATCCTCGGCCTGAGCGCAGTACTGGTCTCGTGGCGCATTAACGTTCGGGTGCGCGAGTTCTTCTTCTGGCTCCTGCTACTGCAGACCTCTGTTATGGGCGTATTCGTGGCTCTGGACATGGTTCTCTTCTTCGTCTTCTGGGAACTGGAGCTGGTGCCCATGTATTTCCTCATCGCCACCTGGGGTACCGGGCGCCGGGAATACTCCGCCATGAAGTTCCTCATCTTCACCTTCCTGGGATCGGCCTTCATGTTCGCCGCCATCCTGGTGGTCTACTTCTCCTTTCCCGAGGCAGAGCGCACCTTCGACATGACAGTATTGGCCCAGCGGGATATGACCGCACTCCTGATCCCGGCGCAACTGGTCTTCGGCGGATTCCTGATTGCCTTCGCGGTGAAGCTGCCTGTGTTCCCCCTGCACACATGGCTTCCCGACGCCCACACCGATGCGCCAACGGCTGTAAGCGTCATGCTGGCCGGCGTCCTGCTGAAGATGGGTGGCTACGGCCTGTTCCGCATCAATGCGAGCATTTTCCCCGACGAGATGGTGGACGCGGCCCCCCTCCTGGCGGGCTTTGCGGTGGTCAACGTGCTCTACGGCGCGTTCATCGTCATGCGGCAGACCGATTTGAAACGCCTGGTGGCCTACAGCAGCATCTCGCACATGGGGTTCGTGCTCCTGGGTCTGGCGTCGATGGGCGCCTCCCGGGACCATCTCAGCACCGTGGGGCTGAACGGCGCCGCCATGCAGCTCTTCACCCATGGGACCATCACAGGACTGCTCTTCGTGGTGGTGGGACTCATCTACGAACGGACGCACACCCGCCACATCCCCGACATGGGCGGATTGGCATCTCGCATGCCACTGATAGGCATCGTTTTCATGCTGGCTGGACTGGCCTCCTTGGGCCTTCCCTTCACCAGCGGCTTCGTAGCGGAGACCCTCGTATTCCTAGGGACATTCCCCGTCTGGAGTTGGGCGACGGGACTGGCGGCCTTCGGATTGGTCCTGGCGACTGGGTACATCCTGTGGATGGCCCAACGCACTTTGTTCGGCCCTCGGCCCGCCCGCTACGATGACCTACCAGACGCTTCACTCGTGGACGTTGCGGCCATGGGCGTACTCCTGGTCCCTGTCTTGGTCGTTGGCGTATACCCCAAGCTCTTGACCGATATCTTCGATTCGAGCATGACCCAAATCATGCTGCGTTTAGGGTAGGCCGCCGTGGGACTGGAAGCCCGAGACATCTATCTTATTGCTCCCGAGTTGGGCATCGCCGTCCTCGGCATGCTTATTGTGTTCCTCGACCTCGCGGTGGGCCGGCGCAAGGACCTCCTGCTGGTCTTCGCCTTGGCGGGGCTCCTCGTACCCACGGCCTTCGGCATCCTACTCTGGGAGGACATCGACGGCCTACAGGCCGGTGCCGACGAGGCTTTCCACGGAACTGTAGTGCTGGACAAATTCGCCCTCTTCTTCAAGTTCCTGATCATCGCTATCCTTGCCCTGCTGTTGCTTGCTTCAAGGGAGTACATCTCCCGGTTCCGACGACACCAGGCCGAGTTTATCGGGCTCGTATTCCTGTCAGCCGCTGGGTTAATGACCCTGGCCTCAGCTGCCGACCTCATCACGGTCTACATCGCCTTGGAGCTGGCCGCGCTCCCCGTTGTCGCCCTGGCCGCCTTCCCCGGCTCCGAGGTCCGCTCTATCGAAGCGGGCATAAAATTCCTCCTGCTCTCGGCCATCAGCTCGGCGGTGCTCCTATACGGTTTCGCGTACATTTATGGGGCCACGGGCACGGTTCGTATCTTCAGCCTGGATTCGGCCGTCCCGACCATTGCCACTATGGTCACCGCTACCGATTCCACAATTCCCTTCGGGAGCTACGCGCTGCTGGTGGGAGTGGTGCTGACGGTGGCGGGGTTGGGCTTCAAGCTCTCCATTGTGCCCTTCCAGATGTGGACGCCCGACGTGTACGAGGGCGCGCCGACTCCGGTGGGTGCTTTTCTGGCCGTAGCCAGCAAGGCGGCCGGCTTTGCCATCCTCCTGCGGCTCTTCCACGTGGGCCTGGGTGCGGTAAGCGATGACTGGACATTGCTCTTCGCCATCCTGAGCGCGGTCACCATGACGGTGGGTAACGTTGTGGCGATCGCCCAAAGCAACCTCAAACGCCTTCTCGGCTACAGCGCCATCGCCCACGCGGGATACATGCTCATCGGTGTGGCAGCCGTGGCCGAGACGGGGAGCGAGAACATCGGGCCCAGCGGGCTCATGTTTTACCTTGTGGCCTACGGCGCCATGAACCTGACGGCCTTCTTCGCTATCATGGCCATCACGAGCCGGACCGGAAACGAGCAGATCGATGGTCTGGCCGGAATGGCGAAACGCTCACCGTGGCTGGCAGGGCTTCTCGCCTTCTCTCTGTTATCCCTCATGGGTGTGCCACCAACGGCGGGGTTCATGGGCAAGCTATTTTTATTCAACGCCGCCGTTGACGCAGACCTGGTCTGGCTGGCGGTGATGGGCACCGTGAATAGCGTGGTCTCCGCCTACTACTACGTCAGGATAATACGGGTCATGTATCTGCCAGAAGCGCCCTCCACCGAGCGCTTGGGCATCAGCATACCAGCCTCGATGGCCCTCGCGGTCACGGGCGTTGGTATTCTGTTCTTGGGTATCATGCCTAATGCGTTACTCGATGTCGCACGCACCGCCGCGCGCAGCCTCATCCCCTAGCGAGTCACCCGCTCCGAAGACATCTCGTTCACGGAAAGACACCCTAATCGAAGCATGAAGGTCACAGCCTTCACGAGCCCGCCTTGGCACTCAAAAAGGCGTTCAATAACTCGCTGGCAGCGCGGGCTGGGTCCTCAGCCATTGCTACGGCACCGATGACCGCGATACCGTCGGCACCAGCCTTCGCCACCTCCGCTACATTCAGCTTATCGATGCCCCCGATGGCAATGAGAGGTGGGCCATCGGCGGGAATAATTTCGCGCACGGCTTTGAGCGTCGCCAGGCCCGCTGGACGGGTGTTGACCTTGGAAGAGGTCGAGAACATGGCACCCACGGCTATATAGTCGGCCCTGTCCTGGTAGGAAGCAATGGCCTCGTCCTCCAGGGCATTGGAGGAGCCGACGAGCTGCCACGGCTTCAGGACGGCGCGGGCCATCGGTATGGGCAGGTCGTGCTGCCCGACGTGCACGCCTCCGGCGGCACAGGCCACGGCCAGGTCGGCGTGATCGTTGATAATCAGCACGGCGTCGTAATCGCGGCAAATCTTCAGGAGCCGTTGCGCCGTGGGTAGCGCATCTCCCTTATCCCGGTGCTTGTCCCGGAACTGAATTGCCGTGGCTCCACCCTCCAGGGCCTGGCGGGCCACCTGCAGAAGGTCGCGACCGTTAGTCAGCTCCGGGTCGATGATCACGTAAAGCCCAGTCAGCTTGGCCGCCAACTGATGCCTGGTCCGCTCGCCCACGTACATATTTACCATGGCCCTCGATTAAAACTCCCGAAAACGTTGCTGCCGTGATGGTAGACGGGCTAACCACTTCCAAGCAACTCGCTAGGCGTAATCAGGCTCGTCGCACGTCTACGCCTGGGGGATCCCCCCTACTATGGGCGAGGAAAAGTCGGCGCTAGGCACGAGACTCGGCGAACTCCAGCGGCAGCCGTTGACGGAGCGGAGAGAAAGAGCGGCGGTGTTCGGGGGTCGGCCCAAACCGCTCCAAGGCCTGGAGGTGTATCTGGGACGCGTAGCCCTTGTGGGCGCTGAACCCATACTCCGGGTAACGCTCACTCAGCGTCGTCATATGAGCGTCCCGGTACACCTTGGCCACCACCGAGGCTGCCGCAATAGCCGTGCACAGACCATCGCCATGCACCACGGCCAAACAGGGCCGGTTGTTCCACGAAAGCTGCAAAGCGTCCACCAACAGGTGGTCGGGGGGCTGTGGCAACTGGTCCAAGGCACGCCGCATGGCCAACCGGGTGGCCGTGGCGATGCCCATGCGGTCGATGTCTTGGGCTTCAACCTCCCCTACCGCCCAGGACAGCGCGACCTCCTGAACCAGTAAGTTTGCACGCTGACGCTGGGCCGGACTGAGGGTCTTGCTGTCTCTGATAAGGGGCAAGTCGCGGTGCTGGAGGTCGCTCAGGCTAGGGAGCACCACGGCGGCGGCCACCACTGGTCCAGCCAACGGACCCCGGCCCACCTCATCGATACCGGCAACATGGGAAAAACCCCGCTCCCACAGGCGCCGCTCCTCGGTCTGGGTGGGTAAGACACGGCGCATAGCCACGCGCTATTTACTCCTGTGGGTGTTCCATTAATCCAAAGGACGGTCGATAAAACCGCCACCCAGGAGCGCCTCGCCGTCGTAGAAAACAGCAGCCTGTCCGGGGCTCAACGCGCGCTGCGGCATATCGAAACGAAGAATGGCACGTGCGCCATCCGGCTCCAGAACGGCAGTCACCGGCCTAGCGTTATAACGAATCTTGGCCTTCACGACACGTGGCTCCGAGGGCGGATCCCCCGCGATGTAGCTCACCTGCTCCACCGAAGCCGCGACATGGTAGAGGTCTTGCTCTCTCCCCAGCATCACACGTCGTGTTTTCGGGTCAATCTCCGAAACAAACAACCGCTCGCCGGTGGCGACACCCAATCCACGGCGCTGGCCCACCGTGAAGTTCTCAATGCCCTGGTGCGTTCCCAAAGACGCCCCGTCCGCGGTCACCATCTCTCCTGGCTGGGGCTGGACACGTTCGCGCAAAAACTCCCGGTAGTCCCCGCCGGGAACGAAACATATCTCCTGACTATCCGGCTTGCCAGCCACCGACATGCCCGCCTCGAAGGCCAGCTCGCGAATCTCCTCCTTCGAGTACTCACCCACGGGAAACAGCAGTCGACACAGCAATTCCTGGGAAAGACCAAAGAGCACATAGGACTGGTCTTTGGTCTCATCCACTCCCCTGAGGAGCATACGCTTCTCACTGCCCGTCTCCCGTTGAATGCGAGCGTAGTGTCCTGTCGCAACGTATCCGGCACCAAGGGATTCGGCCCGCCGCATCAGGGAACCGAACTTGATGCGGTCGTTGCAGGCGATGCACGGGTGCGGCGTCCGGCCACGCTGGTATTCAGCGACAAAGTAGTCCATGACGTGGGTGCCGAACTCGCGCTCCACGTTCATCACATAGTGGGGAATGCCGATGATCTGGGCGACTCGCCGAGCGTCCTCCACGTCCTCGACGGAACAGCAACTCTGCTGGATGTGATTAACAGCCCCGGGAGCCTCCGCCCACATCCGCATGGTGATGCCAATCACATCGTAGCCCTGACGGTGCAAGAGCAACGCAGCCACCGACGAATCTACACCGCCGCTCATGGCGACCAAGACCTGGTGGGGATTCAAATTGCTTGGGGTTTGACTCAACATCACAACGTCACGTGAAAACCACCTGTGATTTCTCAGTCTACCGTGCCACTACATACCGTTGGCAACCCGAGCATTGTACTACGCCTACCTATGCCTCCGTCCAGAGGCGGCACTACGCAGGGAGCCGGTGTATGCTTGGGAGACCACCGTGTTTGAAAACCTCACCGATAAACTCACTTCCGTCTTTGGACGCCTAGGCAGCAAGGGCCGTCTGACCGACGACGACCTAGACACGGCGATGCGCGATATACGGCTAGCCCTCCTGGAAGCGGACGTCAACTTCAAGGTTGCCCGCGAGCTAGTCGCGGTCATTCGCGAAAAGGCGATAGGAACCGGAGTGTTGAAGGGCATCTCTCCCGGGCAACAGGTGGTCAAGATCGTTCACGACGAGCTGGCAGCGTTGCTGGGAACAGGTCAGCAGTCGCTCCAACCCAAACCCGCACCGCCCAGCGTGATCTTGCTGGTCGGGCTTCAAGGCTCCGGCAAGACGACCACCGCCTCGAAGCTGGCGCTTCACCTTCGCCGTCAGGGCCACCGCGCGCTGCTGGTGGCCGCCGACCTTCGCAGGCCAGCAGCAGTCCAGCAGCTTGAAACGTTGGGCAAGCAGTTGAACATACCCGTCTATAGCGAGCCAAAGGCGGGCCCTGACGACGGCCCGAAGGTGGCTGCCAGGGGCAAGAGCAAGGCCAAAGACCTCGGCGTCATGTGGTGCATCGTTGACACGGGTGGACGACTCCACCTCGACAAAGGCCTCATGGCTGAACTTGAGCAGATGAAAGAGGACCTGGACCCAGCCGAAACGCTGATGGTGCTTGACGCCATGACAGGCCAGGACGCCGTGAACGCCGCAGCGGCCTTCCATGAGCACGTCGGCCTGAGCGGCCTTATCCTCGCCAAACTGGACGGTGACGCCCGAGGCGGCGCGGCGCTCACCGCCACCCATATCACCGGCGTGCCGGTGATATTCGCCGGGGTGGGCGAAAAGGCCGACGCCTTGGAACCCTTTCACCCTGAGCGCATGGCCTCACGTATTCTGGGTATGGGCGATGTGCTCACGCTGGTGGAGAAGGCCCAGGAGCAGATCGAGGAGGACGAAGCCCAGGAGATGCAGCGCAAGTTGCGCCGTGCCCAGTTCGATCTGAGCGATTTCCTCACCCAGCTCAAGGCCATCAAGCGCATGGGTCCGATATCGTCGCTCATGGACATGCTTCCCCAGGCGTTCCGCTCCAAGCTGCCCACTCAACAGGCCAACGACGGCCAGCTCGGGCGCATCGAAGCCATCATCTCCTCCATGACCCTGTGGGAACGCAGGAACCCTGACAAGATCACGGGCAGCCGCCGCAGCCGCGTGGCACTGGGAAGCGGCACCACTCCCACCGACGTCAACCAACTTCTGAATCAGTTCAAACAAATGCAAAAGCTCATGAAGCAGATGGCCGGGGGCAAGCGGGGCAACATGGCAGGCATGGGCCTGCCGAAAATATAGCCGCTCAGGAGGTGGGGGCCGATGCGCGCTGCTGGCGAAGGTAGGCGAAGAGGGGTCACACCATCATGCGACCCAACACTCGAAATCGATCTAGTCCCCGCATGGTCGGCTACTCGTTGACAAATTCCTTCATGGCTTCCAAATCCGGCGCCTTGGGCATGCACTCACCCCCAAAAGAGCTTATCCTCGGTAGCAGCAACGGTTGCCATACACCCAGATACTTATCATCACGCAGCGAGGACTGTCCACATTGGCCTACAACGAACCCCGACTAGAAGACCAACCGAAGCCCTTCGACCGACTCCTCTCGGACACCTTTCGACTTTACCGGAAGGGATTCCGCCCTTTTTTCACCATCGTCGTCACCGCCTCGCTAGTGGCAAACACCATAGGCCTCCTCTGGGGGCCCTCAGGCGCAGTCTTCGCTATCCTTTGGAGCTTCATCCCGCTGGTACCTTTACTAATTGCAAATGTGGCCTCCATCACCGTGGCCTGGCAGGTGCGGAGCGACCAGCCGCCTTCCCTCAAAACAGCCGTTGGAGTAGCCTTTAACCTTGCTCCCCGGTACATAGGCGCAAGCTTCCTCATCATTACGATCCTCTTCGTCTTAATCGCGCCCCTTACGTTCCTGGCGGAAGCCACAGGCATCGTCTTCCTCGCCCTGCCTTCAGGAGCAATCGCGGTGTTCCTGCTCACCCGGTGGGCATTCTTCGGCCCCATTCTGGTGGTGGAGTCCACCAGCATCTCCGGTGCGTTGAACGGCAGTTGGCTGTTGGTCCGGGGGCGCACTTGGCGCACCTTGGGCATGCTTTTCAGCATCAGCCTTGCCGTGCTTTTTTCCAGCACCGTGCTGATGGCCCTCTTAGGGCCCAATGCAAGCGTTCCCGCCATCATCATTCTCGCCTCAGTGGCGCAAGCGATAACCCTTCCCGTGGCAACAGTCTTCCTGGTACTCCTCTACGAGGACTACCGCAGCCTGGAAGCCTCACCCCTGCCCTCGGAGCCTTCTCCTCCCGATCCATAGGGAGCCCCCCCCGATACTAATCGGCACAAAACAGCCCCACCATAGTGCGGGGCTGTTTTACACGTATGTATGGGGCAGGCCTATTCGAGGAAGTCACGCAGCTTCTTGGAACGGCTGGGGTGGCGCAGCTTTCGCAGCGCTTTCGCTTCGATCTGACGAATACGCTCCCGGGTGACACCAAAGTCCCGGCCAACCTCTTCCAGGGTCCGGCTCCGTCCGTCCTCCAAACCGAACCGGAGCTGCAACACACGCCGCTCTCGGTCGCTGAGGGTATCCAAGACTCCCGCCATCTGATCCCGAAGGATTTGGAAAGTGGCCGCGTCGGCAGGGGCGGGGGCACTCTTGTCTTCGATAAAGTCGCCCAGGTGGGAATCCTCTTCCTCACCGATGGGCGTCTCCAGGGAAACGGGTTCCTGCGAAACCTTGAGGATTTCGCGCACCCGTTCCGCAGTGACCTCCATGCCGTCGGCAATCTCCTGGGTGGTGGGCTCACGCCCATACTCCTGGACCAGCCGACGGCTGACCCGCATCAGCTTATTGATGGTCTCCACCATGTGGACCGGAATGCGAATGGTCCGGGCTTGGTCGGCAATGGCCCGGGTAATAGCCTGCCGAATCCACCAGGTTGCATAGGTGGAAAACTTATACCCTCGGCGGTAGTCAAATTTCTCCACCGCGCGAATGAGCCCGATATTACCTTCCTGAATCAGGTCCAAAAGCGACATTCCCCGGCCGATGTACTTCTTGGCGACGCTCACCACCAACCGAAGATTGGCCTCAGCCAGATGCTTCTGCGCCTTGTTGCCAGCCTTCCTCAGCTCGTTGATGTGGCTACGCGACACCAATTCGAGGGATTCCAGCCTCACGCTAATGTCCGCGTCGTCCAGCACGTCCTTCAGGTCACGGATAAGCACATCAGGACCCAAAGCCTCTATGGCCTCCGGCGGCAGCAGCCGGCTGTCCAACGACAGCTGGACAATGGCAGGCCCAACCTTTTCCGGCTCAAGGCCAAGTTCCGGCGCCAGCGCTTCCATCCTTTCAATGTCCAGCATGCCATCAACAGACGCTCGCATCTTCTCGTCGTAAACGAGCGTAGAGAGCGTTATCTTTGTGTCCAGCTCCGCCTCGGCCACCAGGACATCGATGAGAGGTATGGCTTCGGAGATGCGTTCAACCATCTTTCGGATGACATCGGTGGCGCGAACTGGCCGACTGGCAGCGTCGGCCAGTTCATTTTCCCTCTTTTCGAGGTGCTTACTGCCAACGATCTGCTTCGCCAGGCGCCGTTCATCAGCTGCGGTGAGCAGCGTGACTCGGCCAATTTCCCGGAGGTACATACGTACCGGGTCATCAATAAGGTCAGCGCTCTCCACTTCGTCCGGCTCCGATTCGCGCTCTTTCCCTACTCCAGCGACACCCGGCTTGGCTGCCTCGATGAGCTTGACAGCCGAGGGGGCCAAGATGATGTCATCAGCCTGCGATCCTCCGGCGGCGGCAGCGGCGCCCGGCACCGAGCCAGCATTTCCCGCTGGGTTTTCTTCGGTCTTTTTTTCTACCTGAGTCATACACACCTCTATTCTCAACCAACCTAACCGCTAAGGGTCTGCGCGCCCGAAGATCTCCTTCAGCCGCAGGTTCACCTCCGTGATGCGGTCGTCTTCTATGCCCACCGAACCACCCGGCACCACCTGGGCCAGCACCGCCTCTTCCTGGGCCTTGAGCTCCCGAAGATACCGCTCTTCCAACCGACGGATACAGCCGTCGAAGTCCGCATCCCGCTGTGACTTGTCGGACGGAGGAAGGTCACAGCCTGCTATACGCTCAAAATGATTCCAAATCTCCTCCGGAGGCTTGACACTGTCAAGTCCCATTATACCCCCATCTTGGATCGCCCTCAACAGCGCCCGGTTTTCCGAGCGAAGGAAGTGTTCCTCGACCACTTCCGCACACCGCACCAGCAGATCGTCGTGTTGCAGCATGAGGGAGAGGACGCGCTCCTCGAGAGGATCGCCCTCCACCTGCCGAAATGCCGAAACAACCACCTGGGAGGTCTCCAAAGCACCACCAGCCTGGCGTTTCGAGCGCTGGGCTGGTTTGGGACGCCCAACGCTGGCTTCCAACGTGGATACCGTTACCTGTAGTAGGGCGGCCAGCCGCTGAAAGTATCGGTCTTGGTCGTAGGGATTCCGCATGGCTGCTATTAGCGGAAAGAGACGCTAGGCCAGTTCCGCCTTTCCTGCGCTGCTCTCCAGATCTGTCCGACGCGACAGTGCATCGAACAAATATTCCACCACCGGTTGGGCCTGGTCCACCAGAATCCGCCATTGCCCAGGATCCTGACGTATCAGGTCGTCAGGATCCTTACCCAGGGGAAGTAGCGCAATGCGTAAGGACTGAAGCTCGTCGGGCCGTTGATAAAGGCCGCCACGACGCCCTGAGGCCGCAAACTGGCCAAAGACGTTCCAGGAGCCCTCTAGACTGCGGAGGGTGGCCTCCTGTCCCGCATTATCCGGGTCCAGGGCCAGGACGAAGGCCTTGGCATGCTGTTTGAGCAATGCCACCTGCTGCTCCGTCAGCGCTGTGCCCATTGATGCAACGACGTTCTGATAGCCGTGCTCATGGGCGGCTATAACGTCCATATAGCCCTCGACCACCACAGCGAGCCCCTCCTTGGCGATGCTCTCCTTTGCCTGGCTCATAGCGTAGAGCAAGCTTCTCTTATCGAAGAGCGCCGTTTGAGGGGTATTGAGGTACTTGGGGTTGCTTTCGTCCAACGCCCGGCCCGCAAAACCGACGATGTTGCCATCCCTGTCCCGGATGGTAAACATCAGCCTCCCGCGGAACATGTCCCGAACGGTGCCTGTTTCGGGCGACGTCACCAATCCCGCCTCTCTCACCTGTTCCTGGGTTATGCCCAGGGATTGCATGTGCCGGAGCAACTCGTCGCCCGTGCTGGGGCTATAGCCAAGGCCGAAGCGAAGGACGGACTCATCGCTGACTCCCCGCTTGGCCAGATAGTCCCGCGCCAAAAGACCCCGCTCCGCAGCCAGGGCATCTTGGAAAAAGCGCAGGGCCTGGTCATTGACCGCCAGCAGCGGGTGCTTGGACCGTCCCTGTTCTCGGCGGTGTTCCGGTATCGAAACGCCCGCCCGCTGGGCCAACGTCCTCAACGCTCCCGTGAACTCCACGTTATCGGCCTTCATGACGAAGGAAAAGAGGTCGCCACCCGTGGCGCACGCGCCGAAACAACGCCACGTCTGCCGTTCAGGAAAGACTACAAACGAGGGAGAGCGCTCCTGGTGGAAGGGACAACGGGCCGTGAAATTGCGTCCCGACTGCTTTAACTCCGGTACGTACTGGGCGACCACGTCCACGATATCGAGACGGGCCTTGATGTCGTCAGAGAGGGCCATGAAGGGAGCTCCGTTCCGTACCGCGCCAACGCCGGAAGCAATCTATCTATTCTAGGGTACGCTTCGGGGTAAACCGCAAGGGCTACCCAGTCTTTTTCCAAGCCTTCTCCGTACCCATGTACGGTGCCCCTCACGCTGATTGCGACACACTCGCCTCTCGCCAAAGGGTGGCCCGCTCCTCGACGGAGAGATTCGCTAGCTCCAAGCCTTGTTCCCGCGCCAAGCGCTCAGCCCCAGCCACACGCTGATAGAAGCACCGGTTAATCGAGCGCAATGCCTCCTCTGCCTCAACGTCCTCGGCCCGAGCAGCGTTAACAAGGTTGAAAAGCTGCTCCCCGTAACCCAGCTGGGACATGTCTTCCCACCGAAAGCCGGCCCGCTGCGTTCGCGACTGCACGGCCTGGGCGTAAGCCAGCGCCGGCATGGTCTTGGGCACTCCGTCTAGCATAGAGCGCTCCTGCTGGCCCTTCCACTGCCGTTCCTCTCCCTTGATGGCATCCCAGCGCGTCTTCACCTCTTCGGCCGTCGCCGCCACCTCATCGCCGAAGACATGAGGGTGGCGGCGCACCAGCTTATCGTTAGCGTAACGGGCCACGCCCGATATGGTGAAGGTCCCCGCACCAGCGCCTATCTGCGCATGGAAAACCACCTGGATGAGCAAGTCGCCCAACTCCTCCACCATATCAGGCACACTGCCTGAGCCCAAAGCCTCCATAGCCTCATAGCTCTCTTCGAGCATAGTGTGCTGCAACGAGGCGTGGGTCTGCTCCAGGTCCCATGGGCAGCCCCCTCCAGGATCCCGGAGACGCCGCATGGTTTCCAATAACACGCTGAACTCAGTCTGGGAGTTGGTCGTGGATGACGCTGGCATACTGCACACTCCTGTGGATGTCGCGCTATTATATGATGTAGGGAGCATTGAATAATCGTGAGCCCTTTACTGCTGGATAGACAACCTCGGTTGAAGACGGACCTGCGGGCGGGTGGGCTGGCGCTACGGGTGGCCGGAGTATTGGCAGCGGTCGCCATGGCTGCACTGTTGATCACCACCACCGTGCGCATCGCGGCCAACAGCCTGTGGCTGTACGACGCGCTCTTCGAGCGGCACCAAGTATCGGAGCGTACAGGTATCACGCCGGAGGGGCTTCGCCAGGTAGGCAGCGACATTCAAAACTACCTTGCCAACGGTTTGGGGCCCCTTCAGGTGGAGACTGAGGTCTACGGACACAACCGCTCTCTGTTCAATGAACGAGAGGTAATCCACATGGCCGACGTGAAGGGCCTCTTCGATATCACGTCGCGGGTCCAGGCAGGGTCTGCGCTCTTCCTGTTAACCGTTGCGCTGCTCACGATAGCGCAGCTCCGCACAGGTGCGGGGCCTGTCATCGCCCGGTGGGTCCGCAACAGCGCGCTGTTAACCTTCATCTCCGTGGTAGCAGTGGGAGCCGTGAGCGTCGTGGCCTTCGACCCGCTTTTTACCCTGTTTCACGAGCTGGCCTTCCGAAATGACTTTTGGCAGCTTAACTCAAGGACTGATTTGCTGGTGGCCATCTTTCCCTTCGGGTTCTGGGGCGACATGACGCTGCTCATCGGCCTAGGTGCTGTGGCAGAAGCGATAGCCATCTTCGCCATTGCAAACTGGGCTCTCCGGTTTTTGACAAGCAAGTCGCCCGCTCAATCGGCGCGGCAGCGGTAACCGACGCTCCAGATAGTATCGATAAAGGTGTGGGTCGTATCTTCGATTTTGCTACGCAACCGCCGGATATGGACATCCACGGTGCGGGTTCCACCGAAATATTCGTAGCCCCACACCTGTTCAAGCAACGCCTCGCGGCTAAAGACGCGGCCAGGATTGCTGGCCAAGAGCTTCAGCATCTCGTACTCCTTGAAGGTGAGCAACGCCGACTTTCCAGCCACGAACACGTCGTAGCTATTGGTGTCCATCACCAAATCACCTACTCGTATAACCCCCGGCTTATCGACGGGCGCAACTCGGCGTTGACTAGTAGCGTGCCGGACCCTGGAGGTGAGCTCTCCCGGGACCGAGGGACAGATGATGAAGTCCACGATGCCCTCACCAATTTCCATGTGGGCAAGCTGCTGAGGAGCCAGTACCGCTAAGACGGGTAATCCTTCCCAGGGCAAACGCTCCATAAGCGCCCCGGCGCCCTCCATACCGACCTCTGTCAGATCAAGCAAGACGGCATCAGCATCGCCAGGGTTGAGGGCCGTAGGTCCCGACTCTCCCCCGCGGAGCACCCGATAGCCGATGCCCTCCTCCGCGAGGAGTTGAAGCACTTGCTCTCCCGGCGCGCCAGCAGGAGCCACCAGGCCCAGCGTCATCGCCACGGCGCTTCCGGAGGCCTGAGTGGCATTACGGAAGGAACGCTTGCCACCTACCATTGAATCTTCTTCTCAACCTTTTCCGCTATATCGGCGTACTCGTGGGTCCACAGCCCGGTGCTCAGGTACTTCCAGCCGCCATCAGCGAAAAGACAGACCACGTTGCCGGAATCGAGCCGCTGAGCCACACGCAAGGCAGCAGCCAGCACCGCTCCGGAGGACACTCCGGCAAATATCCCCTCATTCTTCAACAACGCAGCCGTCATCTTAAAACTCTGCTCGCCACTCACCATGATGCGGCCGTCCAAGAGGTCCAGGTCCAATATGGGCGGAATAAACCCCTCTTCGAGGCTACGCAAACCCTGAACCCTATCGTCAGGCTGGGGTACCGCCGCAATAACGGTTATTGCGGGATTATGTTCCTTGAGTCGCCGTCCGGTACCCATGAGGGTTCCACCCGTCCCAAGACCAGCCACGAAGTGGGTCACCTCGGGCAGGTCCCTGATAATCTCGGCGCCGGTCGTCTCATAGTGGGCGCCGGGATTGGCCTCATTGCCGTATTGATACAACATTACATAGCGGTTGTTCTGGGCAGCCATAGTCTGAGCGACGGCTATCGCGCCGTTGGTCCCCAACTCTGCGGGGGAAAACTCCACCTCGGCCCCAAAGGCTGCCAGCAGCTCTAAGCGCTCAGGCCCGACGTTTTCGGGCATGACCACCTTGAGGCGGTAACCCTTGCGCTGCGTCACCATTGCCAAGGAAATCCCAGTATTACCGCTGGTCGGCTCGAGGAGCACCTTGTCTTTAGACAGCAGGCCCTCCGCCTCCGCCCGCATTACCATTGCGCGGGCGATACGGTCTTTCACGCTACCAGTGGGGTTGTTCCCCTCCAGCTTGGCAAACAGCCGAACACTGCCCTTGGGGCTGAAGGAGGGCATCTCCACCAGCGGCGTGTTCCCAATGGCGTCAATAAGGTCCTTGTACAGCATGCCGATGGGCCGGACTTTAGGTGCCGACCACCGCTCCCTCCGTGCCATGGGCCGGAGCAAGGCCACAGAACACCTCGTAGTCGATCAGCTCGGTTACGGTAGGATGGTCGCCACACAGGGGACACTCAGGGTTTTGGTGCGTCCTCACCATTCGGAACTCCATGCTCAGCGCGTCCACCAAAAGCAGCCGGCCCACCAGGGGCTCGCCAATGCTCAGCAGCACCTTGACAACTTCCGTTGCCTGAATACTACCAATGGTACCGGTGAGAGCTCCCAACACTCCGGCTTCGGCACAGTTAGGGACCATGCCTGGGGGAGGGGGCGTGGGGAAGAGACAGCGATAGCAGCCACTCCCCGGGATGTACGTACTCACCTGGCCGTCGAAAATCAAGATGCTCCCGTCCACCAGCGGCTTCCCACTGAGGTAGGCTGCGTCGTTCACCAAATAGCGCGTGGCGAAGTTATCCGCCCCGTTCACGATAACATCGTAGCCTTCCATCAGTTCCATGGCGTTTTCAGCAGTGATGGGCACCTCATGCGTCACCACCTGCACATTCGGGTTGTAGCGCCGCAACGTATCCTTAGCTGAGTCCACCTTTGGCCAGCCAACGGTCTCAGAGTTGTGCAGCACTTGCCGTTGCAGATTACTCAAGTCAACGGTATCAAAGTCCACGATACCCAAGGTTCCGATGCCAGCCAGAGCCAAGTAGATGGCGACGGGCCCACCCAGACCACCGACGCCAATAATGAGCACCTTGGAGCCCATAAGGTTGCGTTGGCCCCTACTCCCAATTTGCGGCATGATGATATGCCTGCTGTAGCGTTGTACCTGCTCGGCGCTTAGTTGCGGTGCCTCGGTCATTAGCTTCTCCTCTGCTATCTACAGTTATGCGATAGCCCTTCTTCTTGAGACCTCACGCCATCGTTGGATTGAGGCACGAGAATGTGGGTTCTTGACGGAACGAAAAACGGAAAGACCTCTGCCTATGATACCAGCCGGATATTGGGAAGCCAATTAAGCCGATACACTTCTCTACTATCCCTCTTTTCACCTCTCGCTGCCAACCCTGTCCCACGCCCAGTGGCGGCTCCGCAGAGCCTTTGCTATCATGGGGGTCTCAATTCTTCCGGCGTTACGACGCTGGTCTTCGAACTCAGGAGCAGCTATGACCACCCAGCCTATAACGCTGGACGTGCAGGAACGGACGATTTTTGGAAAGAAGTTAGGAGCTCTTCGGCGCTCCGGTATTACTCCCCTGCACATTTATGGGGGAGGGGCTCCCTCGCTCAGCCTACAAGTGGAAACCTCTACGCTAATCCAAACTCTAGCGCAAGTAGGCCGCACTAGGCCGCTGACAATTCGGGCTGGCGGCGATGAGCATTTTGTCATGGTTCGTGAAGTCCAGTTTCACCCCGTTACCGACCGACTGCTCCACGTTGACCTCATCCAGATATCCCAGACACAGCTGGTCCAGGCCACTGTGCCCATCGTCTTTGAGGGTGAAGCCCCCGGCGCCCGGTCCTCTGACGCAATGTTAGTTCAGGACCTCCACGAGGTTCAGGTCGAAGCGCTTCCCCTCGACCTCCCAACGTCCTTCCGCGTGGACATCTCTATCCTGGCCAACGTCGATTCGTCGATTCATGTAAGGGACCTGGAGCTGCCCTCTAAGGTGACGCTTGTCACGGATGCGGAACAGAGAATCGCCGCGGTGGTCCCAACGCGGACCGCCGACACTTCGGAGAAGACCAATGAAGAGGAAGACGTTGCTCCCAACAATGGGGGCCGCGACAACTAAGAACCTTTCGTCAGGACGGCAGCCTCGCGTCGAGAAACTCCTGGTTGCCTCGAATAAATTCCGTGGCTGCGACCGTCTTTCGGCCTTCCTGCTTTACCTGGTGCAAGACCAGAAGCCCGTTCAGCGTTGCCACTCCCACCAGTGGTGGGTCCATACCTATCTGAACAACCGTTCCCGGCAGCGCAAGGGTATCTGCCGTCATGGCATGGGCCTCTAAGACCTGGAGACGCTTGCCGTTCCACCGAGTGGCGCTCCCAGGCCACGGGTCATGGGCGCGAACTTCCCTCTCCAATTGCACCGCGGCCTTGAACCAGTCCAGCTCCCCTTGTTCCTTCTTCATCTTCCGGGAGATGCTTACCCCTTCTTTAGCCTGAGGCGCTGGCGTTATGCGGCCCGCCACGTACTCCGGGAGCACCTCCTTAAGCAGTTCGGCACCCAGCACGAACAACTGCTCCGTAAGCTGGCCTGAGCGATTCGTAGGCCATAGTCTCTGCTCCCGCTGGCCGAGAAGCGGCCCCGTGTCCAGACCACGGTCCATAATCATCAGCGTTACCCCGGTCATCTCATCACCAGCCAAAATGGCCGCTGCCACCGGGCTAGCACCCCGGTGCCGTGGGAGAAGCGAAGGGTGTACGTTCAAGCAGCCCCAGCGTGGAAGATCGAGTACCTCAGGTGGCAGTAGCTCGCCGTAAGCAGCTAGCACAATAAGGTCTGGGGCAAGGCTGCGCAGTTCGTCAAAGGTCTGTTCGTCACGGAGGGAAGCAGGCTGAAAAACTGGGAACCCCTGCTCCAGCGCGTACCGCTTGACGGGGGTTGGCTCAACGTGCCGACCCCGACCAGCCTGCTGGTCGGAGGCGGTGTACACACCTACCAAATCCCAACCCAGCTCCCGTACCGAATCGAGCACCGGGACCACAGCGATGGGACTTCCCATAAACACCACACGAAGCCTTGTCATGACAAGATGATAGCATTTCCCCTGATGCTACCCAGAATGGTCGCCTATCTGCTTAGGGGCTTCTAGAGAGCGCCTCCGGACCCCCTTCGGAATACCTGGGACAATCCTTTTAAAATAGGTCTCCTCCCCCCTTGCGTCCTACGGAGAAGGGTCTGATAGAGTTCGATTTCGTTGGCTTTTAAAGGCGTTCCTTGGTAGAACAGTCAACACCGTTTTGTCCAGTCCTGTTGGCGCGGGACAGCTGCTTTCTTACTGATCCAAATCGCTAACTTTATCGCGGTGAAACGAGGAATGTTTCGCATGGTTAGTCATACCCTTAAACCAACCGCTCCTCAGCTATGGGAGGCTGCCCTGGGGAGGCTGCAGGTTCAGATTACCCGGCCCACTTTCGACACGTGGTTGAGAGATACGACGGCCCTCTCCATGAGCGACAGCCAGTTAGTCATCGGTGTTCCAACAACCTTTGCAGCAGAGTGGTTGGAGCTTCGGCTATATCAGCTTATCGATGCTGCAGTGGCCAGTGTCTCCCATCAACGGCTGGAAATCTCATTCCAAGTACGCGGTGCCACCTCAGCCATACCAGTCGAGGCCTCCTCCCCCCTCCTGACACCTCCCGAAGCCGCACCGATGCGGCAGGTGCCAGCCTCTCCCTCCCCATCGCCTCTCAACCGACGTTACACATTCGATTCCTTCGTCGTCGATGCAACGAATCAACTTGCCTATGCTGCATGCCACGCCGTTGCCGACCGGCCCGGCGATACTTATAACCCCCTCTTTATCTACTCTGGTGCAGGATTGGGCAAGACTCATTTGCTCCACGCGATCGCCCACGAAGTGCGAGCCCATGAAAGAACAGCCCTCTACATCACCGCCGAGGAGTTCACCAACGATTTCATCGCCGCTATTCAGGACAGAAAGACAACTGCTTTCCGGGACCGTTACCAAGCCCCTGATGTTTTACTTGTGGACGACATTCAATTCATCAGCGGAAAGGAAAGAACACAGGAAGGCTTTTTCCATACTTTCAACGCTTTGCACAACGCTAACCGCCAAATCGTTCTTGCCTCTGACCGTGATCCCTCAGCACTCGCCCTTTTAGAGGATCGCCTCCGGTCACGGTTCGAATGGGGGTTAGTCGCCGATATCCAAGCCCCGAGCCGTGAACTCCGCCATGCTATCCTGCAAAGACGGGCAACCGAAACCCAAGTCCCCATACCCCAAGATGCCCTCACCACGCTCTCTGAACTCCCCTTGACCAACATCCGCCAGGTAGAGGGTATCTTGAACCGAGTCGGGGCCCTCGCCCATTTCACTGGGCTACCCGTAACCACCCACCTAGTCCAGCAGGTTCTCCACCAGTACCAGACCCCTACTGTCAACAGCAAGCCCTCAGCTGAAACCATTATCGCCGTCGTCGCCGAGGCCCACGGGCTGACTCCCAAGATACTCGCCAGCACTCGGCGGGACCGTCAGACGGCCGACGCGCGTCATACTGCTATGTTCCTTCTTTCCGAAATCCTCCAGCTCCCCACTGAGGAGATAGGCCACCTTTTCGGGAACCGCGACCGGACCACCGCCATCTACTCCATTCGCAAGATTAAAGATAGAATTACCAACAACCCGGCCAAAGCCACTGAGCTCAACAAACTGAAACAAGCCCTCCTTCAATCCAAACTGTGAATAACATCCTTCCCCCTTACTTCCCTCCACCGCATTACTATTTGACGTAGGTGTTTTTATTAACATTTTTTCGTTTATAAAGAATCTATTATTATGAGAGGGAGTTATAAGAAGAAGGAAGTAACTTAAATCTTCTATGTTAGATAAGAAAAGAATTACGGTTATTGCCGGTACAGGGGGAAGGGGAGCTATCTCTTTTATCCATGAACGCAGCCGTCCTCTGGGTGGACCCGATGGAGGGAATGGTGGTATGGGCGGTTCAGTGAACATCGTTGCCCGTTCTCGACTTCGTTCACTTGCTGAGTTTGAACGGATTAGCCGGATTGCTGCAGAACCTGGTGCTGGCGGCGGCGGCGGTGAGCGCACTGGAAAGTCAGGGGGAGGGAAATCTCTTGAGGTGCCAGTGGGAACGGTTATTTGGCAACTAACTGAGGATGGGGGGCAGAAGTGGTTGGGGGATCTTACGGTGGCTGATGACGGACTGGTGGTTGCATTGGGCGGGGGAGGGGGAAGAGGGAATAAACGATTCCTTACGGCCACGAATCAAGAGCCTCTGCTGGCGGAAGGCGGGCTAGAGGGCGAAGAGCTGAATTTGTTACTTGAAGTGAAGCTTCTAGCTGATGTCGCCTTGGTTGGAGCCCCCAATGCAGGAAAGTCTACGTTGCTGAGTCATGTCTCCAAAGCCAAACCGAAAATAGCAGACTACCCATTTACTACCCTGGAACCGATTTTGGGGGTTGTGGAGCACCGAGGGGCTGCACTGGTGATGCTCGATATTCCGGGACTGATTGAGGGTGCTCACGAAGGGAAGGGCTTAGGGCTTGAGTTTTTACGCCACGCTGAAAGAGTCCATGTTTTGGTTCAATTGATTGACGGGCTTGAAGAGGACTTAGTCGGCGCTTACCAGGAAATCGCTAAAGAGTTGGAGGCGTATGGGCATGGGCTCAAAGAGAAAGCTCAGCTCGTGGTGGTGAACAAAATGGATGTGCCCGAAGTGCAGCAGCGATTTGCTGACCAGGTGGATGCTCTTCGGACGCTATCCGGTCACGAGCCCTTGGCTATTTCCGCTGTATCGGGAGAGGGACTGCCCGCATTGCTCTCAGCGCTGATGGTCATTACGCCTTCTGAAGAGGAAAGGCGGGACAAGACGAAACCGGAGATGAAGTCTCGGGAGCGAATAAGCCCGCCAGTGGCGCGGGTAACGATCTCGAAGGAGGATGGTGATGTGGTGGTGGGCTGTTTAGCGGCCGAACGAGTGGCCGAGGTGATCGATTTGCATAATTGGCGGACGAGGATGCAATTTCACCAGTACTTGAGACGGCTTAACGTAATCAGGGCTGTGGAGAACGAGGGGGTTATACCCGGAGACACCGTTCGTATCGGGAAAATCATCTTGGAGTGGGAATAGGGTGCGCCTTGGCTTGTTCGGAGGTACCTTTGACCCAGTGCATAACGGGCATATTGCAATCGCCTCGAGGATAAGAGATAGGCTGCATCTAGACCAGGTCTGGTTTTTGCCAGCGGGGCAACCGTGGATGCGCCGAAGCGAGCCGATTAGTGAACGTATTCATCGGCGGACAATGGTTGAGTTAATCATCCGTAACGACTCTGGATTTGCTCTCTGCGACGTGGAGTTGAACAGGCCAGGGGACACCTATACGGTTGAGACCTTAGAGCAGCTGTACCCGACGCGTCCCGGAGACGATTGGTTTTTCATTGTGGGAAGCGATGCCGCAGCGGGTTTCGCTCGGTGGAAACAGCCAGCGCGGATTCTGGAACTGGCAACCCTGGTTGTGGCCGCACGACCGGGCTACCATTTGGTGGATGTGGATGCGTTGGCAGACGCGGTCCCCGGAGCGCGGATGCGAGTAGTGGTCGTAGAGCCGGCCCTGGTGGACGTAAGCGCTTCCCACATTCGGCAGATGGTGGGTGAGGGTGCCTCAATAGCCGGGCTTGTCCCTCAAGAGGTTGCGGAGTATATAGAGGCGCACGGATTGTATAAGTCTAAGACAAGGTCGGAATAGGAATGGGGCGGCCCATGGCGGACCAGACACTGGCTCAGGACATTCTCGACTTGGCACTTGCGTTCGGGGCCCTGCAATTCGGTGAGTTCACGCTGTCGTCAGGTGAACAAAGCAGCTATTATTTCGACGGACGGCTGCTTACGCTATCCCCGGCAGGAACAAATCTGGTAGCCCAGGCGCTGCTCCCTCTGGTGCGGTCGGCGGGGGCTGAAGCCGTCGGCGGCCCAACTCTTGCCGCCGATCCCATGGTGGCTAGTATCGCTATGCTGAGTGGCCAAGATAGGGAGAGGCCCATCCCTGCCTTTATCGTCCGAAAGGACGCTAAAGCCCACGGCATGGGGAAGCAGATCGAAGGGCCGCTGCTTCCCGGTGTGAAGGTTGCTATTGTGGACGATTCCTGCTCGACGGGAAGTTCAATGTATCAGGCGATACATGCGGTTGAGGCAGCTGGGCACGTGGTGGTGCTTGTAGCGGCGATTCTCGACCGGCACCAGGGCGGGAGTGAGAAGCTGCGCAAGGAAGGATACACTTTCCACACGCTTCTCGAGGCAGATGCCTCAGGGATTATTAGGCCAGCCGGGGAATAGAAAAAGGAATAGGAAGTAGAAAAGAGCCCCGCATTTGCGGGGCTCTTTTCTCTAACTATATTTATAACGAGTGGTCTGGTCAGTAGTGCGCTAGACGTCCAAGTTCCTGACTGATTTGGCGTGGGCCTGAATGTAATTGCGCCGTGGTTCCACTTCGTCACCCATGAGTTCGTTGAAAATAGTATCCGCGGCAGCGGCGTCCTCCACCTCTACTCGGAGCAGGGTGCGGATGGTGGGGTCCATGGTGGTTTCCCACAGCTGATCCGGGTTCATCTCTCCCAGCCCTTTGTATCGCTGGATGGACATTCCCGACTTATCGGATTGGCGCTCCAGAAGGGGTGCCAATTCATACCAGGGAACATCCGAACCAATTTCGGCGTCCCGCTTGGTGACACCGTAAGTGTGCCCCTTGACGAGGTGAGACACTCTGGGGTAAAGCTCAAAGCACCGTTGCAATGGGGTGGATGCAAGGAGTTGGGTGAGGTTGATGGTGCCGTATCCTTCCACTTCCAGTAGCTTGTCCCCCCGTTTGGAAGGTGATTTCACGGTAAATCCTTGCTTTTCAAACCAGGCCACGATGGCCGCGACCGTATCAGTGTCGGCGGCCGTGAGTGAATAGTGTTTCTCCGCGGCGCCTTGCAGCAGAATTCCGACTAGGTCCGGTACCAAGCCGAGGTTCGCCAGACCCGTGGACCACGTTTGGAACTCCTTGAGATGCTGTACCACAGCGTGGAGTGGTGCTCCCGAGATAGCAAGGCCTTCATCACCATTCTGCCCGTTGCCTTTGGCGGCTCGGATGGAGAGGCGCCGGTAGAGTTGGGTAGCCACCCACTTTTCCTTGTCCGCTTCGGCGAACTTATATTCGACGCTACGGCCTCGGGCTAGGCGGTAGAGTGGCGGCTGGGCGATGTAGAGGTATCCGCTATCGATGAGTTCTCGCATGTTGCGAAAGAAGAAGGTCAGCAGCAACGTACGGATGTGCGCTCCGTCCACATCGGCATCGGTCATAATGATGACTTTGTGATAGCGGAGCTTTTCAGCGTTGAAGTCCTCACCGAACCCTGCTCCAATGGCGGTGATGAGTACGCGGATTTCTTCGTGGGCAAGCATTTTATCGGCCCGGGCCTTCTCCACATTCAGAATCTTGCCCCGGAGCGGTAGAATGGCCTGGGTGCGTCGGTCGCGTCCCTCCTTGGCCGAGCCTCCTGCGGAGGGTCCTTCCACCACAAAGAGCTCCGAGAGCTCTGGGTTACGTTCGGAGCAGTCGGCTAGCTTACCGGGGAGCGAGCCCCCGTCCATGGCATTCTTGCGAATAACCAGGTCGCGGGCCTTTCTTGCCGCCTCTCGGGCCAACTGTGAGGTGAGGCATTTATCTATAATCCGCCGGGCTTCGTGGGGGTGTTCTTCGAGGTAGAATTCCAGATGCTGAACGATGGCTTGCTCAACTTGGGTCTTTGTCTCGGCGTTCCCTAGCTTCCCCTTGGTCTGGCCCTCGAATTGGGGTTCCGCCAATCGCACGCTGACGATGGCGGTGAGTCCTTCCCGGACGTCGTCGCCAGAAAGGTTGGTACGATCATCCTTCACCAGCTTCTGTTTTCGGGCGTAGTTATTGATGGCCCGGGTCAGGCCAGCACGGAACCCCGCCAGGTGGGAGCCCCCGTCGACGGTATTGATGCAGTTGGCGAAGGCGAGGGTCGTCTCATAGAAGCCGGTGTTGTATTGGAGCGACACTTCGATGGTGGTACTGTCCACCACCTGGTTGAGGTAGAAAGGTGGATCCTGCAGGACCTCGCGGCCACGGTTGAGGTGCTGAACGAAGTTGCCGATTCCCCCTTCAAAGTAGAAGGTCTTGTCATCAGCGGGGCGCAGCTCACTGCTCAGGCTGAGCCAGATGCCCTTGTTGAGGTAGGCCATCTCTCGGAACCGGGTGAGCAGGATATCGGGATCCATGGTGATGGAGGGAAACACTTCGCTGTCGGGGAGGAAGTGGAGAGTTGTGCCCGTTTGGCTCGCCTCCTCCTTGGGGAGCTTTCCATCGTCGGTAATGTCCTCCAGGGGTTTGCCCCTGGTGTAGTCCTGGTGATAAAGGTGGCCGTCTCGCCGGACCTCAACGCGCACGTGCTCGGAGAGGGCGTTCACCACCGATGCGCCAACGCCGTGCAGGCCGCCGGAGACCTTGTAGGCTCCATGGTCGAACTTACCACCTGCGTGCAGAGTGGTCATGATGGTTTCTAGTGCCGATTTTTTGGTTGTGGCGTGGGTATCAACCGGGATGCCGCGGCCATTGTCGCTAACGCTGACGGAGTTGTCGGCGTGGAGGAGTACAGAGATACGGTCGCAAAAACCCGCCATGGCCTCGTCGATGGCATTGTCCACGACTTCATAGGCGAGGTGGTGCAGGCCGCGTTGATCAGTACTGCCGATGTACATGCCAGGACGCTTACGAACGGCCTCCAAGCCCTCCAAGACCTGAATGTCTCGTGCCGTATACTCTCCCTGTTTTTGTTCGAGCATGCGTTGAAGCTCCGTGGTGTCAGGATGGGCACATAGCCTAGGCTAAGGGGGGCATGCCGGGTGACCGGATGGGACCGCGTAAGGGGCATGAATTGGGGGCTTCTGGAACCCCGGGAAATAGGCTTGAATAGCGTAGTGCTCTGGTAAAAGCTACTTTAGGAATACATACTATATTTTAGAATATTTTGAGACGTTGGTCAAATATGTTGTGGCAATTCAGGCTGTCGGTGCATATTCCCTTCCCAAGTCACCATGTCGTTGGGGAGAGGCGTCTCCGGGGGGCAAGAGCTGTTGCGGGAACATCGAGTAGTCGCCATTGATGGCCCGGTGGCCTCCGGTAAGACCACGGTGGGTAAAATGGTCGCCGAAAGGCTGGGATACCAGTTCGTGGACACGGGCCTCATGTACCGGGCCGTAACCTGGGCTGCGCTTGACCAAGGGATCGACCCCCGTGATGCAGAGCAGTTAGGAGAGCTTGCTTTTAAGCTGGACCTAACTCTGCGGGGTCAGGAGGTGCTGGTCGACGGGTTCGATGTGACGGCTCATGTGAGGAGTGCCGCCGTGGAAGAGGCCGTCTCCCTGGTCTCCGCGGTGCCCGGAGTGCGCCTTGCCATGGTGGCGGAGCAGCGGAGGATGGCAGAGCAAGGCGGGTTGGTGATGGTGGGCCGGGACATTGGGACTAAGGTCTTGGTTAATGCCCTAGTCAAGGTTTACCTAGACGCGTCTTTGGAGGAGCGGGCGTTGCGCCGTCACCGAGAGCAGAACGCGGCAGGACGCAGCGTGTCTTTGCGTGAGGTTAGCAGGAGTTTGGCGAGACGAGACATGCTGGATACGCAGCGGGCCGACTCGCCCCTTCACCCGGCCGGGGACGCAGTCTTGGTGCAGACCGACCAGCTGGATTTGGAGGGTGTGGTGCAGCGGGTGCTAGAACTGGTTGGGGAATGATGGGGTTGATGCGTGTCTGGTATCCCTTCTGGATGAGGGTCGGACGGGTCGTGATGCCGCTCTTCGGCCGTATCGAGGTCATAGGCCGGGAGAATGTCCCGGCCACCGGTTCACTAGTGATTACGCCCAACCACCAGAGTAACGCGGATCCTCCATTCCTAGCGGTGATGTTTAAGCGTCCCCTCTGGTTCATGGCGAAGCGTGAGCTGTTTCGCTACTCCATCGCCGCCACCTTGCTGAGGTTATGGCATGTGCAGCCCATCAACCGGGACGGCATGGACGTGGAGGGTTTACGTTGGGCAATGGAGACGCTGCGCCGGGGCCGGGTGCTGGTTGTCTTCCCCGAGGGGACGAGGAGCCCGGGCGGGCTCATGAGAGGAACGGACGGTGCAACCTACATTGCACTGAGGAGTGGCGCTCGCGTGCTGCCGGTGGCCATAACCGGAACGGAGTACCTGAAGGGACTCCTTGGCTTCGTCCGCATCGCCTTTCCCTTTCGGAGGATACGCATCGTGATTGGAGAGCCCTACACGTTCCCGTCAGTGGAAGGACGGCTGTCCAAGGAGGTGCTGGGGTCACTGACCACCGTTATGATGCGGCATATTGCGGCTCTGCTCCCCCCGGAGTACCGTGGGGCATATGGCGCCGACACACTGAGAGAGCAGTCCACAGCCGGCGGCGGCACGGAAGGACGGGAGTCGTAATAGAAGTGTTACTTTTGAACGTAAGGTTGGGGTGTCCGTATGCTATAATTTCGCCTCGGCGCGGCTCTGCGGAGTCACGTGCAACTGGCGGGCAGACCTCTAGCTGTCCGAGCTCCAGCAACCACCCCCGAGGTGAACTAACGTAATGACGGCCACCACGAAGATGGTGTACCGGCTTGCCGAAGGCAGCGCACAGATGGTGGATTTGCTTGGTGGGAAGGGCGCTGGCGTTAGCGAGATGGCTCGCATTGGCATCCCCGTCCCGCCAGGTTTTGTCATTACCACGGAGGCCTCCAAGGGGTTCTTCGAGCTGGGGCGTCTCCCCGACGGGCTCTGGGAGTCTATTGTGGAGAATATCCAGATGGTGGAGGAGGAGTCGGGCAAGAGGTTTGGTGATGCGAGGAATCCCCTCGTCGTCGCAGTCCGGTCTGGTGCTCCCGTTTCTATGCCTGGCATGATGGACACAATTCTGAACATGGGGGTTGTGGACGAGACTGTAGAGGGCTTGGGGCACTTGATGGGGGACCAACGCCCTGCCTTCGATGCCTACCGCCGCTTCCTTCAAGGGTTTGGGAATGTGGTTTTGGGCATCGACAGAAAGCGGTTTGAATTGCTGTTGACCGAGGCGAAACAGCGCCACGGGCTGCAGTTCGACTATCAGCTCCAACCGGACAGCCTGCAAACGCTTATTGGGGACTTCAAGCAGGTCATTAAAGAGGCTACGGGCGCCGGTCCGTCCCAAGACCCCTGGCAGCTTCTCCGCCAGGCCATTGAGGCCGTCTTCAGCTCTTGGAACAACCCCCGTGCCCAAACCTACCGTGACTTCCATCACATTTCCCACGAGATGGGCACTGCCTGCGTGATCATGTCGATGGTCTTTGGGAACCTCGGCCAAGATAGCGGCACGGGCGTGCTTTTTTCTCGCAGCCCCGCCACAGGGGAGAAAGTCCTCTACGGCGAGTTTCTGGTGAACGCTCAGGGAGAGGACGTGGTGGCCGGGGTCCGCACGCCCCAACCCATTGCCAATCTTGCCCAAGAGCAACCCGGCACATACCAAGAGATTGAGGCCACGGCTAGCCTTTTGGAGAAGCACTACGGTGACGTGCAAGATATCGAATTTACCGTGGAGCGGGGGAAGCTCTACATCCTGCAGACTCGGTCGGCCAAGCGGACAGCGCCTGCGGCGGTGAAGATCGCTGTTGACTTCGTGGCGGAGGGTGTCATCACCAGGGAAGAGGCGATAGGACGGGTGGTTGCAGGAGAGGTGAGCCAGGTGCTGATGCCGCGGTTCGACCTTGAGGCAAAGCAGCGTGCAGTCGGGAGTGGCGCATTGGTGGCCGAAGGGCTTGCCGGTTCGCCAGGCGCTGCCGCGGGGATCGCGGTCCTGGACCCCGACCGGGCCGTGCAACTGAGTGACCAGGGCACGAAGGTCGTTCTGGTGCGGATGGAGACAAGCCCTGACGATGTCCACGGTATTATCAAGGCGGAGGGGGTGCTGACTAGCCGTGGCGGAATGACGAGCCACGCTGCCGTGGTGACGAGGGGTTTGGGAAAGCCCTGCATCGTCGGCTGCGAAGAGCTTCAGTTCAACGTTGAGGAGCGCTCGTTTTCGGCCCGGGGAAAGACAGTGTATGAGGGAGAGCTCGTGAGCATTGATGGTTCTACGGGAGAGGTGCTCGTTGGCGAGATCCCTGTTGTACCGCCCAATCCCGATGACCTGGCGGAGTTGCAGACGCTGCTGGCCTGGGCGGACGAGCATCGGAGGCTTCAGACATGGGCCAATGCTGACACGCCGGAGGACGCTCGCCTGGCCCGTCAATATGGCGCTGAGGGCATCGGTCTCTGTCGGACGGAGCACATGTTCTTCGCCGAAGAGCGCCTCCCCCATATCCAGAAGTTGCTCACCGTTGCGCCGGAGGCCTCCCGGCTGGCCCAGGATGTCGACACCCTCCGTGCCCTGGCGCGGAACGCTCCCGCTGTCGAGCGAGAGACTTTGGCCCAACGGATGGATAGAGCCAAGCTAGACCTGGAAGGATCTGTGAGTGTTCGCGAGTTTCACGAATCCCTTGCCAAGCTGGAGGAGTTTCAGACAACGGACTTTTACGGAATTCTGAAAGCTATGCAAGGCCTGCCTGTGGTAATTCGACTGCTGGATGCGCCTTTGCACGAGTTTTTGCCTAACCACGACGAATTAGTGAAAGAGGTGGCGTTATTCAGTGTTGCGGGTGCTGACGCTGACCGCCTGGCGGCGAAGAAGCGCGACCTCCGCCTGGTGGAGTCGCTTCATGAGTCCAACCCGATGCTAGGCCACCGTGGCTGCCGCGTGGGACTCACCATGCCCGAGGTATATGAGATGCAGGTGCGGGCGATTCTCACCGCTGCCGGTCGTCTCACGGAAGAAGGCGCGACCGTTTATCCCGAGGTAATGATTCCTATGGTGTCGCATGTGAACGAGCTGCAATGGCTTCGTCCACGGCTTGAGGCGGTTGTAGAGGAGGCCTGTAAGACAATGGGGGTGGAGATTATACTGAAATTCGGCACCATGATTGAGGTGCCCAGGGCAGCACTGACTGCTGCCGAGATCGCTCTAGAGGCAGACTTCTTCAGCTTTGGGTCCAATGACCTTACCCAGATGACCTTCGCCTTTAGCCGTGATGACGCCGAAAGCAAGTTCCTTCGTCACTACGTTGAGTCAGAAGTGTTGCCCTGGAACCCCTTCACTAGCCTGGACACCATCGGTGTGGGGCGCTTGATGCGCTTGGCCTCTGAGGAGGGTCGGGCTGCCAAGAAGAACCTGCAGCTCGGTATCTGCGGTGAGCACGGTGGTGACCCCCGCAGCATTGCCTTCTGTGACGCTCTGGGGCTGGACTACGTGAGTGCGTCACCATTTCGTGTGCCAGTGGCCCGTCTGGCTGCCGCCCAAAGCGCTATGGGCCTGCTGAAGCCTAGCTGACAGAACAGATTGGTAGGGGATTGGCATGGAACAGCGAGATGACCCCCGCGAATATGTCCTTCGCATGGCGAAGGAGAACGACGTCAAGTTCATCCGGTTGTGGTTCACCGACATTCTGGGGAACCTGAAGGGCTTCGCCCTGACCGTGGCGGAGCTGGAGGGCGCTTTGGAACGGGGTATGGCCTTCGATGGCTCGGTTATCGAGGGGTTCGCCCGTCACGATGAAAGTGACATGGTAGCCATGCCGGATCCGAATACATTTTCCATCCTTCCCTGGCGGCCTCGCCAGAACGCCGTGGCCAAGATGATTTGCGATGTGGTGCGGCCGAACGGCGAACCCTTCGAGGGCGACCCTCGGTACGTGCTCAAACGCAATTTGCAACGGGCATCCGAGATGGGCTTCGCTTACATGGTGGGACCGGAGATGGAGCATTTCTATTTCCGGAGCGACGATGCTACCGAGCCCTTGGACCAGGGTGGCTATTTTGATATGACCCCGCTGGATGGTGCCACGGATATTCGCCGAGACACCGTGCTGGCCCTGGAGGATCTGGGTATTCCGGTGGAGTACAGCCACCACGAGGGCGCCAAGAGCCAACACGAGATCGACTTGCGGCACACTGATGCATTGACGATGGCCGACGCGGTGATGACCTATCGGTTGACGGTAAAGGAGATTGCCAGGAAGCACGGGGTTTACGCTACCTTCATGCCCAAACCCGTAGAAGGCCAGAACGGCAGCGGTATGCACGTGAACCAGTCGCTCTTTCAGGGCGAGGAGAACGCCTTTTACGATGAGGCTGACCCTCACAAGCTCTCTGAGATGGCCCATCGATACATCGCGGGTCTGTTGCGGCACGCGCCGGAAATCACGGCTGTGTGCTGCCAGTGGGTGAACTCCTACAAGCGGTTGGTCCCCGGTTTTGAAGCTCCCATCTACACCACGTGGGCGGGGGTGAACCGGGCGGATATGGTGAGGATCCCCTCCTACCGACAGGGACGAGAGGAGTCGATGCGGCTAGAGTTTCGACTGCCGGATGCTACATGCAATCCCTACCTGGCATTCTCTGTGATGCTGGCAGCGGGTTTGGAGGGCATTCAACAGGGGTACCCTGCTGTGTCGGCGGCGGAAGGGGATGTGGCACTGCTGACGGCACGGGAGCGAAGCGAGCGCCGCATTGAGCAGGTCCCTAGCAGCCTCTATGAGGCGGTCCTGCTCGCTGAGCGAAGCGAATTGGTGAAGCGGGCGCTGGGCCCGCACACCTTTCAAACCTTCATTGAAAACAAGCGCATCGAGTGGGAACAGTTCAACAGCGCAGTGACTGACTACGAGCTCAAACGCTACCTTCCCATGCTTTAAGCGGTGCGTGGCTCCTGCATGAGGCCATGCCATAGAGTTTTTTTAGGATCCCGCCGTGAAGCTTTGCGGGATCTCAGCGCTCGTAGTCAGCGTGGTGAAGACCTTGGTGGCGATGGGGTTTGATACCGCAGAGCCATTAGTGAAGATGGCATCGCGTCAGGTGGCCAGGGACTTTGGATGAACGTGCAATCGACCAAGCTGCTCATCTACTCCGATGGGGGTTGTTCTTTTCCGAAACGGCTACGGGACCTCGGCTAACGGCTATTGGTGGCAGCTCTTCGACGGCCTGGTGCCGCGAAAGTGGGACGGGGAGTGACCCTCCCTGGACACGGACATTAAGTTGAAGCCGCTCGCCTCATTGGGACGCAGCTGTGCCAAAACAGAGAATCCCTGGTCAGCGGGAGAGGGCGGCTGCGCCCTGGCGGCGTAGCCGCGCCGGGTCCTTGGGCTTCGAGGCGAAGACGAAGAAAAGCGAGCCTGCCGTGACGATGACAGCGATGATCGAAAAGGCTGGTCGGTAGCTGTCGTAGTTGTCGAGGATGTACCCCGCGAAGATGGGTCCGACAGTGCTGCCAATCATGGCAAAGGTGGTGCCGAAACCCATGATTGCGCCTAGGGACCGCCGACCAAAGTAGTCCGCCCGGATGGCTGTCATGATAGGGCCGCGCAGCCCCCAGGCCGAGCCATGGAGCATCATTGCGAGGATAATGAGCCAGAGGGCTGAAGACCCGGCCAGCATGAACATGGCGCCGCCGTGTCCGACCATGGCGATGGCAGCGATGGCCTGCTTGTTGAAGCGGTCGCCCAAGAGGCCGCCTACGACCTGAAAGATGAGCTGGGAGACCAGCATGACGGGCCACACGACTGAGGTAGCGGTGGTGATGGACATGTTGAGGAGGTCCACCATATGGATGATGAGCTGGCTGTTGATCACGGAGATGGAGAGGAGCGCGACCCCGTTGCCCAATGCAAGGAACCAAAAGGCCTGGGTCGCCACGGCCTCCTTCAGCGTGAACCCGTCCAGCTTTGGGTCGGCGGTCTTAAAGTCAGAGGCCGTCCCTTCCGGGCCAAGCTCTCTCAAATCACCGTCCGGCAGGTAGCCGTAGGCCTCCGGCTCATGGCGCAGCAGTTGGGCGATGGGCAGTCCCGCAACGAGTAGTAGAACGCCCGTGGCCGTGGCTGTGTCGCGCCAGCCAAATTGCTCTAGTGACCATGCCAGCAGTGGGGCTGCCAGCCCCCCTATGGTGCCGCCCATCATGGTGAGGGCCAAGGCTCGCGTCCGATTCCGCACAAACCATCTGGCCACTGTGATGTTGATCGTCAGGAAGCCAGCGAGACTGGAGCCGATGGCAATGAACAAATAGGCAAGGTAGTAGGCAATAAGGGAGTCTACGTGGGATAGGTAGAAGAACCCACCGGCCATGATAATAATGCCGACGCGCATCATCGACCGGGGGCTGACACGGTCGAGTAACCACCCCTGAATGGGCGCGACGATGCTGCTTTCGGCGCGAGCGAATGAGTAGGCCGCTGAGAGGGAGCTTCGGCTCCAGCCGAAATCGTCCCGGAAGAGGACGAGATACCCGCCGAAGGATTGGTAGTAGAGGAGGCTGAAGAGGCCTTGGTTAATTGCGCCCCCAAGGACAATCCACCAGCCGAAAAACAAGCGATGCGATTTATCCGGAGTGGTGGTGGGCGTGCTCACAGGTGCTTCTTCCTCCTCCTCCTGGTGCGGGAATCTGCCAATCCTAACATGGCCCTATCGGTAGGGCCATGGATTGCTTTACGGCATGTTAATGCTGTAAACCCCCGTGATATACTCGCTGCTGGCGGCCCGCTCCCTAGTCGGCAGTTTGGAGGGTCTCTCTTACCATAATTCGGCACGTGGTTACTTTTAATGGCAGAGGAGATTCGCAGTATGGCGATTTCTCGGATCTGGAGTATTGAATCCCGATTTAAGATTTTCCTGGTTGGCTTTGGGGTGGTGCTATTGCTTATCGCGGCCTGTGATAGCGACGCGCCGACTCCAACGTCCACCCTCGTCATCCAAGCCGACGCGACGGTGATGGAGGGGTTGGTCTACCGGACTCTGGACGCCGACTGGACCAGGACGCCAGAGGTGGAACTGTTGGTCGCGGGAGCTCAGACGGAAGGCAGTGTCCACATCACCACCTACAACCAGGAACAGGTGGATGTTTGGTGCACCGCCTTCACTGCGGAGTTTGGGATTGCCTGCGAAGGCCGTGGCATGTTCGGGGCTCAGATGATGGCGACGTTGATTACCGAGCGGCAGGCGGGTGCGGCGGTCACTGATGTAATCCACCTGTCCATGTCCCAGGCGGCGGAGGTCTTGGACCGGGGCTACATTGCCGAGATTAACTGGGCCTCCTTGGGTGTGGATGCTGGCCGTGTTTGGAAGTCCCGGGGCCCGGGTACAGCGGTCGGGGCAACCCAGAGTCAGTACACCCACTTTTACAATACCGACCACTTTACGGTGGACCAGCTTCCCCAAAAGTTGGAGGACTGGCTCAAGCCGGAGTATAAGGGCAAAATCTGCGCTCCAGACTTCCTGTTCCGTGCGGGTAGCGGCTTCATTGCGCTCTCGATGGGAATGGATGCGACGGTGGATTTGGCCAGGCGCCTCATCGACGAGCAGGATATGGTGGTGACGGTGACCTGTGACCCGCTAATCGTTTCAGGAGAGAAGCCGCTCATGTTTTTGGGCTACGGGAACCCGCCTGCGCTGTTGGACGGCAACCCCATCGCCCAGTTCTGGACTGGAGGACTGGGGGTGAACCTCTTCAGCAACATGGTCGCGAGCAACGCTTCGCATCCCAATGCCGCGCGGCTCTTCGCGGCCTGGGCTACGTCCCGAGATGCTTCGAGTCTCTCCTATGTAGCCATCGGTCAGGGTTGGGCTGCCTACGGCCACGGGCCGGAAGCTTTGGTGAGTGGCCGGTTTGCCGAGCTGGACTTGGTGTACGAGAGCCCGTTAAATTTCTCCGCACGGAGCGAGAGCACTCGGGTCTTCCAGGAGCGGATGCTCGAGGGGCAGTAAGGTTGTGGACACTGGAACAGACCGTAGGATGACTCGAGGCTGGCGGCGGGTGCGCTTCGGTGGCGACCGGCTCATGGTGGGCTTCGCTTTGGTCGCGGCCCTCTATCTGCTTTTACCCCCTCTCCTCCTCACCGTGTACTCGGCGTTGCGTACCCCTGCTAACCGCCTACCCTTCGAGGAGGGTACATCATGGGGCCTCTCCAACCTCACGGACCTCTACACCAGCGGTGCGCTCCTGAACACGGTGGTGGACACCAGCGTGTTCGTAGGTGGTTCTGTGGCAGTGGCGATGGTGGTGGGCTTTGCCATCGCATGGCTGGTGGAGCGGACCAATTTGCCCTTCCGGAACGGGGTCTTCGTCTTGGTGCTGTTCCCTCTTATGATGCCGGGGATCGTGACCACTATGGGCTGGTTGCTGCTGTTGACCGAACGGACGGGGATGGTGAACGTCGCGCTCCGTGCCGTCCTTCCCGTGTGGGATCAGGGGCCGTTCGACGTCTTTTCCATGTACGGGATGGTGGTCGTCCAGGGGGTGAGCCTGGTGGCGTTGGCCTTTATTTTCGTGAGTGCGGGGTTGCGCAACATGGACCCGGTGCTGGAGGATGCAAGCCGCGTCTCAGGAGCTTCGGCTTTGGCGACCTTTCGGCGGATAACGCTGCCGGTGCTCTGGCCGGGGGTGCTGGGGGCCGCCCTGGTCACGGCCATCCTCACGGTGGAGTCCTTTGAGGTGCCGTTGCTCCTGGCTGGGGGTGCCAATGCCGATATTTTTAGCAGCCGACTCTACTTTGCGCTGAACGACGCTTCCGGTGGAGCGCCAGCTTACGGAACGGTAGCGGCGCTGGGTCTGCACTTCCTGGTGTTCACCTACGCGCTTATCTTCGTGTACCATCGGCTGACCGGAAGGGGTGAGCGTTACGTGACGCTCACCGGCCGGGGGTATCACCAGCGGCGTCAGGCCCTCGGCGGCTGGCGCTGGCCTGTTTCCGCGGTGGTGGGAGGGTTCCTGTTGCTCACCTCCATCGGCCCCTTTCTGGTACTAGTGTGGACCAGCCTCTTGCCACAGTACATGCCACCGGGCGCGGCGGCCTTCGAGCGACTGTCCTTTGACCAGTACACTCAGCTCTTCAGCGATGGACGGCTGGTTTCCGCCTGGGTGAACACAGTGGTCGTGGCGGTTGTGGCCCCCACCATCGCGGTTTTTGTGACCATTCTTCTGGCGTGGGTTGTGATTCGGGCAAAGAAAATGCGCCGTCTCCCTTTGCTCCTTGACCAGTTTCTAACCTCCTCCCTTGCCATTCCGTCGGTGGTGGCGGCCAACGCCTTTCTTCTCTTCTATCTCCAGCTCAACCGGGCTTTGCCCAACTGGGTGCCCCTTTTCGGCACTATCTTGGTGCTCGTACTGGTCTACGCCTATCGCATGGCCGTTGCCTACCGGATGAACCATGCGGGTGTGGTCCAGATATCGGTGGAGTTAGAGGATGCATCCTCTGCCAGTGGTGCGTCGCGGGCGACGACCTTCTTTCGGATTGTCCTCCCGCTGGCGCTGCCCAGCGTGGTGGGAGTCTGGGTGCTGCTTTTTCTCGTGGCCTTCCGGGAGTTGACGCTGCCTTTGGTAGTGGGCAGAGAGTCGCCACCCTTTGTGGTCAGCGTGCTCATCTGGAAACTGTGGGCCCAGCATGCGGGACAGGCTGCCGCCCTGGGCGTGCTTACCGTGGTCTTTCTTTCCAGCATCGTGCTGGGGCTGCGTCTCTTGGTATTTAGACGGTTTCGCTAAGAGTTGCTGGATGTGAGCCGTTGCAGCTCCTGCTGAAGTAGCCCGCTAGTGTTCAAGGAGTCGGCCACAAACCTGTTTTGGGGCAGGAAATAGACCTGGAGGGGTGTTCCTTCCTGCACCACCGAGCCCGCTTCTATAACCACGATCTTGTCCGAGAGTACCAGCGCCTCCAGCAGGTCGTGGGTGACGTAGAGCACGGTGATGTCGGTGTGGGAGAAGAGATCCTTAAGCTCGAGGCGCATTTCGTCTCGGAGTTTGGCGTCCAGGTTGCTCAGGGGCTCATCGAGCAACAGGAGTTTCGGTTTCCGTACGAGGGCCCGTGCAAGAGCTACCCGCTGCTGCTGTCCGCCGCTGAGGCTGGTGGCGGCGCGCGCTGCCAGTTCAGGGATGCGGACGATCTCCAGGGTCTGGAGCACTTCGTCGTGGAGCTGGTGTTTGGAGAGCTTGGCCTTCCCCACCCGCAGGGGGTAGGCAACGTTCTCGAATACGGTCATATGGGGCCAGATGGCGTAGGACTGGAAGACCATGGCGATCGGCCGGGCCGCGGTGGGGACGTTGACCCTCCGGGCCCGGGCGAAGACGGGGGTACCGTTGATATCGACTTCACCGGAATCCGGCTCCTCCAGACCCGCGACGCAGCGGAGGATGGTGGTCTTCCCGCAGCCGCTGGGTCCTAGGAGGGCGGTTACGTGTCCAGCGGGGATGTCGAAGGAGACGCCGTTGAGGGCTTCAACGGGTCCGATTGCGGTTGTATAGTGCTTTACCAGGTCCCGGACGCTGAGCATTATGGTGTGCATTGTACGCGAGGCGCTGTCCTTAGGAGGAGCCAGACGCACCAAGACGTGGTTGTTTATGTGTCCGAGATGCCTTGAGTGGGGTGGTGTGGGGGGTCTAGGATGCGTGCTTAGGCGTCCTGGAGCGGGCGTTGCGCCAACGGGATTGGCGGAAATAGGGGGCCCCTTTGCACGAGGGTTGGAGGCAACGGCTGGGTGACCTCGTCGTACGGCGGCCACGCCAGCGGGCAGTCCAGTCGGTCCACTTAAAGCCCCACCGGGAGCGCCGTTTTTTCCTTTCGCCGGCAACATCGGCGCTCCTCTCTCTTACAGGTGGCTTTGCGCTGCTCATCGCCGTGGGGACGGTTATGTTGGAGGCACCCTTCGCCAGCGTTGATGAGGGGTCGACCTCGTTTCTTACTGCGCTTTTCACCGCCACTTCGGCAGCCTGCGTGACAGGCTTGGTGGTGGTGGACACCGCGACATATTGGACGGGCTTCGGCCAGTTCGTCATCGCCATGCTCATGTTCATGGGCGGCCTGGGTATTATGACGGCGGGAGCGCTGCTGCTCTTGGCCCTGGGGCGCCGCCTGACGTTGACCAACCGGTTGGTGCTCCGGGAGCCAATGGGGGCAGCCACCCTGGGGGGTGTATCTCGATTGGGGACACAGGTTCTCCTGTTCGTGGTCGGCGTTCAGGCGGTGGGGTTCATCGTGTTGTTTCTCAAGTTTCTGGGAAACTTCTCCGTTGGGGAGGCCGCATGGCAGGCGCTCTTTCATGCCATTTCGTCCTTCAACAATGGGGGGTTTGTCATTCTACCTAACAGCCAGAGCCTCTCGGCATACCAGGATGACCACCTGTTGCTGGCGGTCATGGGTGTGCTCATCGTCCTGGGCGCCATTAGTTTCAGCGTCGTGGCCGACCTCGCGGCAGGCCGACGTTTCAACCGATTGAGCCTCGATACCCGGTTGGTGGTGATGGGAACGGTGTTCCTGTGGCTGTTGGGTGGGTTGGCCATGCTGCTGTTCGAGTTGGACAACCCGGAGACGCTCGGCGGTCTCTCGGTGGCCGACCAAGTCGGGAATGTGCTCTTTCAGACCGTCACTTCGAGGACGGCGGGGTTCAGCACCCTGGACTTTGGCGCGACCCGCTCGGCTACGGATGCGGTGTACATGGTGCTGATGTTCATCGGCGGAGCAGCGGCATCCACGGCGGGTGGAATCAAGGTGAATACGGCCATGGTGCTGTTGATAGCGGCCTGGGCCTCGGTGCAGGGCCGCAGCCGTGCGGAGGTCTTCAAGCGAGAGGTGCCCTACGCGCAGGTGGCCCGGGCCATGGCGCTGGTGGTGCTCAGTCTGGTGATGCTCTTTAGCATCGTCTTGGCCCTGGCGTGGGCGGAGGATGCGCGGCTGAGGACTGGCGAGTTTGAGTTTATGGACTTGATGTTCGAGGCCTTTTCTGCCATTGGCACTACAGGCCTCTCAAGAGGTATTTCCCCTGATCTTTCCGAGCTGGGGAAGTACATCGTGACCCTGGCCATGTACCTTGGCCGTTTGGGACCGCTCAGTATCGCGCTGGGACTAGCGCTTCGGGAGCGTCGGGCAATCTACCGGTACGCTGAGGAAAAGGTTAGAATAGGTTAAGCGTTAGAGCGGGCTGAGGGAGGGCCTAATGGCGCACCAGGTAGCCGTCATCGGTATGGGTAGGTTCGGAACAACTCTTGCGAGAGAGATGTACGATATTGGCCATGATGTGCTCATTATCGACAGGGATGAGCGTTTAGCGCAAAGCATGGTTGGGCATGTGACCTATGTCGTCACCGGCGACGCCACAGCAACTGAACTGCTGGAAGAGGTGGGCATCGGGAACTTCGATACGGCGGTGGTCGCCATTGGCACCGACGTCCAGTCCAGCATTTTGGCCACCGTATTGCTGAAGAAGCAGTTCAAGCTGGACCATGTCATTGCCCGCGCGACGTCGGAAATTCACGGGACGACACTCACTGCAGTGGGAGCCGACCGCGTGGTTTTTCCCGAACAGGAAACAGGTATTCGTACGGCGCACAGCCTTTTCCAGCGCGACGTGCTGGAATATATGGCGTTGACCGGAGACTTTGGGTTCAGCAAGGTGAATGTTTCTCCCGACATGGAGGGCAAGACGTTGGAGCAGGCCGGTTTCTCCACGGGGAGAGACCGTTACGGAGTGGCGGTCATCGCCATCAAACGGGGCCGGGATCCGATTCTGAATCCCGCGAAGGACGAGGTGCTCCAGGTGGGGGATATGCTGGTGGTGGGCTCCAAGGAGGGAGCGCTTGACCAGGGCCAAGCAAAATAAGGACAGGTGGGTTCCCGTTGGTGAAGCAGTGCCATCGCATTTTGGTCTCGGTCAGTGACGAAGCAGTGGAGTTGGCTTCTGCCGTGGCGAAGAACGGCAAAGCCTGCGTATTCGTTCCTTATAGCATCCAAGTAGACCATAGCCTGCCCCTTAAATAATGCCGATGTTCCCGCCGCGACTGGCCGGGGTGAGCAGATGCTGCAACAAATCGAGCAGATAGGCTGACGCCATAATTGCCACCACCGGCAGCGACTCAGACAATCTGGTGGCCTGGTCAGGTCGCGAAGCTAGCTTTGGGGGTCCAGCGGGCTATTTCGGTGGTATATGACCCTGCGTTGGTGCCCCTCTTTTCCACCTTGGTCATTGACGTGGCTATGAGGGTGACTAACCTGATACTTTCCATATCGAGGAGGAGCTTCCTTCCCACTCGTTGGTCCATATGATGGCCTTCAAAAGGGGTAGCACGCGGTGGGCCGCGTCATCTAGGAGTTTTCCTTGCCACCAGGTGCGGTGGTAGCCTTGGTTGTGAGGAGGGACGGGCAATTGCGGAGTCTGGAGAATGGGGAGAGCTTTGAAGCAGAGGACGAAGTGATGGTTATTACAACCCCTGAAAACGAAGAGCATCTTTGGCAAGCACGCACCTGCAGCATGAGGGGAAGCTTATGAAAGTGGCATATCTCGGCCCAGCTGGGACATTCACGGAAGCAGCCGCGCTTCGCTACGACCCCTCAGCGGACCTGGTCCCCTGCGCAACAATCCCGGCGGTGGCGGCGGCTATCAGAGAGGGGGCAGTGGAGAAGGGTGTGGCGCCTGTTGAGAACAGCCTGCAAGGCGCTGTGACAGATACGCTGGATGTCCTGATTCACGAGGACGGAGTCCTAGTGCACGACGAGTTGGTGCTTCCCATCACCCACGATCTTATGGGGAAGCCGGAGACGAGGCTGGATGAGGTACGAATAGTTTATTCCCACCCCCAGGCGTTGGGGCAGTGCCGTGAGTATCTCCAGCGTCATTTGTCAAAGGCGGAGCCGCGCGCTGCGTTGAGCACGGCGGCAGCAGTGGAAGATGCCCTTCGCAGCGATGTGGTCGCGTTGGCGATCGCTCCCCGGCGTGCGGCGGAGATTTACGGTGCGCAGATTATGGCCGAGGGGATCCAGGACAATTCCAATAACGCGACGCGGTTCTTGGTGCTGGCCCGCCAAGACCACGAAAGGACGGGCGAAGACAAAACGTCCATCGGATTCTCTTTTGCGGATGACCGGCCAGGTCTGCTCTTCTCGGTGATGAAGCTCCTGGCCGAGCGGGATATCAATCTGAGTAAGGTGGAATCACGACCGACGCGGGAAGGCTTGGGGCAGTACTATTTCTTGCTGGACCTCGTGGGGCATCGTGAGGATGCTCCGGTGCGCGACGCGTTGGAGCAGGTTGGGGAGCTCACCTCAATGCTCAAGGTCTTCGGTTCCTATCCCCGGACTCCGTAGGCGCAGGCCGAAGAGCTTAGTCCTTCTTATTTCGGCGTCTTCCAAACCCCGTTACGAATCCGACCACCTTCACAATGTTCTGGACCGCGCTTGCCCAGGTGGTGAAGGGCGCCGAGGCGTTGCCTCCGAAGTTGCTCGCTACCTCTTCGAGGCTTCCCAGGGTCCGTCGAACGGAACCGAGGAGCTTCAGAATGGTACGGGCGATGAAGAAGGTGGCGATGGAGACTACCAGCGCCACCAGGATTCCCAAAGACAGATAGACAATCAGCAGGATCTCTCGGATATTCTCAAGCATAGCAGTGTGATGCTCTCTCCCTTAGTGCGTGTTGTAGCCTAGCACAGCAGACCGGAGCAGCGCACTGCGGACGTTACGGCGTCAATGCCGAGGTCTGCCCAGTATTTGGTGCGGGGAAATCACCGGAGGAGACACGGTAGACTGTTACGTTTTCGTCTTTGTAGAAGGGCTCCAACCCCGCACCGAGCATGTTGTTGAACTTAGCAATCCCTCCTACGGGGTAATAGAGCCGTTCGGTGACGCCTACGTAGATGTACTCCACCTCGTACTTTACCAGCAGATGAGCCAGCTGCGTGGGGCTGGTGGTCCGATACATAGTGTTCACGTCGCGGGTCCGCTGACGGACCTGGTTGGCAAACTCCGAGCGCTGTTGGGTCTGGTGGAACTCCCAGCCCACTACGACGGGTAGGCCAGCGTACTTGGAGAGCCGCGGAGTCCACCGGTACTGGGTGGAGACCCCTTCCAGGAACACCGGAGAGCCGGAGATATTTTGTCGGATGTATTCCAGGGCGGCAGTATCCGATGCCAACGGGTATGGCGTGCTGGAGTTGTCGCGTCCATCCAACGGACCAGGGTCGAAGTAGGTGGCCTCAGCCTGATATGCCGCACCGTCCAGGGTTAGGGGCAGGATTTGGAAGCGGTCGTCGATGCGAGCTTTGGTCCCCAGCACCGGAAAGACCGCGCTGCTCAGGGCAAGGAGGACCACCACGGCCAGCCAACCCCGGAACGCCGGGCCGTGGTTGCTGAGCACTCCAGAGGCGTAGATACTCCATGCCGCGGCTCCCGCTACGATGGCCATGAGGACCCAGGCATCGAGGTAGAGCTTGAAGACCGTGTTCATACGGTCGATGTCGTTGTTCACCACCAGGACGTCGACGCCTATGCCGATGCCGAAGACGACGGTTACCAGAGCGAGGAGGAACAACT
>Ga0114996_10000798_pt1:5000-43709 | contig 43709 bp, 35 predicted proteins | sample ArcticOcean_MG_C_4_FD_87039 | JGI IMG/M metagenome (GOLD analysis project Ga0114996, IMG submission 87039) | Marine microbial communities from western Arctic Ocean - ArcticOcean_MG_CB4_134 | ecosystem: Environmental > Aquatic > Marine > Oceanic | place: Arctic Ocean: Canada Basin... | reverse complement strand
GTGCAGGGACGCACGCCGGCCTGCACCGAGGCCTTGATCGCAGCCGGCGTCAAGATGGTCGTATATGGGAGCCGCGATCCTAATCCTCGGGTTAATGGTCGAGGTGGCCGCAAACTCAGGGCAGCCGGGATCAAAGTTGTCGCCGGTGTCGAGCAGCCCGCGTGCGACCAGATTGTGAAGGGGTACCGCGAGTGGGTCCTGACCGGCTCCCCGCTCGTGGGTATGAAACTCGCCGTCAGTCTCGATGGGCGTATCGCGGCCAGGGGCGGAGCTTCGAAGTGGATATCGGGTCCGGCCTCCCGTGCCCTGGTGCAGCAGATGCGCAGACAAGCAGACGCCGTGCTCGTCGGTGCGGGAACAGTGGCCGCTGATGACCCTCGGCTCAGTTGCAGGCTTCGCGGCGCGAGACAACCCTTGCGCGTGGTTCTCGACGAACGCCTCTCGGTGTCACCCCTGTCACGGGTAGTTACCGGGCGCGGGGATTGCCTCCTGGTTTGCGCGCCGGGCGAAGTCAGTAGCGGCAGGGCCGATGCCCTGCGAGCTGCCGGGGCGGAGGTTTACGGCACGCGTGGGCGCGGGCGGGGGGCGTGGCAGCGCCTGTTGGCCGAACTGGGCAGGCGCGATGTACACGAATTACTCATAGAGGGCGGAGCCGGGGTCGCCGCGAGCGCCGTTAAAGCACGCGTGGTTTCTGAACTGACCCTGTTCTATAGTACACGGCTACTCGGCGGCGATGGGGTACCGATGCTCGATTCCCTCGGGGTCAGGTCTCCGTCGGGGGCACCCCTGCTGAGCGATGGCACGATCGACAGGGTAGGCCATGACTTCGTGTGGCGTGGTCGGTTTGAAAACAGTGGCTGAAGTCAAAAAAGAAAACTCGGTAGAGCTTGCCGTGGGCGCACTGGCCGCTGGCCGGATCGTGCTCTTGACCGACCGTGAGCACCCGGAGCGGGGGGCCAGCGTCTGTGTAGATCCCGGCCTCCTTGATGCCGACACGATCAATTTTTTCGTGAGCTACGCCCGCGGCCTGGTGTGCCTGGCCATGACAGAGCAGCGCATGCAACAGCTGGGCATTCCACTGCTGGCCGACGATTCGGCGAGGGAAGGGAGGCCGGTGTTCGGCGCCTCCATCGAAGCGGCGGAAGGAGTGAGCACCGGAATATCCGCGGCCGATAGGGCGCGGACCATACTCGTGGCCTCGCATCCCGATTCTGACGTGGACTCCCTGGTCATGCCGGGGCACGTACACTCGGTCCGTGTTTCGGACAGGGGGGTGCTGGTTACGGTGGCCCCCGCCGAAGCCGCTGCTGATCTTGTTGCCATGACCGGCTCGGCGCGCTCTGCCGCCTTTTGTTGCGTGCTGGGTGACGATGGGGAAGTGGCTGATGACACAGAATTACGCGCCCTGGCCAAACGCTTCTCTCTTGCCATGGTGGATGTCTCGGAAGTGGTCGATTTGCGACTGAAAACCGAGCTGGTCGTTGAGCGGGTTGCCGAAAAGGAAATCGACAGTGCCTACGGTGGCCGCTACCACGCCGTTGTTTATCGTAACGACATGGACGAACACGAACACGTGGCCCTGGTAGCGGGAGTTCTGGATGGCCCGGAGCCGGTCTGGGTGAGAGTCCATTCGCAGTGTCTTACGGGTGACGTGCTCGGCTCGGCGCGCTGCGACTGTGGAGAACAGCTCGCCATGTCGCTTGAGATGATCGCGCGCAACGGTCGCGGCGTCGTCGTTTACATGCACCAGGAGGGACGTGGCATAGGCCTGGCGAATAAAATCAAGGCCTATCACCTGCAGGACCAGGGCAGGGATACGGTTGAGGCCAATCTCGACCTCGGCTTTGGCGAGGACCTCAGGGACTACGGGATGGCGGCACAGATACTCAAGGACCTTGGCGTTACCAGGGCCTGCCTGCTCACGAACAACCCCGCGAAGGTAAGCGGGCTCAAGAAGCACGGCATCGATGTGGCCGAACGGCGCCCTCTCCAGCCACCGGCTCGTGCTCACAACGTGGACTATCTCAAGACCAAGCAACAGAAACTCGGCCACATTCTCGACAGCGGGGCGCTCGAGGTCGTTCGCCGGGAGAACAGCGGTGGCGAGTAACAAGACTCGAATCGCGGTGGTCGTCGCCAGTTTCAATTTGGCGGTCACCGACAACCTGCTCGAAGGGGCGCTTTCGGCGGCCGACAAGCACGAAGCAGATGTCGACGTTTATCGCGTGCCGGGGGCGTTTGAGCTGCCTCTGTTGGCTGCGAGTGCTGCCCAAAGTGGACGCTATGACGCCGTGGTCTGCCTGGGGGCTGTCATCAGGGGCGAGACCCCGCATTTTGACTACGTGTGTGCCCAGGCCGCTGCTGGTGTGCAGCGGGTCGCACTGGACGAGAACATGCCCGTGTCTTTTGGCGTGCTCACGACCGACAACGTAGAACAGGCGCTCGCCAGAGCCGGCGGGGAGTTTGGTAACAAGGGCTACGATGCGGTGGTCTGCGCGGTCGACACGTTGCTGGAAATGCGTCGGTTGGCCGCAGGCTGAAGGTTGCATGGGGGCACGAACCAAAGCGCGCGAAGCGGCCTTGCAGCTTGTCTACCAGGTGGAGCTTGGCGGTGAGCGCACGCCCGAGGCCATAGCGCTGTTCTGGGCCGAACTGCCAACCGCCGGTGAGAATGTGCGCAGCTACGGTTCGCAACTGGCGACGGCGGCGCTCGAGCACCAGGAAGAACTCGACGCCATGGTTTCAGGCGCGGCTGAAAACTGGGACATCGGACGCATCGCGCGTGTGGACCTGTGCCTGCTCAGGGTAGCTCTTGGCGAAATGATTTACGTGGGCGGTACGCCCGTGGCGGTGGTAATAAACGAAGCAATCGAGGTTGCCAAGAGGTTTTGTGACACCAACAGCCCGGCGTTCGTTAACGGGGTTCTCGATTCGGTCGCGGCGGAGCGCAAGCTGCTGGAGAAACAGGACGGCAAGTCGGCGTGAAGTTTTACGACCCCTTGGTCATCGAGAAGAAGTGGCAGCGCCACTGGCAGGATAACGACAGCTTCAAGCCTGCTGGCGATGGCACGCCATACTACCAGCTCGAGATGTTCCCGTACCCCTCCGGTCGCATCCACATGGGGCACGTCCGGAATTACACTATCGGCGACGTGCTCGCGCGCTTTCACGCCGCCCGGGGACACAAGGTTTTGCATCCCATGGGTTGGGATGCCTTCGGACTTCCTGCCGAGGCTGCTGCCATCGAGAGGGGCGTGGCGCCGGCCTCGTGGACGCGGGCCAATATCGAGGAAATGAAGAAACAACTGGGGCGCCTGGGCTTCAGTTATTACCCTGGCACCGAACTGGCGACCTGTGATGTTGACTACTATCGATGGGAGCAACTGTTTTTTGTGCAGATGCTCGAGCGCGGCATTGCCTACCGAAAAAGCGCGGTCGTCAACTGGTGCGAAGGCTGTGGTACGGTGCTCGCCAACGAGCAGGTGGACGGAGATATTTGTTGGAGAGGGCACAGCCCGGTAACCAACCGCGAGCTTGACCAGTGGTTCTTGAAGATTACCGATTACGCCGACGAGCTGCTCGACGGCCTGGAAGAGCTCAAGGGCAAGTGGCCTGACAAGGTTCTCACCATGCAGCGCAACTGGATAGGCCGAAGCGAGGGCGTTGAAGTCTTTTTTGAACTGCCGGCCCTTGGTGAAACGCTGCAGGTGTTCACCACCAGGGTTGATACTCTCTTTGGAGCCACCTTTGTGTGTATTGCTCCCGAGCATCCAGCGGCGATGAAGCTGGCCAAAGCCGGGGGACGCGAGAAAGAGGCCCGGGAATTTGTGGATGCCGTGGCTTCGCGAAGCAACGTGGAGCGCGCGCAGGGCAAACAGGGTTTTGACACCGGCAGCCGGGCGGTCAATCCGGTCAACGGTGAAGAAGTACCGGTCTTCCTGGGGGGGTTCGTCCTCATGGGTTACGGGACCGGCGCGGTGATGTCGGTGCCGGCTCACGATCAGCGAGATTTTGAGTTTGCCCGCGCCAACGGGCTCGCGGTGAGGCCGGTGATCGCTCCCCCCGGTGGTCCCCTCGTAGCCACCGATATGACCGAGGCCATGGTGGAGGACGGAGTACTCCACGACAGTGGTGATTTTGCCGGGTTGGTGAGCAGCGACGCCCGCGAAGGGATCTGTAAGCAGCTCGTCGAGACGCAGCGCGGCAAGGCGGTCGTCAACTACAGGTTGAGGGACTGGGGTATTTCGCGGCAACGGTACTGGGGTTGTCCGATTCCGGTTATCTACTGCGACAGTTGCGGTACGGTAGCGGTGCCCGAAAAGGATCTCCCCGTCGTCCTGCCGGAGGACGTGGCCATGTCCCCAGGCGGGGCATCACCTCTCGCGTCTTTGACCGAGTTCGTTCAGGTTTCATGTCCCGGTTGTGGTGGAGAGGCCCGCCGGGAAACTGACACGATGGACACCTTCATGGAGTCATCCTGGTACTTTCTTCGTTACACCAGCGCAGGGGACGACCAGCGCCCCTTCGACCCGGCGGCGGTGGCCGAGTGGCTACCCGTTTCGCAGTACGTTGGTGGGGTCGAGCACGCGGTTCTTCATCTTCTCTACTCCCGGTTTTTCACCCGAGTACTCAGAGACCTTGGTTGGCTGGACCTGTCTGAGCCTTTCGGTGAACTGTTGACCCAGGGCATGGTCATTAAGGACGGTGCCAAGATGAGTAAATCGAAGGGCAACGTCGTTGACCCGGATGTACTTATTGAGCGTTACGGGGCCGACACCGCGCGCTTGTTCTCGGTATTTGCTGCTCCCCCCGAGAAAGACCTCGAGTGGAGCGAGAAGGGAGTAGAAGGGGCGAGCCGGTTTATATCGAGAGTCTGGCGGCAGGTCATAGCCGCTGCCGAAGAAACCAGCGGTGACTGTTCTGACCCGGGGCCCGAAAGCCTGGACGAAGAGGGACGGCGTTTACGCGGGCTCGTGCACGAAACGATTCAACGAGTTGGTCGCGACGTAGGGACACGCCTGCGCTTCAACACCGCTATCGCGGCTATAATGGAGCTGGTCAATGAATACCAGTCGGTTGATTTTACTGCGCTCGCAAATGGCGAACGACTTCATCGCTTCGGGCTTGCCACGGTGCTTCTGCTGCTCGGACCTTTCGTGCCGCACGTCGCCAACGAGCTGTGGGGTGAGCTGACGGGCAGCGAAGATATGAACCAACAGGGTTGGCCCGTCCACGACGAGGCGGCGCTGCTGCGGGACAGCGTAGAAATCGTGTTGCAGGTTAACGGTAAAATACGGTCCCGGATACAAGTATCACCCGATACTGACAGGGATGAGCTGGGCCGGCTGGCCCTGGCCGACACGAGGGTCGCTGCTTACCTCGATGGCGCGGATCCCCGCAAAGTGGTTGTTGTGCCGGGCCGGCTGGTAAACGTGGTTATATGAACAACAGGGCTGATCGCGTGCTCTTGTTCGTGGCGGTTTGCGTGTCGGCAACACTGCTGTCGGCTTGTGGTTATACGGTGCTGCGGCCGGGAGCTGCGCTGCCTGATTCTGTGCGTAGTGTCTACGTGGCCCAGGTTGTCGGCAACGAGGGCGATCCCGTCCTTGCGGACAAGCTGCGCCGGGAATTGCGGGTTCGTTTTCGCAGGCAGGGACGTCTCAGTGTCGTCGACTCGCCGCTTCGCGCTGACTCTATTCTTGAGCTCACAGTGTCGAGATACCGGAGCCAGCCGGTTGCATTCAACCAGTTCGACGAAGTGTTGGACTACGACACCACGCTCAAGGTCCGGGCGCTGATGAAGAACCGGGCCGGGGACACACTGATGGAAAGGGACTTGTCGGTTTCGCGAGGCCATCCGGCCGTGAGTGATGCCATCGTGGCCAGCAGTGCGGCTTTTGTCGCTGACCGCAAGGTTGCGGCTGGGGACCTGGCCGAGTTTGATGGCGTGCAGCTGGGTGTTTACACCCGTGCCGCTGCAGTCGATGGCCTCGTGGAAGACCTGGTCGACGCGGTAATGTCATCGCTGTCGATCGTGTATCCGTTGGATGATGTCGAAAAGGTCCGGGAGAAAGTCTCGCGGGGAGAAACACGGCCCTGAGAGATACGGGGGAAAATGAGCGCTGGTAGGCTACGGCTCACGGCCGCGGGGCACCACCCGGGGGGATACAGCCGGGCTGTCACAGCGCGGCCTGTGCGGTCGGGGACTAGTTGCCTGAGAGCCTGGCGACCTGTCGAGCGAGGCGGGACGTCTGCCGCGAGGCGGCCGAGCGGTGGAGCACCCCTTTGCCGGCTGCTTTACCCAGTATACTTTCTGCCGCTACCAGCTCGCGCTTGGCAGTATCCGAGTCGCCGGCGGCGATGGCATCGCGCAGGCGGCGAACAACCGTTCCGATACGGCTACGAACCACACGATTGGCGGTGCGGCGGCGTAAAGACTGACGGTGACGCTTCAGTGCTGATTTGTGGTTTGCCACTATGACTCCTCTAGCGAAATGGGCTCCCTCGGAGAAAACGGCTTCTGCCGTGAACTCGAACGGCCCTGTAAGCAGGCCCCGAGATGACCGGAATCGCAGACATTAACAAGCGCGACGGTTCCGGTCAACCCAGCGGCGAGGCGGTGAGCGACGCTGCGGGCGAAATAGCAGGCGGCGCTGTCAGGGTGGGGGCACTGACGGCGGTGAGCCGGGTATCCGGTCTTGCGCGGGATATCGTTCTGGGTGGTCTTTTTGGGGCTTCTGGAGGGATGGACGCGTTTTTCGTCGCCTTTCGCATCCCCAATCTGTTTCGCCGTGTAGCTGCCGAAGGGGCCGCAAGCATCGCCTTCGTTCCCGTCTTCAGTGGAATTATCGCCAGGCAGGGGAGGTTTGAGGGCAATCGCGCCATAGCTGCTGTGGGCGGTGCCGCGTTGCTAGGGCTGGTTCTCTTGACGCTGACTGGGGTCTTCTTTGCCGATGAAGTGGTCTCGGTTTTTGCCCCGGGTTTCTCGGCCGATGCGGGCCAGTTCGAACTGGCGGTGGCGCTTACCAGGGGGCTGTTCCCGTACTTGTTACTGGTAGGGATGGCCGCTTGGGCCATGGGGGCCTTACATTCCTATCGCCGCTTTACGGCACCCGCCACCGGCCCGGTGCTCTTGAATATCAGCATTATCATCGCCGCGGTTACCTTGGCCGGAAGTCTTGTACCAGCGGTGATGGCCCTGGTCGTGGGGGTCCTCGTCGGCGGGTTCTTCCAGTTCGCTGTACAGATCAAGCCGCTGCTGAAGGAGGGGATAAACCCAGTGCCTTCCTGGCGGCCGACCCACCCGGCTGTCAGGCAGGTCGGTGTGCTCCTGGGCCCCGCGGTTTTTGGCGCAGCGGTCTACCAGTTCAACGTGCTGGTATCGACCATCCTGGCCTCTGTGCTCCAGGAGGGCAGCGTATCCTGGCTCTGGTACGCGGATCGAATATTTGAGTTTCCCCTGGGCATCATCGCCGTCGCCATAGGAACAGCTGCGCTACCGCGATTGAGCGTGCAGGCGGCGGCCGGCGATACCCGGGGCATGGTAGCTAGCCTGGCCTGGTCGCTGCAAATGGCGTGGTCGCTGTGTATTCCCGCGTCCCTGGCTATGTGGCTGCTGGCCCCGGAGATAGTGGGGGCTCTTTTTGAGCGCGGGCAGTTTACTCCCGCTGACACCGCGGCCACTGCGCTGGCACTGCGCGCGAGCAGCTTGGGACTACTGGGCGTGGCTTCAGTCCGGGTGCTCGTCAACGTGTTCTACGCCATGAAAAAACCATTGCTGCCGGTAATTGCGGCCGTCGTCGCCCTGGTGGCCAACGTAGTTTTCGACGTCGCTTTCATGGGGCCTGCCGTCAGGCCCGTGGACTGGTGGGCAGGGCAGGCCCTGGCCGGCGCGGTCGAGTTCATGGGCGTGGCAGACTTCGACCACGCAGGCCTCGCCCTCGGGGCGGCGCTGGCTTCAATATGCAACGCGGCGGTCCTTTTCTTTTTTGTAGTCCGGCAGTTTCCAGGTTTTGGCCGACGGATTATCAACCGCGAGTTGATGGTTCAACTCGTGGCCACTGCGGTGATGGGCGCGATGCTCGCTACCGCGAAGCCCTTGGTCGTCCAGCTGCCGGGGGGGGCCTTAACGGCGTTGCCGTTGTTGGTGGCCACCGGTGGCGTTTGCTACATGGTGGTGTCGTTTTTGCTGGGAAGCGAGGTCACGCGCTCCATGATAGATCGCGTCCGTTCAGGTCCTCGTCAACCCTGATCGTCGGGTTTCTTCCAGGCGTTTTCCAGTTCGCCCGCGGCGATATCGCTGACTTCGCGGCCGGCAAAACGTTTTTCGAAGAGTCGGAAGCGCTTTTCAAATAAACGCAGGCCCCCGGCTAGCGCCGTGTCTGCGTTTACACCGATTTTGCGGGAAAGGTTGACGAGCGATAACAGTAGCTCGCCTATGACAAGCTCGCTTTGCTGGTCGTCGTCGGCGGTAAGGGCGGCATCCAGGCGCGTGAGCCCCTTGTCGACCTGCGAGCGCATATCGTCCGCGCTCGCCCGGTCAAAGCCGCCGCCCGCGGCCTTTTCTCCCAGGCGATGGGCCTTGAGCAGGGTGGGAAGTGCGGCTGGAACCCCGTCGATAACCGAAGGCTGCTGACCCGCGGCGGCTGAGGCTTTTCGCTCTTCAAGTTTGAGACGGGCCCAGTTGCGGGCGACTTCTTCGGGGGTTTCAGCGTCGCCGTCTGCAAAGACATGGGGATGTCGCCGAATGAGCTTTGAGCTCAAGCTTTCCACTACGTCATTGATTGTGAAAGCCCGTCTCTCTCCTGCGATTTCAGAATGGAAAAGAACCTGGAGCAGGACGTCGCCGAGTTCTTCCTGCAGTTCCAGGTCGGAGCCCGAATCGATGGCTTCGAGAGCTTCGTAAGTTTCCTCGACGAAGTAGGGCTTCAGCGACTCGTGGGTCTGCTCTGCGTCCCAGGAACAACCGCCTGGGGCGCGCAGGCGGTGCATGAGGCGGACGAGCTGAGCAAAAGTATCGCCGGTGTCCATCGCGGGGTCGTTGTCCGCTGCCTTGGTTCTCAGGTTGAGTTGCCGTCCAGCGAATTCAAGAGTTTGTCGGCAGCAACCAGTACCGGGGTTCGCCTGGTCAGGCACGCATAGTGGCCGGCGAGCTGGGCATTGCGTTTGGCCCCGTTGTGGTCGCCCTTTTTCAGTAGAGCCCTGGCTAGTGACAGCCTGGTGTTGGCGCCGGTGGGGTTGAGTTCAACCGCGCGCTTGAGATAGGAGAGCGCCTTGTCGAGATTGCCACCGAGCAGTCGGGGCAATCCCAGTAAAATGCCACCTTTCACGCCCAGAGCGTGCGCGTGCTGGGGATTTATTTCCAGCGCAGTGTCGAGGTGGCTTCTGAGGGACGACATCTTCACAACAGTCGAAAGCCCCGGGCCTTTAGCCATGGCCCTGCCGCCAGCCGAGGCAAACAGCAAAAAGTGGGCATCGGCTTCCCTCGGGTTTTCGAGCAGGACTTCTCTGGCCAGTTCTTCCGCTTCGCGATACAGGCGGTCTTTCAACTGTACTGAATCGCAGAGCTCGGCTGCTCGTATGTAGCGGCGAGCGCGGTAAAGGGGATCTTCGTCGCTGGAGGCCTGGGCGGGCAGGGCCCCCAGTAAAAGGGAGGCCCAAAGCAGCGTCGTCAAGACTGAAAACACTACGCCTCGCGAGTGGGCGGCTTGGTGGTGATCCTTCAAGGCTGGTCTCTTTTCGCCGGGTAGGGGGCCGAGGGCTTATGGCAGGCGACTCATTAGTCTAGCAGTCCAACCGGGAGGGGGGCAAGTCGCTGCCCTTAAAAGCCCGTATCCAATGGGGGTAAGGCAGGTTCCGCTCGCTCCGAATCAGATTCATAAAGCGTAGGTCAGTTTGAGTTTTGGACTCCGCGAAGTGTAGCGAGACACTGAGTTCACTCCCAGGTGTAGCAGTCAGCCAACAGGGCAGGTGATTTGCGACATCGCAAAGCATTACAGTTTGTTCTCAACCAATACACGCAATCTTATGGTCTTGGAGCCTCGGGGCGAAAAAGTTGCCGAGGGCTCGGTATTTCGTTGACCGAGGGTAGGGCTCACCAGTAGGCTGCAAGCAGAGAGGAAGGAAGCAACGCGTGGAAAGCGCGGGGTTTCTAAAAAGGAGGAACATAGTCATGAATGGAAGCCAGGCATTACACCTCGCACCGGTAGAACCGGATTCTTCAGAAGTCTGTTCTGAGCCGGCTAATCGTCTCATGCTCGCTGTACTGGAGGAGGCCCTTGTAACCTTCCAGACGGGCCTGGATTCGCCACGGCCTGAAGCGAGGCATCGTTTCTTTGAAGTTGATAGCTGGATAGCCAGCCAGGACACGGACTCGGCTTTCTCCTTCGAGAACATATGCACTTCGCTGAGGATTGATCCTGAGTACATACGCAAGGGATTGCGGCGAATGAAGAAACTTGCCCTCGGTGGCGCTCCGGGCGAAATCGCGGGGCCTGGACTGAGGCGAGAACGGATCTACTCGCGCCGAGGCTGGAAAGGACAGATCGGCTGAAATCTCCCCTGGCTGTCGCGCCCCGGGCGTCCGAGCGAACTTTGCTGGACGACGCAACCCCGGGGTGCGGCAGCACTTTTTTCTCCGCGCGAGGCGCCCATTCCGGCAGCCAGCCTCGATCAACAGGCACTGTAAAACTTGCGAGCCACTCATTGTCTGGTTAAGCTCGTTGAATGCCTGTCAATCCAGCGGTAATCTCAGTACTCGGCCGTGACCAGAAAGGGGTCGTGGCCCGAGTGTCGGCCTATCTGGCCGAGCGGCAGGTCAACATAGAGAACATCGAGCAGACCGTGATGGAGGGTATGTTTATCATGACCATGCTCGTGGATCTCGCGGACCTGTCAGGAAGTCTCGACTCACTGGTTCTTGACCTCAAGCAGGTTGGCGAAGAGCTCGACATGGACGTCAGCGTAAGGCTGCACGGCGAGCGGTGCCGGAAGAAGATCGCCATCCTGGTTTCGCGGGAGCCCCACTGCCTGCAAGCTCTCGCGGCCGCCCACCGCTCGGGAGACCTCGACGCGGATATTTCGTTGGTATTATCCAACCACCAGGACCTTGAGCCGCTCGCCCAGCAATACCAGCTGCCTTTCAGGTATTTTCCCTCAACCGACAAGGAAGCCCACATGAAGTTTCTCGGCGACCAGCTCGACGCCGTCGACCCGGACCTCGTCGTGCTCGCGCGCTATATGCAGGTAGTACCTCAGGATCTCGTAGGCAAGTATCGCAACAGGATGGTCAACATACATCCTTCGCTGCTGCCTTATTACCCGGGGGCCAAGGCGTACCGTCAGGCCTGGGAGGCCGGCGTCAGGGTGTGTGGTTGCACCGCCCACTTTGTTACCGAGGAGCTCGACCAGGGGCCGATCATTCTGCAGGACGTGTTTCACATTAACGTGGGCCAGGATGGTCTGGAGGACGTGAGGCGACGTGGGCAGGAACTCGAGGCGCGCACCCTGACCAAGGCGGTCAGCCTGTTTGTAAACGATGAACTCGTGGCGTCAGAGAGCAAGGTGCTGTTCAGGCCCGGAAGGGTCGACTGAAACTTCAGATCGCGTCAGGCGAGGGCTCCGCGCTGGCGGTGATCTCGACTTTGAGGCGGGCTGATACCGGTTCAAAGAATTGCTCCAATTCTGCGGCGGTGGTACCCCGGGCGTCGACCAGCACCGAGAGCGTGTAGATAGGAGTGCCGCTTTGCGGAGCAGGTGATACATGACCGCGCAGGTCTCTAATACTCATTTCGCGTTCGGCGAGCACCCGCGCAACGCTGGCAACGATGCCCGCCTTGTCTATGCCCACGGCCCGCAGTCGCAGTTGGGGTTCGTCGCTGGGGGTCGCATTGCTGGGGGCTTCGTCCAGCGGTCGCAGGTAGACGGTAAGGTGGCGTTCCCACTCGAGGCGCCGGACCGCAGTCGCGAGGGTTTCCCCAGTCGAATCGGATGTGCCGCTGACGAGCACCAGCGTGGCGAACTCCTTACCGAGGGCTGTCATGGCTGTGTCCTCGAGGTTGCAGCCGCAATCGTAAACGCACTGCGCGAGGTCAGCCACGATCCCCGGACGATCTCTTCCGATCGCGACTATAGTGAACCATTGTTTTTCTGCCACGCGGGGATGTTAGCAGTCCCGCTACAGGCGTCAAAGCACATGGGGGCGACGACCCCGTGACGAAGACCCGCATTACAGGTGCTTCCCTGGGTGGTCGCAGTTCGGTGTGCCTGCCAATCAGCGTTATTATCCCGTCCTTGAACGAAGAAGGGTCAATCGGGGCTGTCGTGCGCTGCGCTTCGGCAGCGGCCGAGGTAATCGTTGTGGACGGTGGCAGCGAGGACCGGACCTGCCTGCGGGCCGAGAGCGCGGGTGCGCTCGTGGTGACAGCGGCCAGGGGCCGGGGCCTGCAGATGAACTCGGGGGCCGCGGCCGCGACAAGCCCGGTACTGCTCTTCCTGCACGCCGATACCATGCTCCCGCCGGGTTTCGAGAAAGAAATTGGTCGCCTTCTGGCCAGTGAGAGTTCAAGCGGGGGAGGCGCCGGCTGGGGACGCTTTGACATTGATTTTGATCAAGCGGGAGCTGGTTTGAGGCTGATCTCTTTCCTTATCAATCATCGCTCCAGGTTGACGAGAAGCGCGTCGGGGGACCAGGCGATATTTGCGAGGAAGGACTTGTTTTACGAGGCCGGTGGTTACCAGGAACGCTACCTGTTTGAAGATATCGGCTTGTCTCGACGTTTAAGGGGCATGGCCGCGATGGCTGTTCCCCTGTCTCGGGTTGTCACTTCGTCGCGGAGATGGAGGCAGCGGGGCCTGCTGCGGACGACACTGCTCATGTGGTCGCTCAAGTTGCTTTACCTTGCCGGGGTGCCGGGCGACCGCCTGGAAAGGTTTTACTATCCCTCCGACAGCCGGCGGTGATCAAGCATCCACGTCGGGGCTGGTCAGGGCGCTTGATGGAAGGCTAGCCCCGCTTATTTTTACCACCCGGCCATCTACGCTGACCCTGCCCTGGGCCAGTACTTTTACCGCCCAGGGCAGGATGCGGTGTTCTTCGGTGAGCACGAGCTTTCTCAGCGTGGCGGCGTCGGTACCGGCCAGTACAGGGACCGCGGCCTGTACGATGATAGGACCGTGGTCTACGTCCCGGTCTACGAAGTGTACTGTGGCACCTGCCAGGGTGACCCCGTACTCCGCGGCCTGGGCCTGGGCTTCTGCGCCACGAAACGCCGGAAGAATTGCCGGATGTATATTGATTATCCTGCCGGGGAATTCATCGAGCAGGGCAGGCGTGACCAGCCGGTCGAAGCCGGCCATGACTACGAGGTCCACTTTCGCTGATTTCAATTCTCCGGCCGCGGCCGCGTCAAATGACGTTCGGTCGTTGTAGTCAGCTTGTTCAAGCACTGCGGTGGGGAGGCTAAACTCCTCGGCGATGGTCAGGGCTCCCGCCCCAGGCCTGTTGCACAGTAGCAAACTGATGGTCGCCGGAAAGTCAGCATCGGCGCAAGCCTTGGCGAGGGCACCAAAATTGGTGCCGTTACCCGAGGCCATTACTCCTATGCGAAAGGCTTTCTTCATCGCTTGCCGCGATAGCGGACACTTTGCTTGCCCGGAATGATTTCTCCCATGATCGACGCCCCGCAGCGCGCCCTGCGCAGGTAGGTAACGAGCCGCTTAGCCTGGTTGGCTGGAACAACCATCACGTAACCGATGCCGCAGTTAAAGGTACGATCCATCTCCACGCGCGAGACGCCTCCCTTGCTGGCGAGCAATTCGAATATGGGCAGGGAGGGATAGGAGTCGCGATCCACCACTGCGGAAACTCCCTCGGGCAAAACCCGCGGCAGGTTGCCAGTCAGTCCTCCGCCGGTGATGTGTGCCATCGCGTGGATACGAAATCTTGACAGGGCTCCCAGTACCGGTCGAACATAAACCAGGGTCGGCTCGAGTAACTCGTCTTCCAGGCTACGGCCCAACTCGCGGCGAAAGCGTCCGAGAGAGCGACGGTTGGTGACACCCAGTGCCTTGCGCGCCAGGCTGTAACCGTTGCTGTGCAGGCCCGATGAGTGCAAGCCCACGAGCACGTCGCCCGCGCGCACAGCGCTCCCGTCGATGAGGTCTTTCTCTTCGGCAACGCCTACACAGAAACCCGCGAGGTCGTAGTGTCCGTCGGGATAGAAGCCGGGCATTTCTGCCGTCTCGCCGCCGACCAGGCTGGCCTTCGACTGCCGGCAGCCTTCGGCGATGCCGGTAATGATTGATTCCGCGTCGATAGACGCCAGCTTGCCCGCCGCGAGGTAGTCAAGGAAGAACAGCGGGCTCGCCCCGGCTGTGATCAAGTCGTTCACGTTCATCGCCACGAGGTCGATGCCTATGCTGTTGTGGCGGCCGGCCAGTATAGCAACTTCGAGCTTGGTTCCCACGCCGTCGGACGAGGACAGCAGCACCGGCTTGCGGTAACGGGAGGGAACACGGACAGCGGCGGCAAAGGGGCCAACGCCCGATAGAACGTCTGCCGTGCGGGTGGACCCCGCGAGCGCGGCGATTCGTTTTACCAGCCTGTCAGCCGCCGCGACGTCAACGCCTGCGCTTCGGTAAGTGTGCGAGCCTGCGGAAGCCACGTGCCGCGATTATCGGAGCGGGCGCGAGTAGTCAAAGACACGTTGATTCTATTCTCGTGGCGGATCGCGCCGCGGGCGTGGCCAGCAGGCAGGCAAAGTGCACGCTTCCAGCTCCGGCCCGGGCCAGTGCCAGGGCACAGTCGCCGGCGGTCGCACCCGTCGTATAGACATCGTCGACCAGCAGTACCCGGGCCCCGGAGGGCATTTGCCGACGGCAGTAGAACTGCCCTCTTAATTTGCGCCGCTGGGCACCGCTACTACGGGCCTGGGCTTGCCCGGGCCTGCGTCTCAGCAGGGTGGTACGGCAGGGGACGGCCAATGCTCGTGCGGCAGAGCACGCAAGCCAGCCGGCCTGGTTGAAACCCCTTGTTTTCTGGCGCTCCGGTATCGAGGCCACCGGAACCACGAAATCGACCGCCGGTGCCCAGTCGGCCACCGCGGCGGCAAACAGCAGGCACAAGGCCCGCCCCCTGCTGCGTAGGCCTCCGTATTTGAAAGCCCGCAGGGAGGCCGAAAGGCCAGGCATGGGTTCAGCTTCGTAAAGGTCTACGAAGCCCGCGTGTGCGATAGCAGGGTGGCTGGAGAGCAGCGGGTCCATTCGAGCCCTGGTAGAGCAGGCGCCGTAACACCGGGATTGTTTTGCGAAATCAGCGGGTGAGAAACAGGAGGGGCAGTAGTGGCTGCCAAGCGCTGCGAGCAGGCGCAGGTAATACGAGGGCCCTGCTGCTGACATGCTCAGGTTCTACCCCATGTATTAGCGTTCGCGCAATAACTTTTTAGACATATAAACGTTGGCTAATGCGTGGTTGACGAGGTCGATGGTTTGTAATAGCTCAGCGGAGGTAGCAGTCGGCGGCGACGCAGCGCTGAACGGTGCGATCTGGATATAACTTGGCTGGTAAAGAAACCGACAGGGGAGTCGGAGGCAGCGAACAGGGACTGTTGGCTGAGGACGCGACTGAGGATAACGCCGAGGATTCTGCCCCGGGCTCAATTACCGGCGAAGCGTCGGTTGAGATGCCCCGGGTAGCCGAGGTTGCCGAGGTAGAGACCTGGCTCGAAGAGATGGCCGACGAGTTGGCCGAAGTCATAGGCCGAGCGGAGGCCGCAGAGCAGGAAGGGCTTCACGATTATGCGGTCGCGCTGGTGCGAGACCGATTGCCGGTGGCCGAGCCATCGGCTGGGCGGGCGTCTAGTAACAAAGAGGGCGAGGATTCACTCGGAGGAAGAGGGACGGGTGTAAGCAGTTTTGGCCTGGGGGTGCTCTTGTGCATCGTGGGTCCGCTGTTGATACCCGTTTTCCCGCCGATAGGGATTATCTTCGTCATTGTTGGGCTGGGCCTCCTTGCATGGGGACTGGTGGTGATGTTGCTCAAGAAATTCTGGAGCGGGATGACTGGAGCTCGGGTTGAGAGCGGAGACGACGGAAGTCCTGCAGCAGGATCGGACCGGGAAGAAGAATAGCGATGGCCAAAGATAAAGAGGAACTGAGCGCAGAAGAAATCGCCGGCATCCACGAGCAGCGACGCGTCGAGCAACAGCAGGAAGCCGACCGCCGCAAGCGTGGCAAAGAGCGGATGGCCAGCGTGTGGTCTAGGCGTGATTTTTTCGGAAAGCTGGGCTGGTCGGGTTTCGGAGTTGTGTCGCTGGCGACGCTGCTTGCGGGAATGCGCTCCAGCTTTCCACGGGTCTTGTTCAAGCCCGACACGACCTTCAGGGCCGGCATACCCGACGATTTTGGCATCGGCGAGGTCAGTGAGAAATTCAAGAAGGACTTTCGGGTCTGGATCGTGAGAGACGAGACGGGCTTTTACGCCCTTTACGCCAAGTGTACTCACCTTGGGTGCACGCCGCGCTGGCTGACGGCCGAGAACAAGTTCAAGTGCCCCTGCCATGGCAGCGGGTTTTACCGCAACGGAATCAATTTTGAAGGTCCGGCACCGCGGCCGCTTGAGCGTGTGCGCATCACCTTGACCGAAGAAGGTGAGTTGCTGGTAGACGTGGGCGTGAAGTACCGGTCGGAAAGAGGCGACTGGGGCAAGCCCGGGTCGTACCTGACGGTCTGAATCTGCTGCGGCCTGACCGCGGACGGGGATAGAAACAATACTTATGAGCAAGTGGGAGGAAATCAAAAAACAGATCGTCGAGAGCCCGGTGTGGCAGGCGATCTTCCGGCACGGCTACGACGACACTCCGCGCAACCGCGTGTTGATGGTCTCAGGCAATGTCTGGCTTCACCTTCATCCTTCGAAGGTGAGGCGGCACGGGGTGCGCTTGAAGTTCACCTGGTGCATGGGCGGTATAACTTTCCTGATGTTTCTTATTACCGTGGTGACCGGCGTCTATCTCATGTTCTACTACCGGCCGGTTGCCGAGTACGCGTACGCCGACATGAAGTACCTCGAGTTCGACATGCCCTTCGGTATGCTCATGAGAAACATGCATCGCTGGGCCGCACACGCAATGGTCATCGCGGTGTGGTTGCACATGTTCCGGGTGTTCATGACCGGCTCGTACAAGCCCCCGCGCGAGTTCAACTGGGTGGTGGGAGTGATCCTGCTCGTGCTTACCCTGCTGCTCAGCTTTACCGGTTACCTGCTGCCCTGGGATCAGCTTTCGATCTGGGCCGTGACCGTGGGATCAAACATGGCCCGCGCGATGCCGGTGCTCGGACACGAAGGACCCTTTGCTGAGTTCGCCGGTGTAAACGCGGTCTACGATGCGCGCGCGTTGTTATTCGGCGGCGGCGAGATTGGCCCGCACACGCTGCTGAGGTTTTACATCCTGCACTGCATCTTCTTTCCCCTGGTGACAACGCTGCTGTTGATCGTTCACTTCTGGAGAATAAGGCGCGACGGCCTATCCGGCCCGGCACTGTGAGGCGACATGGCTGAATCGAAGCAGATCAAGACCTTGGTGGACGTCGGCAAAGCCGTGCCACAGGTCTCCGACGGCGGACGAGTGGAAAAGACCCTGCTCAGAGCCAAGGGGCCGGGGGATGACAAGATTCACACCTGGCCGCATCTCGTCAGGGCGGAGTTCCTCTGTTTTCTGGCTGTACTGGCTTTCATGCTGGTGTGGTCATTGTTGGTGGATGCGCCGTTGGAACAGCCGGCGGCACCCACCAGGACTCCCAACCCTTCGAAGGCGCCCTGGTATTTCCTCGGACTGCAGGAAATCCTCGTTTTCTTTGACCCCTGGCACGCCGGCGTGGTGCTTCCGTCGTTTATAATCGTGGGCCTCATGGTGTTGCCCTTCATAGACATCAATCCCAAGGGCAACGGCTATTTCTGTTACGCCGACCGCAAGTGGGAGATCCTTACGTTTTTTGGTGGCTTCCATGTTCTCTGGATCGTATTGATCGTGGTGGGGACGTTTCTCCGCGGCCCGGGTTGGAACTGGTTCTGGCCGTGGGAAGTGTGGGACAGCCATAAGGTCGTCGCCATGAGCAATGTCGACCTGCCTTACCTGTTCGGGTTCAGGGATTACACTCTGTCTGCCCTGTTCGGCCTGGCAGTGGTGGCCGGTTATTTCGTCCTCGGTACTGCCTTGATGTACTGGCTGATCGTGCGGGCCAAGGGGCGTGAGTTCATGGAACGTTGGGGGACCGCGAGGTTCGGCCTCACGAGTTTTCTGTTCCTCAACATGATCGCGGTTGTTATCAAGCTCATCATGAGGATGGGCTTCAACATCAAGTACATAATGGTTACACCCTGGATTAATATCTGACGAAGTGGAGTTTTATTTGGGCAGGGGATTGCAGGTCGCCGGCCTCTGCGCGGTCGGCTTCGGGCTTGTGGCGGGGATAACCGGTTCCGTGACCTTGTTCAGGGAACTGGGATTGGCGGCTTCGGGTGCCGGACTGTTTTATGCGGGCCGCTTGTTAGAAGGACGTGGAAACTGAGTGCGGTTACGGCCGCTGCTCCTCGAATTGAAGTAGATCAGGACCAACCGGGAACACGAGATGGCCAAGGGCAAATTTACGAGCAACCGCGGCTTAGTCGAGGAAGAAGAAAAGCGTTCTTACGGCGCAGTCTTTCTTCTCGTCATGGGCGTACTGGTGGCCTGCACTGTGTGGGCCGTGTGGCAGGATACTTTCTCTCGACACGAGTGGAAGAAGTATAAGACTGATTTCTACAGGCTTGCCTTAGATAAGTACGAGCTTCAGCGAGAAGATGAGCTGGTTCGCCTGGCCGAAGACCCTGCTTATGGTGAAGCGCTTGCCGCTCTTGAACAGACGAGACTTGATCTCGCGTCGGGCGAGGCCGCCGAAGAACTCAGTCGGCTGGCAAGGGAAATAGCCCGCGCCGAAGTAGCCGCCTTCGAGACCGATCTCAACAACCGCATGGTCAAGAGCGAGATCGAGGAAGCCTGGTACAGGGTCGAGTTTGCCAAGTTGCACGGCGAGAGCGGGGATTCTGAGCTGGCAGCGGTTGCAGCCCTCGAGGACCGCTTGAAAGTCACCCTGGCTGCCTACGAAGGGGCCGAGGTTGTCGTTGCCGACATGGAAGCTGCCGCGAGCGCGATTCGCGAGCGCGAGGAGCAGGCCGAATCCGATTTGCGGCCCTTCCTGGCCGAACTGGGAAGCATCGGGCAGAAGCTTGATTCGGTTTCTTTTGAGATGCTGGGCGTGAGGGTCTCCAATGTACCGGTCATCGAACAGGTGGTCCTTGCTGATTTTCAGCGCAACAACTTCGATCAACTGGTTGGTAAGGTAGATCGTTGCCAGAACTGCCACGTGGCCATCGACAAGGTCGGCTTCGAAGAAGAAGAGAACCCTTTTCGCACCCATCCCGACCGCAAGTACTACCTGGGCAACCATGAAATACGCAAGTTTGGTTGCACTCCCTGCCACGGTGGCGAGGGCTCGGCGATCAACGAAGTAGAGCGGGCCCACGGTGGAGACCACTACTGGGAAGATCCTCTCGTTACTTTCGAAGGCGGAGTGGAAGCGCGCTGCCTGAATTGTCACGTGTCGCTGCAGGGGATGGAGAACCAGGGCGCGGGTGCTCGCGGTGAACGCCTGTTCCAGGAACTGGGTTGCCACGGTTGTCATCTGGCTTACGGCTACGAACACCTGCCCAAGGCGGCTCCTTCGCTCAAGCGAGTAGCGGCCAAGGATAGTCCCGAATGGTTGGTCGACTGGGTAGCTGACCCGACCGCGTTCCGGCCGCGCACGCGCATGCCTGACTTTCAGCTGGAGAGGGACGAGGCTGAGGCTATAGTGGCCTACCTGTTGACGGACTCACTCGAAGAATCGGTTGCCTGGTTGGACGCGGCCGACAGTCCCGTGGGTGTTGATCCAGGCAACGCTGAGCTGGTGGCGGAAGGCAGAACTCTCACCCGTTCGCTGGGTTGCCTGGGCTGCCACGGGTTTGCTGCTGATGAATTCGCCAGCCACGTGGCCGACGGCAAGGACGTTGCACCGAACCTGGCGCGTGTTGCAGAAAAGACCACGGGGTTGTGGTTATACAACTGGGTTCGTGACCCGAGAGGCTTTTCTTCGCACACCAAGATGCCGAACCTGAGGCTCGCTGAAAAGGAAGCGGCGGCTATTACTTCTTACCTCCTGACACTGCGAGAGGAGGAGCCGAGGGAAGAAGACGCCGCGCTGCGCGGTCGACTTGCCGAAGCGGCAACCGTGGACCGGGGCGAAGAGCTCATACGCAAATATGGTTGCTTTGGTTGTCATGAAATCGACGGCATGACAAAGCAGCTTCGTATTGGAGTGGAGCTTTCGTTCTTTGGCTCGAAGTTCGCCGAGGAGTTGTATTTTGGCAACCGCACCGACGTCGCCCATACCTGGTACGACTACACCTACCACAAGCTTCTTGAGCCGAGGGGCTACGCCACTGATCGCATCGGTGCCGTGATGCCTGATTTTAACCTCTCAGAAGAAGACGTGCGGGCCCTGGCCGCGTTTCTTTCCAGTCGTACCGAGTCAAAAACCAACAGTCGCTTCATGGCCCACGGGCCCCGCGACATCGAGGTAGCCCGCGGTCGCGAGGTCGTCAACCACTACAACTGTAATGGTTGCCATACGCTCGAAGGCAGCGAGGGCAAGATTCGTAAGTATTACGAAAATCTCGAAAACGCACCGCCGATACTCGAGGGTGAGGGTACCAAGCTGCAGCAGGATTGGTTTTTTGATTTCCTTCTCAAGCCCGTACGCTTGCGTCCCTGGCTTGACGTCAGGATGCCTACCTTCGGCATGAGCTCGGAAGAAGCCGACGCCATCGTCAAGTATTTTTCCGGTGTAGACGGCTACGACCTGGGTTCCGTGGTTACCGAGGGGAACGAGGAGGCGGGCACGGCTCACGTGCCGGTCGCTCACGCAAATCCGTCGGGCCTGGACTGTGCGTCTTGCCACGCAGAGGGCAAGGGGAAGTTGGCCACGGAGCATTTCGCGGTCAGTCAAAAGCGCTTGACCGAGCTCCAGGCGAACAGCTGGATGGAAGAAAACCTGGGTGTAGAAAAAGAAGTCCCCCCGGCGGGCGCAGACTCACTGGGCGCCTTCCTGGGCGTGTCGGCTCGGTAGCACGACGGGCCCTGTTATGGGCGTGGCGGACAACACGGTAGACGGTCTCCTGACCGAATTCGAGGCTAAGCGCCTGCTCGCCACTTACGGTGTCGCTACCTGTCGGGAACAGCTCGTTGCCGACGCGGACAGCGCCGTAGCCGCGGCCCACGACATCGGCTACCCCGTGGCGCTGAAGGCAGTAGTTGAGGGCCTCGCGCACAAAACAGAACGTGGTCTTGTAAAGCTCGCCCTCGCCGACGAGCCCGCTGTGAGGAAGGCCGTAAGCGAATTGCAGGCCGAGGCTGGCCCACGCGTGGGCTTGCTGCTTTGCGAAATGGTAAAGGGCTCAAGGGAGCTCATCGTCGGCCTCGTGAACGACCCCTGTTTCGGCCCCAATGTGCTACTGGGGCTGGGTGGTATCCTGGTTGAAGCCGTGGGCGAGGCGGTTTGCGAACCCGTTCCCCTGCGACCGGGGGCAGCCACTCGGATGGTGAAACGGCTGGGAGTAAAGCCGGCTTTCTGGGGTGAGCTGCGTGGTGAGGCTAGGCTTCAAATGGACAAACTCGAGGCCACACTCGCTGGCTTGTCGCGACTGGCGCTTGATAGACCCGACATCAAGAGCGTCGATATCAATCCGCTCATCGTTAGTGGAGGCCGGCCGGTGGCGGTGGACGCCGTCATCGAGATATCGGCACCAGCAGCCAAGGGTGCGGTCAGTAGCGGCGACAATACGGTTGCCTGTGCACCAGAGCTTGAGCCTTTGTTCAACCCGCGGGGAGTAATCGTGGCGGGGGTTTCGACTCATCCGGGTAAATTCGGCTTCGTCGCGCTGCACAATATACTTCGTTACGGCTACCGCGGCCGGGTATTTCCGCTGGGGCGCAGCGGCGGAGAGGTGCTCGGACATCGTATCCTTGCCTCGGTAGAAGAGGTTCCGGAGGGCCAGGCCGACCTGGTAGTGGTCTGCACCCCGAGGCAGGTTAACCTCGACTTGCTTCGATCCTGCGCGGCACGCGGCGTGAAGGCAGCTTTCGTAGCCAGCGCTGGGTACGGTGAAGAGGGCAGCGAAGGCGAAGAGCTCGAGCGTGAGCTTGTAGAGCTGGCCCACGAGTTGGGCATGGTGCTGGCGGGCCCCAACGGCCAGGGCGTCGTTTCGACGGGGGTAGATATGTGCGCCCAGATAGTGGCTCCCTATCCGCCGTCCGGCGGAATATCGGTGGTCAGCCAGAGCGGCAACCTGTGTTCCGCGTTTCTCAATTATGCCGTGCAAACGGGCGTGGGGGTCAACAAGGCGGTTTCCTGCGGTAATTCGGCTCAGCTCGAACTCGCCGACTACCTTGCCTACTACGGCGAAGACGACGATAGCAAGGTAGGCCTCGCCTACGTCGAAGGGGTGCGTGACGGCCGCAAGTTTACCGAGGTTATTTCCCGTTTCAGCCGCTCCAAGCCGTTGGTGATTCTAAAGGGGGGCCGGGACGCCGCGGGGCAAGCTGCTGCGAGGAGTCACACGGGAGCGCTCGCGAGCGACGAACGCGTGTTTGAGGGTGTGTGCGCGAGTCGTGGCGTGCAGCGGGCTGCCACTGTCGAAGAGGCTTTTGAATGGGCCGCGACTTTTGCGACTCAACCCTTGCCCGAGGGAAACAGGGTGGCCGTGGTCACTACTGTCGGTGGCTGTGGAGTTCTCGCTGCCGATGAATGCAGTCGCCAGGGGCTCGAGCTGGCCGAACTGCCGGACGAGTTGAAGAGCGAGTTGGATAAGCTATTGCCATCGCGATGGAGCAGAGGCAATCCGATAGATCTGGCTGGCGGCGAAACCCGGGATACTGTGCCCATTGTTCTTGACCTGTTGTGCTCTTCTGATTCCGTCGATTCGGTTCTTTTCTTCGGAATCGGAGTACAATCGGCCCAGGCCCAGGCGATGAAAACAGGGCCGTGGTATCCCGAGCACGGACTGGAACGCATCGTCGGTTTTCACGAAAATCAGGACAAGCGCTATGCGGCTGCGGCGGCGGAAGCCTCGGTCAAGCACGGCAAGCCCGTACTCGTAGCCACAGAGCTGGTTTATACCGACGGTCATTACGGAAACGCAGGGCCACGATCGGTCGCCGCTGGCCACCGCGTTTGTTACCCGGGTCCGTCTCGGGCAGTTGCTGCGCTCGTGGCCCTGGTCGCGTATTCTGAGTACCGGGCGAAACTTTAACCAGGCCCGTCGTTTCCGACCGCGCCCAAGGCGCTCGTTGGAACAGGGGCCGCATGGTCTGCAGCAAGGGAGGTCTCGGTGGAATCTTCAACGGTAAGGGGCAATTGGTCGGGGCGCGTCGGGTTTGTGCTGGCTGCGGCCGGCTCGGCCATCGGGCTGGGGAATATATGGATGTTTCCCTATCGCGCGGGGCAGTACGGTGGTGCCGCATTCGTGTTTGTCTACCTGGGCGCCGTAGTCCTGATAGGACTTCCGCTGCTTAATTCGGAAATCCTGCTTGGCCGAGCCACCCGCAGGAATCCGGTTGGAGCCCTGCGCCTGCTCAGCCCCGGGACCGGCTGGCCGGTAGTGGGCTGGCTGGGTGTAATAGCCGGTTTCGTGATCCTGTCTTACTACGGCGTCGTGGCTGGCTGGGCGCTCGACTACACCTGGATGGCCGCCAGCGGCCAATTGTTCTCGTCGACATCAGGCTCGATGAGTGGCGCTTTCGAAAAACTAGCAGCGAACGGCCCGAGGCAGGTGTGGTGGCAGGGGCTGTTCATGCTCGCTACCATATTTATAGTATCGAGGGGGGTGGAACAGGGCATAGAACGTACCGGTAAAATTCTGATGCCTCTCCTGTTCGGCATAGTGCTGGTCCTGCTCGGTTACTCGCTGACCTCGGATGGTGTCGAGAGGGGGCTGGAATTTTTCATGCGACCCCGCTTCTCCGAGCTTGGCTGGCAGGGCGCTCTCGCGGCACTGGGCCAGGCATTTTTTTCGTTGAGCCTCGGCATGGGAGCGATGATTACCTACGGTAGCTATCTTGGTGAGGATGAAAGTCTGCCCGGCTCGGTTGCCATGATCGCCGTTGCCGATACTGCGTTGGCCATCCTGGCCGGCCTGGTTATTTTTCCGCTGGTATTCACCTTCAACCTCGAACCTTCGGCCGGCCCTGGCCTGGTTTTCATCACATTGCCGCAGGCCTTTGCCATGATGCCCGCGCCAGCTTTCCTTGCCAGCTTGTTTTTTCTCCTGTTGATCTTTGCGGCGCTTACTTCGGCCGTTTCCCTGCTCGAAGTGGCCGTTGCTTTCCTGGTCGATGAGTTCAAATTCTCAAGAGTAACGGCCTCGGTGGGGGCCGGGGCGATTATCTTCTGCCTCGGTTTGCCCTCCGCCCTCAGCGAGGGGTTCCTCGACCACGTGGACGCCCTGGCCAGCAATTGGTTGTTGCCCGTGGGCGGATTGTGCACGGCACTGTTTGTCGGGTGGAGTCTGGACAGGGCGGCAGCGCGAAAATTCTACGCGGCGGGTGGCAGCGGGAGGGGCTTTGAGATGTTCCACTTCTGTATCAAGTACCTCGCCCCGGTGGCGGTGGGCGTGATCCTGCTACAGAACACCTGGCCGGTGATCTCAGGCCTCTTCGCAGGCTGAGGCTCGCGGTTCGGGTGTTTCCGGCTGGTGGAGGGGATTTTCTAGGGCGAGGTCGTGGTGGTGCTGGTCGTGGATGTGCTGGTCGTGTTGGTAGTGGAGGTAGTGTCGTTGAGGCCGCAGCCGAAGCAGAGCGTTCCCTCGCCGCAGCCCGCGCACAACAGGCAGGCCACGAGCAGGGCCAGGAGTCGCCTCATGGTTGGTTTTCCATCGCCGGACTGGCTTCGGCTATTACGTAGCGAGGACGGCTTTTGACCTCTTCGTAAATACGGCCGACGTACTCGCTGAGGATACCGATGCTGAGCATCTGCGCTCCGCTGAAAATCAGGATGACGACCACCAGTGAGGTCCAACCAACCTCGGCCTGGGAGGTAAACAGGCGCACCCCCAGGGAGTAGAGGCCGTAGAGGAAACCCAGGGCGACCGTCAGTGCTCCCAGTAAGGAGATCAGCCGCAGCGGTACGGTGGAGAACGCGAAGATGCCGTCGAGGGCAAAACGAATCATGCTGCCGGTGAGATACTTGGTCTCGCCGCCGTGGCGAGGCTGGGCTTCGTAGGGCACCGGTAGCTTCGAGAAGCCCAGCCATGGGATCATGCCTCTTATGAAGATGAAGTGCTCGGCGCAGGATTTCAACGCGTCGGCGGCCCTGCGATCGAGTAATCTGAAATCCGCGGTGCCCGGCGAGATGTCAACGCCGCTTATCCGTCGCAGCAACTGGTAGAAACTCCGTGACACGAACTCTTTGAGGCGGTGGCCTTCATTGGCCACGCGCACGGTGTAGACAATGTCGTAACCTTCTCTCCAGTGCTCTATGAGTTGTGGAATCAGTTCGGGGGGATGTTGGAGGTCGCCATCAAGTGAAATCACGGCGTCACCCGTGGCGTGTTCAATGCCCGCCGCAAGGGCAGGCTGATGGCCAAAGTTGCGCGAGAAAGAAAGGTAGTGGACGTCGGCAGAAGACTCCGATTCCTCCTGCAACATTTCCAGGGTGTGGTCAGAGGACCCGTCGTTCACCAGGATCAGTTCGAGGCGTAGGCCCTCGAAAGCTTTGCGTACCCGAGAGACGAGTTCTGCGACACAGGCTTCCTCGTTGAAAACCGGGACGACAACTGAGAAAAGAGGGTCGATTGGGCGCGTTCGGACCGAAGGTGGTGTTGATGACGGCATGTTTGGTCGCGCGGACAGTACCACGTTGCTGGCTGTACCACGTTGCGGGCTCGGTGTAAGTTCCAGTGTAGGTACGGGTCTTGAGGATGTCTAGTTTGCACACAGGGTTGAGAATAGGCGGACGGTGCTGAAGGCTGCGAGCAGGGCGGTCTCGCTGGCCTTCCTCATCTGTGGGCTGACGCTGCTCTACTTCCGTGACCACGGCGTCATGAACGTTTCCCTGGCCGTACTGCCCGGCCTTGACTCGGCCACGGTGTCGCGGTTGTCGGCGAGGCAGGAGCTCTCCGTGCTGTCCCAGGTCGTGGGGGATGGTTTCCCCTCGATCGCCTTTACCGAACCCGGTTTCGGCCTGGCCGTCTGCGACCAGGGCTGGGCTGGGCAAGGAGCCTCGGGGGAGAGTTGCCCTGAAGCAGGAAGCTCCTACCTTGGCGATAGCGCCGGGAGTCGGCTTTCGGCGCAGGAGATCAGACGCGGGGATTGGCCCTGGCCCTACGATGGCGACTCCGAAAGGCTTTCAGCGGCGGCGCGGCAATTACAGCCCGGCGACTGGACCGACTGGATCCCCGCCGGCCCGGAAGCACGACAATCCGGGGGCAGGGTGGGCTTTTGCCGGGTGTACAGGGTCGAGAAAGATTACTACTACCTGACACCGCTCTATTCGGGGGAGTCGCCGCCTCACGTCCCCTGGCCCGTTCCCTCCTGGGTGGAAAAGGATCCTCCTTCGACCGACTTTTTCTTTCGTCACCTCGTTGATGTCAGCGCGCCCTCGGCAGAGAGCGAAACTGAACCAGTTCCGTCGGTAGAGGATCCGCGCTTTGTCGTCCTGGTCGATCCCCTGTTACAGAGCGTGCTGCAAGCTTATGGCGAAGCGACCGATGAAGAGGGCTTGGCCCGGTCTCTGCGCGACGAGGCTATGAGGGTAGTGGACAAGCGCCTTTCGCTCCAGCTGCTGACGATGGGGGGCAGGTTCTGCCAGGTGGTCATCGGGGGTACTGCGGCGGCACCGCTTTTGTGGACAAACTGTCCGGGAGAACAGTGCCGGCCGCCGAAGGATGGCTCGCCGTGGTTGGGCGCTTGCCTGCAGGCTCGCCTGGGCTTTGATACCAGTGCCGGCAATGTGGCCGCGGCCGATAGTTCGACTGTCGCGGCGAGTGCTCCGGCGCAGCCTGCTGCCGAGGAAGCGACTTACGTAACTTTGAGTGCAGAGTTTTTGGTCAGCCAGCCTGTTTCGGATCCTAAGCCTTGAGCTCGCCCAGCAGGGGGTTATTTGCCGCCGGTGCTGGCCCCTTCTTTATGCCAATTGGCCTGGGCCCTCTCCAGGCTTTTCATCCAGTCTGTATCCTCATGGTCGCGCTTGAGTAGTGCTGCCATTTTATCGGATTTGTCCTGGAGTCCGAGCGCCCGGTAATTGCCCGCCAAGTGAAAAAGCGCGGCCGGGCCGTAGTTCACGTTGGGATACTCGAAGCGCAGGCGTTCGTGAACCTGCACTGCCGCCGCGTGCTGCTTGAGCTCGGTGTGAGCGACACCCAGCTGGAACAACGCGGTGGCTTGTTTGAACGTATCCTTGTCTTCCGAGACCCAGTCCGAGAGGTGGGTAACCGCCGACTCAAAGTCCCGCGCGTTGTAAGCCGATTGTGCCAGCTCGTAGCCGAGGTCCGGCTGGGTGAGGCTCACCCGTGTATAGCCGGCCAGGAACACCGCGAGGACGACGGCCGCTACAGTCAAGGGGCGGGTAGCGCCTGCCACGGCGTCGTACAGCGGGAGAAAAACGCGGAGCAGTCCCCCGGTGGTTGCTTCCCTGGCCCGCGTGCTGACAGTAGCTACGAGGAGAAGCAGTAAGCCCAGCAGGGAGACCCCGGCACCCAGGAGGTCTACGGGCCGGCGGCCGTACTCAAGGGTGACTTGGTTGCCCTTGGGGTAGACCAGTATAAAGCCAGGGCTGACCGGCATCACCGGCGAGCCGTCGGTTGCTCCCCAGGGTGGAAAATAAGAAACCTTTACCACGTGGGGTTCGCCCGGACAGTCGGTGGTGAAGTGGATCGCGTACTGTTCGAGCTTGCTGCTCACCGTGCAATTCTTCTCTATCGGCTCACGGGGAATCCGCCTGATTGAATCGGTACGCAGTACAAACGCATTTGCGGTCTCTTCGTCGAGAAGCTCGGCGGGTACCAGGGGAATGTCGACCAACTCCTGCCTCCGGAACCACCTGTAGAAGGCCAGCTTCCATTCGGGGCCGTCGTAGAGCACCGGTGAAAACCCGGGTACGGTCACGTAACCGGTGTTGCCTCCACCGACGGCAAACACCTCGTACTGTCCCTCCTTGAAAGTGGAGGTGAACTCGGGGTGCTTGGTGTAGGCCGCGCGCGCCTTGTCCGACACCGTGATGATGGTGTCGACGTTGTACATGCGCATGTGCGGCAAGGCGAGGTCGGGGTTGAGCCTGTTGTAGGTGTACTGCGGGAAAGGCCCTGACCCTCGTTCGCTCGCTTCGGACTGGAGATAGAAAACGTAGGGCGAGTTGATCGAGGCCTGGTGGAAAACTCCTTCCAGTGTCGAACGTCCGGAAAACAGGGGGAGGTTTTCAAACGCACGCGAGCTGCCAAAACGGTTGTGCACTTGGGAGTGTTCAAAAATCACCCGGGGGTCGTTGATGTCGCCCTTTACGTGCTTGTTTATGCGGTTAAACTGGTGCCAGGTCGGTTTTCCTTCGTAGCCCGAGTAATTCCAGTCCAGCCACGATGGTATGTAGCCTACGTTGGTCTGCGTCCACGCCAGGCTGGACAGTACGATGACCGAGGCCAGTATCGTGCGGTGACCAACAGTGCGGGCCAATCGACTGAGCCCGTCAGCCGCGAGCAGGCCCACAAAAATCTGGCCGAGCGGAATGAAACGGATGTCGGGGAAGCCGATGGCCGGCACAAGAAAATAGAGGAGTACGGCGCCCGCGAAGCCGTGTATGAGCAGCCCCTCGCGGCGCAGGCTGGGCGGTCTGAAGATGCCCGCCGACGAACGATCGGCGTCGGCGGGGGCCCTGGAGGCGAGAAAAGCAGAAACGGCGATAATGGCGATGTCGACAAGCGCCAGTACAGTGGCTGGCCAGAGCGGAGGAGCGATCACTTCGCTCCAGTGCTTGATGTTCCAGATCATGCTCCATTCCGAGGTGAACACGAGTCTTCCCGGCAATGGCAGGCCCCAGAAGCAGAGGAGGAGAAACGCTACCGCCAGTGGAGCCAGGACCGCTGACAGCCATGCAGCGGGGGCCTTGCGAGGCCACGCAAAGTAGAACGCGAACCATATGCAGGGGAGGAACGCGAAGGTGTGGGTCAGGCCGATGACCGCCAGCAGCACGCAAGGAATTGTCCAAGGCAGGCGGCCGTCGCGCACCCTGTTGAGAGTGCCGAGAAAAATGAACGACAACGACAGGCCCAGGGCGTGACAGAACTCGCCGGCGAGGACACTGGGGATGTTGCCACCCCACATCGAGTTGCCCTGCTGCACGAGGAATGGAAGCACCGAGGCAGCGGCGGCTGTACGCCCGACCAGGCCGTAGCCCATGGTCCTGAACAGGTAGAACGCCGAGATCGGCAGCAAGGTGGGCCCAAGCAGGGTGAACACCTTGAAGACCTGCTGCATGGGGAGCAACTTGCCGAGCATGGCGATGGCTACGAAAGGGGCTGTCGAGTAAAAATGAAAAACGGGGAAACCTGCGTAGTTCCCTGCCGTCCAGCCGGTAACCCTCCAGCGCGAGAGAATCTCGTCGCGCAACAGGACGGTCGGATAGTACAGCGAGGCCATGTCGCCACCGGCTACGGTGGTCGGGGCGAGCAGGTGCTGCCATGGGTAGAGCCAGAGTAACCACCCCACAGGCAGCGCCAGCAGCAGGATCGCTGACACCGGGTTGTCCATCACGTCCTTTTGCCGTCCGGCGGCCTGGCCCCAGGCTGACTTGCCCGCTACGAGTTGAAGGGAGAGGAAGATCAGCAGGGATAAGGCGGCCAGCTCAGCGAGACCGGGTAGCTCGCGGCTCGCCGTACCTGCTACGGGTACCGAGATCGCCCCGCGGATTACGTCGGTCTGGGCGAAGCCGTTGACCACTGACTCCACTGTGGCGTAAATGGGAACGTTGCTGCCGGTCAGGAGCGTGTCATTGCGAAGCTGGAAGCCCAGCCTGACCACGCGTCCAGTGGCGGCTTCGACTTCGTGCACGAGGTTTTTGCCTTGTATCGTCGAAGGTAAGGCGATCCTCACGGTTGAGTCAGAATTGTGCTCGGAGGGGTAAACGACAGTGAGGGTCGCGTCGTGCCAGTGCTTGCCGTCGAGCACGACGCGTTGCAGGCTTCCGCTCACCCTGCGTTTTTCACCATCCGCGTTAGAGAACGGCGCGAGGGAAAGCACTTCGAATGGGTAGCCGTTTGAATCCTCGTAAGCGATTTTCACCAGCACCACGAAAGAACCGCTTGCCGGGGCCTTGTCCTGCAAGAGGATGTCCCAGCGCTCGTCCTTGTCGACGCCGATGTTCCTGGAGTCCTGGGCTTTGCCGCTCGCGCCCATGAACAGGGCGGTCGGCCTGACAGCGAAAGCCGTCTCGTCTCCCTTGTTCTTGATCGTGAGCTGAAGCTCGACCTTGTCACCGTGGTCGACAGTGCTGCTGATCTGAAAGGCGATGGTCCCCGAGGCAGCCGGAGCGGCAGCGAGAGTAAACAGTCCGAGGAAGAGGGCGAGAGCTGCGGCTTTGGGGCCCTGCATCAGCTGGTTGCTACAATGTTGAACTGCTCCTGGTGGTATTTTTCGGCCACCTTGAGCGTTACTCTTCTGTCCAGTTTGCGTTGCAGCATGCGGATGGCCTCTTCTTCCTCGTTGTAGAGATAGGAGATCACCTCGCGGCTGGCCCTCACGGTAATGCGGTCCTGGGGGTTGCCGCCGGTAGCCGCGTTCTTCTGGATCTGCCGGATGATCTCGTGGGCCATCGTCGGGATCGACTTGATTCGTCCACGACCATCGCAGTACGGGCAAGGTGCCGAGAGCAGACGTTCGAGGTTTTCACGGGTCCTCTTTCGGGTCATCTGCACCAGCCCGAGTTCAGAGATTCTCAGTATGCTCGTGCGGGCCTTGTCCCGAGAAAGCGATTTTTCCAGGCGTTCCGAAACCTGCCGCCTGCTGTCGGCCTGCTCCATATCGATGAAGTCGATGATGATGATGCCGCCGATGTTGCGCAGCCTCAGTTGGTCGACCACCGCCGATGCTGCCTCAAGGTTGGTGAGCAGCACAGTTTCTTCCTGGCTTTTGCGGCCGACGAACTTTCCGGTGTTGACGTCGACCATGGTCAGGGCTTCGCCCTGGTCGATGACCAGGTAGCCTCCCGACTTGAGCCACACTTTGGCCTCGGTGGCCCTGCTTATCTGGCCCTCTACGCCGTAGTGGTCGAAGATCGGAACCAGCTGGTCAAAGTACTCGACACGCGCGACGAGGTCCGGCATGAAAGAGGTAACGAATTCCTGGATGCGTCGGTGTTCGGGTTCGGAGTCCACTGCAATTTCGTCGATTTCATTCGACAGCATGTCTCGCACGCAACGGAGTACTAGGTCGAGGTCGCTGTGCAGCAGGGCCGGTGCGCGGGTTTTAGCCGCTTTTTGTTTTATCTCGTCCCACTGGTTCGCGAGTCGTTTGACGTCCTTCGCTACGTCGGCGGGCCGTATGGTCTGGGCCGAGGTGCGCACGATGACACCGGCGTCGGCGGGCCTGACCTCGTTGACCGCGTCCCGCAGCTTGCGCCTTTCCTTGTCGTTGCCGATTCGTTTGGAGACGCCCACCTGTGGTGACCCCGGAAGGTACACGGCGTAGCGACCCGGCAGCGACAAGTACGAGGTGATGCGGGCGCCCTTGGTCCCCATCGGTTCCTTGGAGATCTGGACGATCAGTTCGTCTCCTTTCTTGATCTTTTTTTCTATGGGCCCGTAGTCTCGACGCTGACGTTGGGGGGAGCTCTCCGATTCGAGATCGAGATCTACGTCAGCTGCTTGCTCGGGCGTGATGTCTGAGGTGTGGAGGAAGGCGGCTTTTTCCAGGCCCAACTCGATGAAAGCGGCCTGCATGCCGGGTAGGACCCGGGAGACGCGGCCCTTGTAGACGTTGCCAGCGGCTACTTCTTCGCTGCTGCGCTCGATGTGAACTTCTGCGAGAATCCCGTTCTCAAGCAGGCCCACCCTGATCTCGTTAGGGTTGATGTTGACAATAATCTGTTTGCGCAAAAGTGGGAACCGTGGGCTGGCCAGGCAGCCAGGACAAAACTGGGCACCTCGGTGAGGGGGTGCCTGTGAGTCGACGCTATCATAATTGCCGTTGTTCGCAACGACGGCAGGGTGCTAATTAAGCGTTTTTTTCAGACAGGAACCTAGAAAAACGGCGCCGTACCTAGTAGTCTAGAAGACTGCCTGCCGATTCCGGCGGGTAATTTAACCAGGGGTACTCAGGTGAGAATAAAGCGACTCGAGCTCAACGGCTTTAAATCCTGTATGAACCGTACGGTGTTGGATTTTCCATCCGGCGTCACCGGTATCGTGGGGCCGAACGGTTGTGGAAAATCGAACATCGTCGATGCTATCCGCTGGGTGCTGGGCGAACAGAGCGCTCGCCACCTGCGCGGGCAGTCGATGGAAGACGTCATCTTTGCCGGAAACGACGCCCACGCTTCGCTCGGCGCGGCGGAAGTCACGATCGTCTTTGATAACGAGGAGGCTTTTCATCTTGACGCAGAGCAGCAGGAGCTGGTAGCCGAGGCTGTAGCCGCGGTGCGTGACGCAGCTGAAATCCAGGTCACGAGGCGCCTCTTTCGTTCGGGCGAGTCCGAGTACCTGTTGAACGGCGCGAAGTGCCGGCTGCGCGATATCACCGACATGTTCCTCGGTACCGGCGTGGGAAGTAAGGCTTACTCCATCATCGAGCAGGGGCGGGTGGGGCGTATTATTGAATCCAAGCCCGATGAACTTCGGCTGTTGATCGAGGAAGCGGCCGGTACGACCCTCTACCGCAGTCGAAGATTGGCTGCCGAGCGTCGCATCGAGAGGACAAAGGAAAATCTCGGCCGCGTTGGCGACATTGTCAACGAGATCGAGAGGCAGGTTAATTCGCTCAAGCGCCAGGCCCGGGGGGCGGTTCGTTTCAAGGAACTCAAGGCCGAAGAAGAAGGAATGGACCGTCGATTGACGGCAGGCCGTCTTGGAAGGGTGGAAGTCAGGCTCGCTGCTTCGCGGCAGCAACTCTCCGAGGCTGGTACCGCGGAGAGCTCGATCCGCGAACTCATTTCCGGCCAGGAAGGAGAACGAGACGAACAGAGGACAAGCAAAGACCTCATCGAGGGAGAAACCGGCGCCGTCCGTACCTCGATGTTCGAGGCGAAGTCTGCGCTTAACCGGGCGCGCGATGAAGGCGTGCACCTGTCGTCCCGCCTCGAAGACCTCGTTCGCCAGCTCGCCGATGCTCACTCCGAGACTTCTTCGCTGGAGTCTCGACTGCGTGCCTGTGCCCAGGAACAGTCGGGCCTTGCGGGGCAGCGGTCCGATCTTCAGGAACAGGTTGTCTCCCTCAACGACGAACGGGGGCAGCGGCAACAGCGGCTCCAGGACCTGGACGATGAACTGCGGGAATCCGTGGCGGCAGAAGAGGCCATAAAGTCTCGAATGGTTGAAAACCTGGCGGCCGAAGCCGGCGCTCGCAACGAGATCGGTGGGGTGGAGCGGCAGATCGAGAACTGCAGCGTGCGCGTGAAACGCTGCGCCGAGGAGGAAGACTCTCTTTCCATAGTCAGCAGTGGCCTGCTGGCCGAGGTTACGGATTGTGAAGCACGCCTTGGCCGGGAGGCACTGGCCCTTGAGGAGACCGAGGTCAACAAGCGTGTAGCGACCGAAAGGCTCAGGACGGCAGCCGAAAGAGAGGGTGCCGCGTCGCGGAGACTGGACTCGGCTCGCGAACAGTACGCGTCGGTCGAATCTCGCTACAACTCCCTGCTCGAGCTGGAGGATGGCCTGGCCGGTTACGGCGATGCTGTGAGGGAGTTCATGCAGAACGGCGGGGTGGAAAGGGCCGACGCCAGGGCCATTGTCGCCGACGTTATGGAAGTGGAACCGGGCTACGAGCAAGCGGTCGCAGCCGTTATGCAGGAGGCCTTGCAGTACGTCGTTGTGGGCGACGCCGATGGTGCCGTGAAGGGTGCGGGCTACGTAAAAGAAAAACAGTGCGGCAGGGCGTCCTTCATTCCCTTGGAGGCCCGGCACTCGGATGTCAGCGGTCAGACACCACCCGGTTATTCGCTGCTGGCTTCCCATGTGTCGGTTCGACCGGGTTTCGAGGGAGTGGTTGGCAGCCTGGCCCGCGGAGTCGTCGTGTGCGACTCCCTGGAACAGGCCTCTACACAGTGGAAACAGAACGGCTACCACGCGACATTCGTTACGCTGGAGGGGGAAACCTTGTCTCGTACCGGGGTGGTTACCGGCGGCAATGTCCAGGCAGACAACGCTTTTCTGCTTCAACGCAAGGCCGAACTTCGCAGCATGGAAGTCGAACGTGCCACTTCAGGAGCTGAGCGCGAGCAAGCTACGCGGATATTCCAGGAGGCTCGCTCGGGAGTATCTGAAGTCGAAAACGAGCTGGACGGGCTCGATGAGGCGCTTAGAGCCTCCACGCTTGAGAAGGTCGCCTGCGAAGGCGAGCTCGAGTTAAAAAACCAGAACCTGGCCCGAACGCGTGAACGCCTGGGCGTGCTCGGTGGTGAAAAAGGCGCTATTCTCCAGGAGCGGCAGCAATACCGCCAGGAACTGGTAGCGGCTCGTCAGCAGCTGGAGCAGACCGCGATCGTTCGGACGCGGCTCGAAGGAGAGCTCGCTGGCAGCAGGGAAAAAAGCCAGGCCATGAAGGACGAGCGGGATTCCTGCGGGGGGGGGCTCGAAAAACTCAAAATCCAGCTGGCCGAGTTGAGAGTGAGTCTAGACAGCTGCGAACAGCGCCTGCGGGCCAACGACGCGGCGGTGGCTGATCTTCGAGAGAGACTCTGCGGTAAGGCCGAAATCATGGGCCGCGATAGCAGGGAGCGAGGTCTCACCCGCGGGCGTCTTGCCAGTCCGGAACTCGACCTTGAAAAGCTCGAATCCACGGCAGATGCGATCTCAAGCAAACTGTTATCAATGGAAGTGCAACTCAAGGAATACGTTGATAGTTTGTCATTTTTCGAAGGGGACCTGGTCAAGAAAGGTCGGGAACTCGAAGAGATCCGGGAGCGAAGAAGCACCGCGACCCTCGCCGTAAGGGAGTGTGATCTGGAGTTTCGCAGCATAGAGGACCAGCTCAAGGAGCGGTTGGGTGTGACCGCAGACGAATTGATGGCCGACCGGGAAGACCTTGAACAGGTGAGGGCCGACCAGGACGCCGAACTGGTGGCCGAGCTTGACGCTGTACGGAATCGCATCAGGCGGCTGGGTACAGTCAACATTGGTGCCGTCACTGAACTTGAAGAAGTCGAAGCCCGTTTTGTGGAGCTGGGTGGGCAGCGTGACGACCTCGAGAAATCCATAGAGGACCTCAAGGGCACTATCAGCCGGCTGAACCGTATGTCGCGCGACCGCTTTAAAGAGACCTTCGAGGCGGTCAACAGCATATTCCAGGAAACTTTTCCGCGCATGTTCCAAGGTGGAAAGGCTTACCTGTCACTTTGCGACGAGAGCAACATCCTCGAAAGCGGTGTAGAGATATCCGTGCGGCCGCCAGGCAAAAGGGCCGGTACCCTGGCCCTGCTATCGGGCGGAGAAAAGGCACTTACGGCTGTAAGCCTGATATTTTCTATCTTTCTCCATAAACCCAGCCCCTTCTGTATCCTCGATGAAGTGGACGCGCCGCTCGACGATGCCAATATCGGTCGATTTGCCCGCATGGTGGCCGACATGAGCGACAAGTCGCAGTTCCTCCTCATTACCCACAACAAGAAGACCATGGACTCCTGCGGAATGCTGTACGGTGTGACCATGAACGAGCCGGGAATTTCAAAGATTGTGTCTGTTGATCTCGCTGCTTAATGCCGCTTATGGCGCTTGACAGTCGGTTTGTCGCGGCCCTAAACTGACTGGGGCGGTACTGAATACGCCGTGGGAGCTGAGATCTTGAAGACCAACAGCATTGAGAGGCTAGAGGCGCTCGTGACTCGCATGGAAGAGCGATGGCTCAAGGGCGAGCAACGAAGCGAGTCGCTCTCTGCTGCACTCGCAAGGTCCGGTCGCGATGTTGACGAGGCGGGGCGTAACCTTAGGCGTCTCGAGGGTGAACGGCGCGAAACCAGCCGCGTGCTGGACAAGGCTATTGCCGAGCTTGGTGATCTGGACATCGAAACAACCGGAGATTCGCTGTGAGCCTAACGCCGGAAGCCGGACACTCGGTGCAGCTCGGCGGGCAGACCCTTGTTCTGAAAGGTGCACAAAGGCGTGAGTACCTCGATTTACTGGTTGAAAAGGTAGAGGGACGGATCAAAGAACTGGCACTGGCCCGCGAGGGCGCTACGACCCTGACACTGGCCTTGCTGGCCAGTTTGAACCTCGCAGACGAGGTCGCTGAGGCCGAGGCACGCAACGAGGAGCTCGACAGGCGCTTAACGCGGCTGGGCGACCGCCTCGAAGGCTTGTGTGGCAAAGAGTGATGGGCGTTGTCGTGAATTTAACTGCTGAAAAACTTCTGGGGTCCCTGCCGTTCAGGTGACGGGGGATGGTGCTCGAACCAATGTTATAAAAAATGGGAGCCGAGCCATAAACCGGTCGCCAGCAGCGAAAGCCCTGGCGATTCAACGGTGTATGGACCTGGCACCCCCCTGGTCTACCAGGTTAGAGCAACTCGCCCGCACGGTCCGGGCGGGGATCCCGGTTTTTTGGTCCGAATACGCGACGGCTGGTGAAAACTAAAGAAGAAGTCCGGCGAGCAGTCGCGCGACGGCTCGCTTCCCTGCCGCCGGCGGTTCGGCAGGAGAAAGACAGGCTCATAAACGGCCAGTTGTGCAAGTTGGCTGAGCTGAACAGCTCCATGGTTGTTGTTGGCTACATCGCACTGGCCGACGAGGTGGATGTCGGCCGTTTTATGGACTATCGCAGGGAGCGTGGAGCACGAATCTATCTGCCGTCTGGGAAAGGAGCACACGCCTGTTTCCGGGAGTGGAGACACAACGAAGAACTATTGCTCGGCGATGCTGGCTGTCTTGAGCCTGACCCGTCGGCGGCTGAATTGGAAGACGAGAGCGTGATACTGGTTCCGGGCAGGGCATTCGACGGGAACCTGTCCAGGGTGGGCCGGGGGGGCGGCTGGTATGACCGGGTGCTCGCGGGGCGCGGTGAGCGTGACCTGTTGGTGGGCATATCTTACAGCTGCCAGGAGGTGGCCGCGTTGCCCTTAGAAGCGCACGACAAGCCAATGGATCTGGTCGTCAGCGAGCAGCAGGTGTTGGTTGCAGGAACATGAGTAAGGAAAGAAGCAGCAGTGAGGTTGCCGAACAATTGGCGGAACTCACCCGTGGGTCTGTCGAAGTCCTCAACCTGGCCGAGTTGAAAAAGAGACTCGCTCGAGGCGACTCCCTGCGGGTGAAGGCGGGCTTTGACCCGACCGCCGCCGATCTTCACCTCGGCCACACAGTGCTCATGCAGAAACTGCGGCAGTTTCAGCAGCTGGGGCATAAGGTCGTGTTCCTCATCGGAGATTTTACCGCCCGCATAGGCGACCCCAGCGGACGCAACGAAACCCGGCCGGCACTTGCACCCGACCAGATCGCCGCTAACGCCGAGACTTACAAGGAGCAGGCCTTTCGAATACTGGATCCTGACTTGACCGAGCTGCATTCGAACGGGGAGTGGATGGAGCCGATGACGGCGGCGGGGCTCATCGAACTCGCGGCTTCGACAACGGTGGCGCGTATGCTCGAGCGGGACGACTTCAGCCGGCGCTATAAGGGCGAGCAGTCCATCAGCCTGCACGAGTTTCTTTATCCGCTGATCCAGGCCTGGGACTCTGTCCAACTGCGCAGTGACGTAGAGCTTGGTGGTACTGACCAGACTTTCAACCTGCTGCTTGGTCGTGAACTCCAGAGAGCCAACGGCCAGGAGCCGCAGGTTGTGATGACCATGCCGCTGCTCGAGGGCACCGACGGCGTGCAGAAGATGAGCAAGTCCCTGGATAACACCATCGGGATTACCGAGCCGCCCGCTGAGATTTACGGTAAGGTCATGTCGATATCCGATACGCTGATGCAGCGATACTACGAACTGTTGAGCGACGTTGACCAGGAATTCGTAGTCGAGTTGCGCGAGGGTAAGCACGAGGCCATGGAGGCAAAGAAGGGCCTTGCGGCCGAGCTCACGGCTCGCTTTCATGGAGAAGATGCTGCGCTCGCAGCCGCAGAAGAGTTTGCACGTCGCCATCAGCGGGGCGAACTGCCCAGCGAGATCCCTGAATGGGACTGGCAGGGGAGCGATAGCGAGGTCAGGATCTGCGATCTTCTGAAGGCCAGTGGGTTGGCTAAGTCGGCTTCGGAGGGGCGGCGCCTGGTGCGGCAGGGGGGCGTAAAGTTGGACGGAAAAAAAATCTCCGACGAGATGGCTCCAGTAGCGGCTCAAGGCAGGGTCCTGGTCCAGGTCGGAAAACGCCGCGTTTTAGCTGTAAAATTCACCAGATAGGGCCCCCTCAATAGCCAGTCTTGGCTGGCTTCGCTCGAAGCGGCTTTGTGATTTGA
>Ga0114996_10000798_pt1:0-2500 | contig 43709 bp, 35 predicted proteins | sample ArcticOcean_MG_C_4_FD_87039 | JGI IMG/M metagenome (GOLD analysis project Ga0114996, IMG submission 87039) | Marine microbial communities from western Arctic Ocean - ArcticOcean_MG_CB4_134 | ecosystem: Environmental > Aquatic > Marine > Oceanic | place: Arctic Ocean: Canada Basin... | reverse complement strand
CCGAATGGGGAAACCCGCCACGATTAATCTCGTGGCATCCCATGGTGAATACATAGCTGTGGGAGGCAAACGGAGGGAAGTGAAACATCTCAGTACCTCCAGGAATATAAATCAATAGAGATTCCCGTAGTAGCGGCGAGCGAAACGGGAATAGCCCAAACCGTTCCTGGCAACAGGGGCGGGGTTGTGGGGCTCATTCCGGGCGTAGCCCGGCAAGTTACAAAACTAACCTATAGTTGAATGAACCTGGAAAGGACGGCCAAAGAGGGTGATAGCCCCGTAAGCGAAATAGGTTGGACTTGCTGGAATGAGTACCCGAGTACCACGGGGCACGTGAAACCCCGTGGGAATCTGGGAGGACCATCTTCCAAGGCTAAATACTAGTCTGTAACCGATAGTGAACAAGTACCGTGAGGGAAAGGTGAAAAGAACCCCGGCAAGGGGAGTGAAATAGAAACTGAAGCCGTGTGCTTACAAGCAGTGGGAGCACCATGTGTTGGGTTCGCCCAACGCGGTGTGACCGCGTGCCTTTTGCTTAATGAGTCTGCGAGTTACGCTCTGTAGCAAGGTTAAGCCGCGAGGTGTAGCCGTAGCGAAAGCGAGTCTTAACTGGGCGAATAGTTGCAGGGAGTAGACCCGAAGCGGGATGATCTACCCATGACCAGGGTGAAGTTCTGGTAACACAGAATGGAGGCCCGAACCGGTAGAGGTTGAAAACTCTTCGGATGAGTTGTGGGTAGGGGTGAAAGGCCAATCAAATTCCGTGATAGCTGGTTCTCTCCGAAATATATTTAGGTATAGCCTCTGATGATTACTGGCGGAGGTAGAGCACTGAATGGGCTAGGGCCTTTCAACGGGTACCAAACCTAATCAAACTCCGAATGCCGCCAAGTACAGTCAGGGAGTCAGTCCATGGGTGCTAAGGTCCATGGTCGAAAGGGAAACAACCCGGACCGCCGGCTAAGGTCCCGAAGTGCATGCTGAGTGGGAAAGGATGTGGGAAGACTCAGACAGCCAGGAGGTTGGCTTAGAAGCAGCCATCCTTTAAAGAAAGCGTAACAGCTCACTGGTCAAGTCGTCCTGCGCCGAAAATGTAACGGGGCTAAGCATGCCACCGAAGCCGCGGATCAGTTCACACCTACGGGTGTGTCCTGGTGGTAGGAGAGCATTCCACTCGCCTGAGAAGCGTGACCGTGAGGACGCGTGGAGGTTGTGGAAGAGCTTATGCAGACATGAGTAGCGATAAAAGAGGTGAGAAACCTCTTCGCCGTAAGTCTAAGGTTTCCTGGGTAAAGCTAATCTGCCCAGGGTTAGTCGGTACCTAAGCCGAGGCCGAAAGGCGTAGGTGATGGACATCAGGTTAATATTCCTGAACTACCGGCTTGACGTTTGAGCGATGAGGAGACGGAGAAGGGTAGATCATCCGGGTGATGGATATCCCGGTTCAAGCGTGTAGGCGGGAAGGGTAGGCAAATCCGCCCTTCCGTTAACGCCGAGGCGTGATGGCGAGTGAAACCTTTCGGGGTTTCACGAAGTGATTGATCCCATGCTTCCAAGAAAATCCTCTAAGGGAGTCAAGCAGGTGACCGTACCGCAAACCAACACAGGTAGACGGGTAGAGAATACCAAGGCGCTTGAGAGAACTCTGGTTAAGGAACTCGGCAAATTGACACCGTAACTTAGGGAGAAGGTGTGCCGCCATCAGGTGATGGGCCTTGCGCCCGGAGCCGAAGGCGGTTGCAGAGACCAGGGGGTAGCGACTGCTTACCAAAAGCACAGGACTCTGCAAAGTCGCAAGACGACGTATAGGGTCTGACGCCTGCCCGGTGCCGGAAGGTTAAGAGGACTCGTTAGCTCTTCGGAGCGAAGCGGGGAATCGAAGCCCCGGTAAACGGCGGCCGTAACTATAACGGTCCTAAGGTAGCGAAATTCCTTGTCGGGTAAGTTCCGACCTGCACGAATGGCGCAACGACTTCCCCACTGTCTCAACCAGGGACTCAGCGAAATTGCACTCTCGGTGAAGATACCGAGTACCCGCAGCTGGACGGAAAGACCCTGTGCACCTTTACTACAACTTTGCAGTGAGGCTAGGAATACCACGTGTAGGATAGGTGGGAGGCTTTGAAGCGGGGGCGCTAGCCCTCGTGGAGCCAACCTTGAAATACCACCCTTGATGTTTTTGGTCTCTAACCGTGGCCCGTTATCCGGGTCCGGAACATTGCATGGTGGGTAGTTTAACTGGGGCGGTTGCCTCCAAAAGAGTAACGGAGGCGCGCAATGGTTCCCTCAGGCCGAATGGAAACCGGCCGTCGAGTGCAAAGGCATAAGGGAGCTTGACTGCGAGAGAGACATCTCGAGCAGATGCGAAAGCAGGTCTTAGTGATCCGGTGGTCCCGAATGGAAGGGCCATCGCTCAACGGATAAAAGGTACGCCGGGGATAACAGGCTTATCTCCCCCAAGAGTTCACATCGACGGGGAGGTTTGGCACCTCGATGTCGG